>Ga0129312_1002117_pt1 | contig 10291 bp, 9 predicted proteins | sample O827metagenome_FD_94434 | JGI IMG/M metagenome (GOLD analysis project Ga0129312, IMG submission 94434) | Orangutan group fecal microbial communities from Wisconsin, USA - O827 metagenome | ecosystem: Host-associated > Mammals > Digestive system > Large intestine > Fecal | place: USA: Wisconsin... | reverse complement strand
TAAACCGTTCTACTGTTTTGTTTAGGTTTTGTTCTGAATGTTCTCATTCATGGTCTAACCAAAGACCATTTTTATAAGAATTTTCAGGGTTTTACATACTGTTCAGTTTTCAATGTTCTTTGTTACTGTCCTCGTGACAGCTTATTTACTATATCATAGTTTCAAGTGTCTGTCAACAACTTTTTTAAAAACTTCTTCGAATGTTCGGTATGTTTTAGAAGCATTCCTTATTATTCTTAATAAGTTTTGTTCTTGTGTCTCAAGGACGTGTATTAGAATACCAGAATATCTTCATTTTGTCAATAGTATTTTTATATTTTTTTAGAGTCCTTATGATAGAACTTTTTATCCTTGGTATCAAGGATTATTGATGGTATAATGATTAAGCAGCCGGAAAGGCCGGAATGATTTTGCAAAGGAGAATGCCTATGTCAGACATTAGTATACAGATTGGACAACATATTCGTATTTTTCGCAAGAAGCGGTCAATGACCTTGGATGATCTGGCTCATTCCATCTGCAAAAGCAAATCTACCGTATCTAAATATGAACGGGGAGAGATCCCCATGGATATCGAAACGCTCTATGAAATTGCGAATGCACTGCATATCCATGTGGATCAGCTGCTTTATATGCCGAAAAAAGCGGATCCATTTTCCTCGGCAGGTACCGGCTCGACGGGAAGCGGTTTATCCGGAAGCGGCCCGGCCTTCTTTAAGGATTGCTCCCAGTTTTATTCTTATCTGTTTGACGGCAGAGATAACCAACTCATTCAATGTGTCTTTGATGTCCAGCCCACCGACGGCGACTATGAATGCAAGCTTAGGATGTATATGAATTATAAGGATTTCTCTAACTATCAGATCTGCGAAAATACCTATTATGGTTATATTGAGCATTATGACGCAGTCACGAATATCCAGCTGACCAATCAGGACAGCCCCATGGAAAAAGCCAGTGCCAAGATCCTTGCGTCCTATCTGGACTCCGATACAAAATGGGGATTGTTCACCGGCTTTTCCACACGGCCTATGATGCCTATTGCCGCAAAAATGCTTTTTTCGCGTAAACGGCTTCACCCGGATGCCGCTTTGGCACAGCGTCTTAAAATTTCCCGAGAAGACATCCGGCTGCTGCGGCTTTATAACATGCTCTCCGTTCTGTAAGCACTACAGGTCTTTTTCGCTTCGTTCAAGCCGTGCATCTGTGAGACTTAGCATGTGATTCCGGTCAGCGAAGCTGACATATTCCGATCAGAAGCACTGTGCATTCTTGCGGAGCGTTTATCTCAGTGGGAGTCTTCTTGGCTGAGATAAACGATCTCGCCGCCGATGATCGTCATATCCGGAAGAATATCCTTGATCTCCATCGGATCGCAGGTAAATATGTCACGGTCTAAAACAACCATGTCCGCAAGATATCCCTCTTTTATCCTGCCCTTAAAGTCTTCACTGAACTCCTGATATGCCGATTCAATGGTATATGCATCGATAGCTTCGCAGATATCTACACACTCCTCAGGGAAGAATCCGCCTTCCGGCCAGCCCTTCTGATCCTTTCTTGTCACAGCCGAATACAGATTCGGGAATGGATTACAGCCTTCGACCGGACAGTCTGTGCCATAGGACACATGGATCCCAAGCTTATCCGCAGTATGGAAGGCATACGAGGTGCTTCCTAATTCTTTTCCGCAGCGATCCAGCACGATGTGCATGTCATAATCAAGGAATATCGGCTGATAGGAGATCAAAATATCATCCTTCGCTGCCTTTTCAAGCATCTGTCTGTCTGTGATCTGGCAATGGATCAGACCATGGCGCAGCGGATTCTTTCCATCCCGAAGTACCTTCTCATAGCTTTCCATTACATCTGCGATCGCACGGTCACCAATTACATGTGTTACAACTTGGATTCCGTTTTCATCGGCGATCCGGCAGAATTCATCCATTTCCTCCTTGCTGATGCACTCCACTCCAAAATTGCCCGGATCATCAGCATACTCTTTTCTGAGAGCCGCAGTCCTTCCGCCCAAAGAACCATCTTTAAAAAGCTTCAATGGCCCCAGAGCCAGTCTTCTCGGATCTTTATATTTGCCGTTTTTAAATTCTCCCGACTCAATATACTTCTTAAACGTCTCCAAGTCGGTAATGCACACCTGATGACGATAGCGGAGCTTACAAAGCCCCTCATCATAAATCTCATGCATCATTTGGAAAATCTCCTCCATTGATGTGGAGGTGTTGCCGATATCATTCGACTGAACACTTGTAATTCCATGGGCCACCGCATAATCGGCTGCCTTTAAGAAAAGACGTTTGGTGTCCTCGATCGTAAAGCGTGGGATCAGATCCGTCACCAGATTCATGGCATTTTCTGCGAATATGCCATTCGGCACTCCGTTCTCATCTGTTTCGATGGTACCGCCGCTGACCTCTATCATCTGTTTATCCAAGCCCAGAAGCTCGATGGCACGGCTGTTGGCTGCTGCCAGATGTCCGCAGATCCTTACCATTACAACCGGCACCTCCGTTGATATCCGATCCAGATCATATCGGTTCGGCATACGTTTTTCACCCGTAAAAAGATCCTGATTCCATCCTTTACTGAGGATACCGTTGCGGGACTCCTCCGGTCTTTCTGCCACAAACTTCCGCACACGTTCGATCATTTCCTCGATGGATGTAACACCGATGATGTCTGCGCGCGCGTAGGACATTCCATAGTTTAAAAGATGCAGATGGCTGTCATTCAATCCCGGGATCACCGTTTTTCCCTTCAGGTCGATCACTTTTGCCGCAGAGCCTGCCGCCTTAAGAACCTCCTCATTGCTTCCGACAGCCCGGATCTCTCCGTCCTGTGCATAGACTGCCTGCGCAAAAGCTCCACGTTCCACATAGATCTTTCCGTTAGTCAGTACCAATTCTCCCATATCCAATACATCCTCCTTTATATTGATTATAATCATGCGTCACTTTACATCCATTCCGCCTTGCACTATAATAATTTTCAAGTCTAATTTTAACATATTTTAAGGAGACACACATGCCCAATATTATAAATATTTCCGATTTTTCCGCTCCTGAGCTGGATGTATATGCCCGGCTCAACGAAAATCAGCTTTTAAACCGCCATGAGCCCGAAAAAGGGATTTTTATCGCCGAAAGCCCAAAGGTGATCGAGCGGGCTCTGGATGCAGGCTGCAAGCCGCTGTCCCTTCTTTTGGAAACACGCCACATAGAAACTCAGGCCAAAGAAATCATCGAACGCTGCGGTAATATTCCTGTTTACACAGCCGAGCTTGACGTTCTCACCCAGATCACCGGCTTTAAGCTTACACGCGGCGTCCTCTGCGCCATGCTGCGCCCTCCGCTTCCTGCCATAGAGGATGTATGTGCCGGGGCAAAGCGGATCGCCATTCTTGAAAATGTCATGAACCCGACAAATGTAGGGGCTATATTCCGCTCAGCCGCCGCTCTTAATATAGACGCCGTTCTCCTCACCCCCGCCTGCAGTGATCCTCTGTACCGCCGCTCCATACGCGTCAGCATGGGAACTGTTTTTCAGATCCCGTGGACATATTTCAACACCGCTCCCCATTCTTGGGAAAGGGATGGACTGCCGCTTATAAAAAAGCTGGGCTTTTCCACTGTGTCTATGGCTCTGTGCGAAGATTCCCTCCGGATCGATGATCCCGGACTGGCCGAGATCGACAAGCTGGCAATCCTTCTCGGCACCGAAGGAGACGGACTTTCCGCAGCTACGATCGCCGACTGTGATTATACTGTTCGTATTCCCATGTCACATGGCGTCGACTCTCTGAACGTTGCCGCCGCCAGTGCCGTTGCTTTCTGGCAGCTGGGAAGGCGGTAAAAAATCAAGATCCGGTAAAGCGGACATTCGCAATCCGCTTCGCTACTTACTCATGAACGCAGTCGCTTCGCGATCTGTCAGTGGGAGCTTTCAACTCCCACTGACATAAGCATTCCCCTAACCCACCGCTTAGTGCTCCGCGCACTTGAAGTGGGGGAATGCTTATCTGCGTTCAAAGAAAGGCAGGCAGGATCACTCCTGTCTGCCCGGCTTTATATATCCCTTCTCAATGTTCTTTTTAATGATCCGGTCTGTCACCTCAAAAAGCGTTTCCGATCCCAGTCTTGTTTTTCTCTGGCGTCCATACACCTGATCTGCGTTTACTTCATGCTCTACCCAGTCTGCCCCGTCGTTGCTGTCATTTAAGAGCAGCGGCTGAAGATTATCCAGTACATGGGCAAATCTTGATTCCGCCGTCTGATATTCCTCAAATTCATCAAACAGCTCGATCAGTTCCTTTTTCTGATCCTCCGGGAGCAGGGAGTATATCTTCTCCTTGGCTGCATCCTCACGGGCCTTCTGCGTTTTCAGACCTTCCTCGTCATACGCATACGTATCCCCCGCCTCGATCTCCACAATATCGTGGATCAGGCACATCAGCATGACCCGGGCGATATCCACCTTTTCGTTGGAATACTCCCGCAGCAGATATGCCATGATCGCCATGTGCCATGCATGTTCGGCATCATTTTCATTTCTTCCGTGTCCGGACAGATGCGTCTGTCTGAATATATTTTTTTCCTTGTCGATCTCCAGCGCAAATTCAAGCTGTTTTTTCAATCTTTCTTCCACAAAGCGCCTCCCCTTATATCTGCCGTTACAGCTTCCGCATCCGTAAGAGCATTGCGATGTGCAAAACTCATGAAACGCTTAAAGAGCTATCCGCAGATAGCTCTTTAAAAATATTCTGTCTGAATTCACTATATCATTTATAAAATGGCCTTGCAAGCCTTTTGTGAGGTTTTGACTAATGACTTTTCGTCTGCTTATTAATACTCAACCTTCCACATATATCTTCTGTGATCCATGGAATGACCGCGAACCTCAGCCATCTGGGATACATAGTAACGCTCGATCGGGATCATTACGACCGGATTGAAGAATTCGACAACATCTGCATCAATCTTTCCGCCGTTTAATTCCTTGAAGTCGATGACGATGAAATTCTCTGCATAAGTATTTAAGAATTTCAGGCATCTCTCGTCAAGAGCTCTTGTTCTGCCCTCGCTCATAAGAAGGATCATCGGAAGCTTCTTATCGGTCGTCTCAAACGGGCCATGGAAGTATTCACCTGTATGGAGGCATACAGCATGCTTCCACTGCATCTCCATGAAGTGGCAGCAGCACATGGAGTAAGCAACTCCGTAGTTCGGGCCGGAAGCCAGTACATAGAAGATCGGCTCGTCTTTTTCTTTCTCTGCCCATTCCTTTGCTGCAGCGAGGCAGTTCTTCTTGCCGTCTTCAACGATCTCATCAATATATTTATAGGCATCCATTGCCTTTTCGTACTTATCCCAGTTTTCAAACTGATGGAGCAGCTCAAAACCGATCCTTAAAGCATTGGCCTGGTTGGAATCGCTGTATACCTGATCGTCACCGTTGGAATATGTAACTACATACTGTCCAACCTTCGCCATTCCTGTCTGCATGTTTCCTGTCATGGCAATGGTGATAGCTCCTGCCGCATTTGCGGTCTTTACTGCCTCTACTGTTTCTGCTGTTGCCTTTAAGGAGCAGATTACAGCCACGCATCTCTCATCCAGTTCCTTCGGTGTTGCATGAACAAATTCGTTACTTGTATAGGTTGTGGCACTAAAATTCTTTGCCTCACTCTGTAAAAGATATAATCCCGGGAAAATTGCTGCCTTGGAGCCGCCGCAGGCTACAAAGTATACATGTTTTAATCCGCCGACCTTATCCATTTTCTGTTTGATTTCTGCTACGATTTCTTTTACTGTCATTTTTATTCCTCCTGATTACTCATAAATGAAGTGAACGATCGCAATCCGCTTTCGCAGCTTGCTCATGAACACAGTTGCTTCGCCTATTGTTCCACACACTCTAAGCAGCGGAATGCTTATCTTCATTCAAAATGTTTTCCGTGTCCGAAAGCTCCCTGAACCAGACAGGTCTGGGACGCAAATTCCGCCCCCGCCTCCATGGCTTTCTTTAATTCTGCCTGATAAAAGGCTTTATCTGACCGCATCTTCTCCGGTTCCTTTTCCTCACTTTCGAGGATCGAAAGAAGAAAAGCCGTTGCAAAGGAATCTCCGGCGCCGAGCGTATCGACTGCCTCTACCAGCTTCGGAGCCTGTGACATAAATATCTCTCCGTCATAGAATACGGCCCCACGGCTTCCGCAGGTCGCAATGACCTTCCCGCAGCCTGCCTTTTTCATTTTTTTACAGATCTCCTGTACCTCATCCTCCGGCACCTCGCTGCAGGATAAGAATGCATAGTCCGCATACGGTGCCGCCGCAGCTACCTTTTCTTCAACCTTCCACTGGCCGGAGAAATCATAGGACAGAGAAATGCCCGCCTCCTTAACCTTTGCCAGCTGGCTGTCAAAGTAGCCATTATTACTTGTGTGGACATGCGAAAAGCTCTTAATATAGCGGATATCGTCCTCCGTCAGCTTTATCGGTCTTTCTTTTGTAATCCCACCTTTATTGCTGCCGAGAAAAACGCGGTCTCCGTCTACCAGAGTAACTCTCGCATAGCCGTTTTCCCCATCATACTGTCTGCAATGTCCATGTTCCACTCCCAGCTCATCCAATGTTGCCATGACATGGCTTGCAACCTCATCACGTCCGAACACTCCCATATAGGAAGCATCCGCGCCAAGCATTTTTGCGTAAACCGAAAAGTTGAGTGCCTGTCCGCCGGGGAACATGGTCTTCAGGTGCTCATACTTATCGCACACGTTGTCTCCAATACCGATTACCCGCATTGTCGATCTCCTTTATAGGTTGTATATCATTATATAATGTTATATTATGTATAATAGCTCACGCCGGGTCATTTGTCAAGAATAAATCATAAAAAAATGGCTTTATCCCACGTAAATCAAAGGTAAAACGGACATCTTTCCCCGATACATTGATTATTCTGACCGATCCATCCGCAACGGACTGTCTTCTGCTTTTCTAGCTTGATCCCGAATTTTTCTTCAATGAAGTCAATGGCCTCGAGAACAGCGATGCGGGAATTTCTTTTACAGCAGCGCGGGCCTCCGATCTTTGCTTCTTGGGCAAGTACCCGGGAGGTCATTTCATTACACCAGCCCCATGTTTCCGTTGATAACGGGCTTGAGCCAGTAAGGATCGAAATGCAGATCCCCGTGCTGACTGCCGCCCCGCAGCTTCCCCACAAGCCGCAGATACCTCCCGGTACCTGACTACCGCGCTTTTGCATCTCAAGCAGGGCCTCCGTAAGCTTAATCTTTCCTCCGGCGTTGGAAAATGCGGTAAGGATACTTGCTCCGACCAGAATATGATGCTCCGGCCCATGCATGTGACAGGCAGGAAGCTGCATCAGCTTGTGGAGGATCTCGATCGGAGCCGTTGAGCTTTCATTTAAGCACGTCCCCAGAAAGCTGTCTATTCCCGCTATATGACATTGACTGCAGACGTAATGTCCATCGACACAGCGGCAGTTGCTGTCCTCCTCGCGTCCGCAGATACTGCAGGTCATCTTTTCTGCCTTTTCCAGATAGATCAACGGACTTTTACAGATCAGACATTCTTCATTGTTCATGTTATTGTTCCTTTCATTCACAGATTGTGGTAAGGCGTTTGCAAAACGCCAAAATGATGAGTAGAGGATGCGCACTCGAATCACGCGCCAAGTCTCACGGACGTTCGACTTGAATTTTATGCCTGCTCAAATCGTTTCAGAATTTCCCGAACCGCCTGCAGCTCCACGCCGGTTTCTGCAGCGATCTGGCTTTCTGTGTGCTTTTTTCGGAAAAGACTGTAAATCTCAAGTACACGGTCAATTCCTTCCTTCACACCGGTTTCACGTCCGATTCTTTCGCCAGCCTCACGGCCGATTTTCTCGCCAGCTTCACGGCCGATTCTTTCGCCAGCCTCGCGGCCGATTTTCTCGCCAGCCTCACGGCCGATTTTCTCTCCAGCTTCGCGGCCGATTTTCTCACCCTCCGCAAATTCTGCTTTTCGGATCAGTTCCTTCTCACGTTTTTCATCATATTCAAAGATACACACTTCGATCGCCTCCGTTCGATTCTTCCTCAGGAAATCACCCAGTATATTTTCTTCGATACATTCCGTTACCGCCTGCTCGACTGCCATGTTTATGTCTCCGTCCCCGGCTGCATATTTCCGGATTTTATTAACTAACAGCATATATTCCTTCAGCAGCTTGCATGCGTCCAGAACCGCCTGCTGTTTGTCCGGATTGATATTTAAAACTTTTACTATCAGCTCTAATTCCGGTGTAGCTGTTTTCTGCTTAAAGGAGTGTGACAATCTAAGTTCACTTTCCGCCTCGCGATCCTCCTCGCCATTGTAAAATACCACAAAATGAGGAGTAGGAAGCTCCACTAAGGTTGATGCGTACAGCGTCCGATCCCGGATCAGCATCTGGAACTCTTTCGCCACATAGATCAGAAAACGCAGCGGCATATTGGGATTCCATGTTGACTGATGTTCATACAGATTCAGCTGCATGTCCAATAGAAATGCCTGATCATTTTTCATATTCATATATACTGCATTTTTCAATGTCACGATTTCCAGTTCCGCCGGATCCGTATAATGCGAATGATTCACCGCGTTGTATAGACTTAGCAGATTTTCCCTTGTGCTGAAAATCATCCGGAACAAGGTGTCCTTATGATCTCTCCTTGCTCTTGTCAAAATTCTGTTTTTCATTCATTCTCCCTTCCGGCAGGAGAAGTAAAGCGGAATTCGCAATCTGCTTTGTCTCAGTGGGAGTTAGGTCTCCGACTGAGATAAACGCTCCGCGAGGATGCACAGTTACGAGCAAAACCCCATCAAAAATCTCCTGCCCTTCAATTGTTGATAAATTGGATAAGCATAAGATTTTCTCAGATCGATCCCAGAACAGAATGTAAGATGAATATGAAATGATGATAAAGAAAAATATATGCTTGATAATATCAATGTATCATATCACGGTCATGGTTGCAAGGGGGGAAAGAGATGTGGTAAAGCACGAGACATTCGCCTGCTACGCCCGAAGTGAAACCAAGACTTCGAACCGTTCGAGCCCGGCAGAATCTGAATGTACGAAAAAAGGAGGTATCCAACGGATATCTCCTTTTTTATATTAAAAGAGCACGAGACGGGATTCGAACCCGCGACCCTCGCCTTGGCAAGGCGATACTCCACCACTGAGCCACTCGTGCATAAGTTTTATGAACACCTGTATTATATACCAGAAACGTAGAAAATGTCAAGCTATATCTCAAAAAAGGAGGAACAGCAGAGGGCTGCCGCACCGACAAATATTTTCTGCCGTCGACAGCCATTTCTTCCCTACGACCCGTGTATCTAAGCATTGCCGCCTTCATATACATAAAGAGAGAATCTGTCTCCGTTGATCAGCTGGATCCCGGCATAAAACGGCTCTCCGGCTTTATCGTATGCCGTGCTGCGAACAAACAGAAGATTGTCTCCTTTTCGTACTCCCAGCTGTTCCGCTTCCTCCGTGGTTGCCCGGCAAAGCTCGATCACTTTCTCAGAACCGGCTACGCTTGAGCCTGTCTTTTCTCTGAGGATCTCGAACAGAGAATTATTATCAAAATTTATATCCAGTAAAAACGAGAACTTTAACGGGAAATAGTTGTGTTCGATCTGAACCGGTTCGTTGTCGGCATAACGAAGCCTTGATATATAGATCACTTTGCTGCCTTTTTCGATGCCAAGGCTTTTTGCCACCTTTTCATCGGCCTTAACCAGACGGTTCTCCAGCATCTTTGCCCCCGGAACGGCTCCCATCTGTTCACACATTTCACTAAAGCTCTGGAGCTTTTTCATATCCCGGGAAATCTTCGGCTTTGTCACAAAGGTTCCTTTTCCCTGTCTCCGCACGACAAGGCCCTTTTCCATAAGTGAACCGATGGCTTTTCTTACCGTGATCAGGCTGACGCCATAGAATTTCGCCATCTCCGCCTCAGTCATGATCTTATCTCCCGGCTTATATTTTCCCTCCCGGATGTCTTTTTCAACCTCGTCCATCAGCTGGACATACAACGGGGTCATTACATCCTGATTCAGCATACGGCCCCTCCTTTCTGCTATACCTGTTATTATTTAATGATGCCAAGGGCAAAAGGTCTAAACCCACATGAGCTTGCTCATAGGTGGGTGAAAGACCTTGGTACCCGCCCCGATATGAGCATAAAAGTGGGATGATAATCCCACGATATGCGAATATT
>Ga0129312_1002110_pt1 | contig 10320 bp, 7 predicted proteins | sample O827metagenome_FD_94434 | JGI IMG/M metagenome (GOLD analysis project Ga0129312, IMG submission 94434) | Orangutan group fecal microbial communities from Wisconsin, USA - O827 metagenome | ecosystem: Host-associated > Mammals > Digestive system > Large intestine > Fecal | place: USA: Wisconsin... | reverse complement strand
TTTATACTGCCAAAGCAGGAAATGGCAAAGCAGAGAAGCTGGGTGAAGTAACCCTGACTGCAATGTCAGACAATAATACATATACTGTGCAGGTATACACAGGCCTTACTGATAACAGTGATCCGGAAAGCGGAGCTGCGGCCTACCCTTCGCCGGTTAAGCTTACTCAGGCTATGGCCGGAGTGGAAACCTTTTCCATACCGGAGGTACTGATCCCTCAGAATACAAAATATTCTGTTGTAATAAAAAACGCAGGAACAGGAACCATTAAATATTGCTGTGAAGCAGATGCAAACTATACCTGGATCATGTTTTCACCATCTATTCTGGCTGATCAGGGATTTCTTGGTGACGGAGAGGCTTGGGTGGATACAAAAGACCTGTCCAGAAGTATGACGCCAAGGATCAAGGCTCATACAAAAACCCTGGACAAAGCTGCAAAGATCACTTTGTCATCCAGCTCCCTTACAATGTATCCGGGAGAAAAAAAGACTCTCAAATCGTCGGCTTCTTTCAGTGAACTGTCAGCGTCCGGTCTTTTATGGACAGTTTCAGATACCTCCGTGGCTACTGTTGACCAGAGTGGAAAGCTTACGGCAAAGGCTCCCGGAAAGGTAACTGTCCAGTGCATCAGCAACAGTACGGGAATTTCCGGAACCTGTACTGTAAATGTGAAGATAAAGAACCTGTCAGGAGTAAGGATAGCAGGAAAAACCTGGAATGCCCTCCGGGTATCCTGGACCGGAAATTCCGGGTGCAACCGTTATGTGATATACAGAAAGACTGCAGGGGGAAAAGAAGAAAAAATAGGTGAGGTATCCGGGTCTGTACAGACATACAGGGACAGCGATCTGAAAACCGGAGTAACCTACACATACCGGGTACGTGGGGCCTATGTTTCCAGTGGAAAAAGTACGGTATACAGCAGTTATTCTGCTTCAGTATCGGGAACAACTGTGGTGGGCACGGTAACTTTATCCGCATCAGCAGGCAGTGGATACAATAAGATCTCCTGGAAAAAAGTTTCCGGTGCTGCAGGCTATGGGATCTGGCGCAGGACCGGCAGCGGAAAATGGCAGTATCTGAAAGGGGTAAAGAGTAATGTGTATGCTTACCGGGATACAGCCATAGCAGGACTTACCACTTATACCTATGCAGTGAAGGCTTATCACATAACAGATGGAAAAATGATATTCGGAAAGTACAAAGCCGGCAGTACAGTATGCTCCTGTCCGCAGGTTCAGAGTATTTCAGGTATCAGCAGAGTGAAAGGAGGTCTTAAGATCACCTGGAAAGAGCAGAAAAAAGTTTCCGGGTATCGTATCTATCGCAAAACAGGAAACGGTAAATGGATAAAACTTGCAGATGTAAAAAAAGGCACAGCCTCCTATGTGGATAAAAAAGCCAGAAAGGGGACTACCTACACCTATGCAGTCCGTGCCTGGGGAAAAGCACCATCAGGAAAAACCCTCTGGGGAAATTATAAAGAAAAAAAGATAACGTATTGATACAGAAATAAGGAGCTGCTGACGGAAATGTCAGGATAAGAAATCCCGCATCAGAAAAGAAGAGGAATCTGATGCGGGATTTTTGTGCCTGTGGATATAGCAGGATCAGTCGTTGATGACAACACCCTTCTGGAGCATTACATTTGCATAAAGGGCTTTCTCACTTGTGGAGATGATGCAGTAAGCGGTCTTTGCCTCATCATAAAATGCGAAACGCTCAATGTTTCCGATGGCATCTGCACCACGGTCATCATGTTTGGAAACGATTTCTTTGTAGGTGTCCCAGATCGGAGTCTCAACGTCGTCTCCAGGCATAACCTCCATAAGATTTACAGGATGCTCAACATATGTATCAAGAGGGAAAAGCTTGAGGATCGCGTCAAGGATTTCCGGAACGCCATGTCCGTCACAGCGGATGGTGATGGCATTCTTGCCCATGGATTCTACCGGGAAGTTACCGTCAGCAATAACAAGGCGGTCACTGTGACCCATCTCACATAATACTTTTAATAATTCCGGTGATAAGATTTCTGGAATTCCCTTTAACATAATTCGTACCTCCTACGGTTTCAGTAAAATTTTAACGGTAATTTAAATCTAAACGGATTTTGTATTCTTGACAAGGTAATATTTTCCTGTAAATGATGAAAATTTTATGGTTGACAGACGGGAGAGTCAGAGGTATTATGAACACAAACGGAAACGTTTCGGTTTCTGAGAACTTAAACTTATATTTATTCCAAGGAGGAAATGATTATGCCACTGGTTACATCGAAGGAAATGCTGTTAAATGCACAGAAGGGCGGATATGCGGTAGGCGCATTCAACGCTGAGAATATGGAAATGGTGAAGGCGATCATCCAGGCGGCAGAGGAGCTTAAGGCGCCGGTTATGATCCAGACAACTCCGTCTACTGTTAAATACGGCACAGTAGAGACATACGCAGCTATCGTAGCAGCAGAGGCTGCAAGGGCATCTGTTCCGGTATGCCTCCATCTGGACCATGGCAGTAGTTTTGAACTTGCCATGCAGGCGATGCATGCAGGATATACTTCTGTTATGATCGATGGATCCAAGCTGGATTTTGAAGATAATATTAAGGAAACCAAGCGTGTGGCTGATGTTGCGGCAGCACTTGATATCCCATGTGAGGCCGAACTCGGTAAGGTGGGCGGCAAGGAAGATGACCTGGAAGCAGAGGCGGATACCAATACAGATCCACAGGAAGCCAGGGAGTTTGTGGAGCGTACAGGAGTTACATCCCTGGCAGTTGCCATCGGAACTGCTCACGGTTTCTATGTTGGAACACCGGTACTGGATAAAGAACGTTTAAGTGAGATCCGTCAGGTTGTTGATATCCCCCTTGTACTTCACGGAGCATCCGGACTCAGTGATGAGGATGTCAGTGACTGTGTAAAACGTGGTATCTGCAAGGTTAACTTTGCGACGGAGCTTCGTGCTGCATATTCCAGGGCAGTGAAGGAGACTTTTGCCGGGAATGAGAATACCATCGATCCAAAGGCCTACGGAAAGAAAGCGATCCAGGCAGTGAAGGAACTGGTTGAAGCCCGCATGAAGGTGTGTGGCTGTGACGGCAAGGCAGAATAAGGATGTTCACGAAGTGAACAGTAACGAATAATCATTGCTGCAGGTATGTTTCTGTGCAGTGATGAGCATACAACGGAGTGATTTTTATGGCAGCGACCATGAAGGATATAGCCAGACGTACAGGCCTTGGACTTGCAACGATTTCTTCATATTTTAACGGGGGGAATGTGAGGGAGAAGAACAGGGTTAAGATAGAGGAGGCAATCCGGGAACTGCATTACGAGGTAAATGAGGTGGCACGCGGACTTAAGACCAATGCCACCAAGACCATCGGCGTGGTGATACCGGAGCTGAATAATACTTTCTGTGCTGAGATCATCACAGAGATGGAGGATATTCTGAGAAGTCACGGATATGCCACAATTGTATGTGACTGCCGGACAGACAGGAAGCTGGAACGTGAGGCTGTGGATTTTTTAAGCAGGAAGAGGGTAGACGGAATCATCAATATGCCTGTTGATGCAGAAGGAACACATCTGAAACAGTTCCAGAAAACCGGGAAGCCTATTGTACTTATTGACCGTAAGATCCAGGACCTGTCCTGCGACAGCGTTCTTGTGGATAATGAAAAGGCAGCAGAGGATGCCATAGAGCTCTTCTATGAAAAAGGCCACCGGGAGATTGGGATAATCGGAGGACCGGAGGAGATATCCACTGCTCAGGAGAGACTTAAAGGCTATGAGAAGGCCTGCAGGAAACTGGGACTCAGACGGAAGGACAGTCTGATATACCACGGTGATTATACGATCCAGGGAGGTGTTCAGGGACTGGAAAAGCTGGTCAGGGATAATCCGGATATGACAGCAGTGTTTGTGACCAATTATGAGATGACTATGGGAGCAGTGATCGGGCTGAATGAGCTGGGTATACAGATGCCGACCCAGATTTCCATGATTGGGTTTGATAATCTTCAGTTTGCCAGAGCATGTAATCCCAAGCTGACCATTGTTTCCCAGCCTACACAGCAGATCGCAAGAGAAACTGCCAGGATCATGCTGGAACGTCTGGAATGTACAGAAGCTGACAGAGAACAGCAGGCAGAGAGAATGCGTATCATAGAGAAGCTGGAAACAGAGATCATTATGGGAAGATCCGTTCAGCGCAAAAAGTAACGGATAAGGGTGAAAACTATGGAAAAACCATATTTAATAGGTATAGATATCGGAACAAGTGCCTGTAAGGTAGCGATATTTGAGAGATCAGGCAGTGTTGTGGCCGCTGCCAGCGGAGACTACCCGGTATATTATCCCGAAGAGGGATGGGCAGAGCAGAACCCGGAGGAATGGTGGGACGCAGTCTGCCGGGCAGTGCGCAAGGTTATTGTAAACAGTGGGATTCAGGCAGAACAGATCGCAGGTATTGGAATCGACGGACAGAGCTGGTCTGCTATTGCGGTAGATAAGGCCGGCAATGTTCTGACGAACACTCCCATCTGGATGGATACAAGGGCACAGAGTATCTGTGACAGACTTAATCAGGAAATAGGCGCAGACAATATTTTTCAGGTGGCGGGGAATTCGCTGCAGCCATCTTACACAACAGCCAAAATCCTCTGGTATAAGGAGAACCTGCCGGAGATTTACGGAAAGATATATAAGATCCTTCAGTCAAACAGCTATATAGCATATAAGCTTACAGGCGCCATGACCCAGGATATTTCTCAGGGATATGGACTGCACTGTTTCGATATGAGAACCGGGCAATGGGATGACAGGATGTGTGAACGCCTGGGAATTCCAAGAGAGTTTCTGCCGGAGATATGTGCATCAGATCAGGTTGTGGGAACAGTAACAGGTAAGGCCGCAGAGGAGTCCGGACTTGCAGAAGGAACACCGGTTGTGGCTGGTGGTCTGGATGCAGCCTGTGGAACTCTGGGAGCCGGTGTGATCCATCCGGGAGAGACTCAGGAACAGGGCGGTCAGGCAGGCGGAATGAGTATCTGCATAGATGAATACAAGGCAGATCCCAGACTTATCCTTGGCTATCATGTCGTGCCGGGACAGTGGCTTCTTCAGGGAGGCACTACCGGAGGCGGTGGAGTTATGCGCTGGTTTGAACATGAGTTTGCAGACTATGAACGTGTAATGGCCAAGGACAAAGGAGAATCTTCGCTGGAACAGCTAAACGAGATAGCTGAGAAGATTGCTCCCGGAAGCGACGGGGTGGTTTTCCTTCCTTACATGTCCGGGGAACGCTCTCCTATCTGGAATCCACATGCAAAAGGGGTTTTTTACGGACTTGATTTTGCAAAGACAAAGGGACATATGGTACGTGCATGTATGGAAGGTGTGGCATTGTCTCTGAAGCATAATCTGGATGTTGCAAAAGAAGCCGGAGCAGAGGTGGAAGTACTTCGTGCTATGGGCGGTTCAGCCAACTCGATTCTCTGGACACAGATCAAGTCAGATATCACAGGGAAAGAGGTGGTCGTTCCTTCTTCCGATACGGCAACTACGCTTGGAGCTGCGATCCTGGCAGGTATCGGCGTGGGAATGTACAGAGATTACGATGAGGCGATCTCCCTGACTGTAAAGGAAACCAGAAGGCATAAGCCGGATCTGTCGAACCGCGAGGTCTATGATAAAACTTACGAAACCTATTTAAATCTTTATAAATCTCTTGAATCGATGATGCAGTGATATTCTGCAGGATGAAATGAGGAGGAAGAGAAATCATGAAAGCAGCAGTAGTAGTAGCAAATGAAGATGTTCAGTATCAGGAAGTGGAGGAACCAAAGGTTACACCTGGTCATGTGAAGATCAAGGTAAGATATTCCGGTATCTGTGGTTCTGATATCCCACGTGTACTGAATCATGGAGTACATTTTTATCCTATCGTACTGGGACATGAGTTTTCCGGTGATGTGGTAGAGGTAGGAGAAGGAGTAAAGAAGGTAAAAGTCGGAGACAGAGTATCCGGTGCACCTCTTCTTCCCTGCATGAAATGTGATGATTGCCAGAAAGGAAATTATTCCCTGTGCAAGCATTACAGTTTTATCGGTTCCAGAGAGCAGGGAGCTAATGCAGATTATGTTGTTGTTCCTGAGAAAAATGCAGTTCCTTTTGAAAGCAGTGTTCCATATGAGCAGGGTGCAATGTTTGAGCCGGCAACTGTAGCGATTCATGGTGTATTTCAGAATGATTATCATGGCGGCGAGTATGTTGCCATTCTGGGTGGCGGAACTGTTGGTATGTTTACCATGCAGTGGACCAGGATCTTTGGTTCCAGGAAAGTAGTTGTTTTTGATATCAGCAATGAAAGACTTGAACTTGCCAAACGCCTGGGCGCTGATGAGGTAGTTAATACCACAGAGGAGGGCTACATGGAGAAGGCTATGGCAATTACAGGCGGCAGGGGATACGGCTTTGTATTTGAGACTGCAGGCCAGGTTCCTACCATGCATATGGCATTTGAGCTGGCTGCAAACAAGGCTCATGTATGTTTTATCGGAACTCCTCATGAGAATCTGTCATTTACACCTACACAGTGGGAGATGATGAACCGTAAAGAGTTCAAACTCACAGGTTCCTGGATGTCTTACAGTGCACCTTATCCGGGACGTGAGTGGGCACTGACTGCACATTATTTTGCAACCGGACAGCTTAAATTTGATCCGGGATTTATCTATAAAAAGATTCCCATGAGCCAGGCTCAGGAAGCTTTCCAGCTCTTTAAGACACCTGGTCTCGTAAAGGGAAAGATTCTTCTTTCCAATGAGGAAGAATGATATGATACTGACAGTAACGTTAAATGCTGCCATAGATAAGCGTTATGTGGTAGATGACTTTAAAGTGGGTGAGGTAAACCGTGTAAAGGAATGTAGCTATGTTCCGGGCGGCAAAGGATTAAATGTGTCCAAGCCCGCATCCATTTACGGAGCAAGAGTGGTAGCTACAGGTTTTGTGGGAGGCCATGCGGGAAATTATATTGAGGACGCGCTGAAGCCTTTTGGAATTGAGAGTGCATTTTATCATGTACCTGACGAAAGCCGTTCCTGCATTAATATCTGGGATGAGGTCAATCATGTACAGACTGAATTCCTGGAGCCGGGTTTTACTCTTACAGAGGCGGATTTCCGGGGATTTGAGGAGAAGTTCCGGGAACTTGTAAAAGATGCCAGGGTGGTGGCTATGTCAGGAAGTGTTCCGGGAGGACTGGACGGAACTGCATATCAGCGACTTGTAAAGCTTGTAAAGGATGCAGGTAAACCGGTGATCCTGGATACAAGCGGGAAGCTTCTTGAGGAGGGAATCAAGGCTGCACCAACACTGATCAAACCCAATATAGATGAGATCCGTATGCTGACTGGCAAGCACTGCGATGATATCCGGGATATTATCGAAGCGGCAAAAGCCATCCACGAAAGTGGTGTAAGGATCGTGGCAGTTTCCCTTGGTGCAGATGGTTCCCTGGCAGTGGGAGATGAGGGAATCTTTCGTGCAGAGGTGCCGAAGATCGATGCGGTAAATACTGTAGGATGCGGGGATTCCATGATAGCCGGTTTTGCACTTGGATTAAGCGAGGGGCTGACGCTGGAGAAAACCTTAAGACTTGCAAGTGCTATCTCAGCAGCATCTGCAATGCGTGAGGAGACTGGCTTCTTTATTAAAGAAGATATGGAGAAACTGATTCCGAAGATTAAGATAACCAGACTGTAATTCTATATAAATACAAAAACAGCCGGCTACCTGTGAATATTATGTAGCTGAATATATACCAAAAGGAGATGTGAAAAAATGGCAGAAGTAATTAATCCGGCAATTGTGCCGAAAGTGACACTTCCATCCGGTGAGCAGGTTCCATGTGTCGGAATGGGGACATTCGGATCTGACCGTGTATCTGCGGAGGATGTATCCGCGGCCGTTGCAGGGGCACTCCGCAGCGGCTACCGTATGTTCGACTGCGCAGCTTGCTATGGCAATGAGCCTGAGATCGGCAAGGTATTTAAAACAGCCTTTGATGAAGGTATTGTGGAGAGAAAAGATCTCTTCATCATGACAAAGGTATGGAATGATATGCACAGACGTGTAGAGGAAGCATGTGAGAAGAGTATTAAGGATCTTCAGTGTGATTATGTGGATATGTATTATATTCACTGGCCCTTCCCTAACTATCATGCACCGGGATGTGATGTGGATTCCAGAAATCCGGATTCTAGACCATTCAGTGTAGATGAATTTATGGATACCTATCGTCAGTGTGAGGAACTGGTGGAGAAAGGCAGGATCCGCTATATCGGAATTTCCAATATGACAATTCCGAAACTGGAGGCTGTTCTTCCTCTTATGAAGATCAAACCGGCTACCTGTGAGCTGGAGCTTCATGTCTGCTTCCAGCAGCAGGAACTGTACGACTATCTGGTAGCCCATAATATCCAGCCTGTAGGATATATGCCTCTTGGTTCTCCGAGAAGACCGGAGAGAGATATCTGTCCGGAGGATGTGGCAGATCTTCAGCTTCCTGAGATGAAAGAAATCGCTGAGGCTCATGGAATCCATCCGGCACTGGTTGCGTTGAAATGGGCACATCAGAGAGGCGAGATTTCCATTCCGTTCTCTGTACATAATTACGCATCCAATCTGAAATGTGTCACAGAGGATCCTCTTACAGATGAGGAGATGGCTAAGATCGCAACTCTGGAAAAAGGAAACCGTCTTGTAAAAGGCCAGGTATTCCTGTGGCACGGAGCCAACGACTGGCATGATCTCTGGGATGAGGATGGCGTTATCGTAAAATAACCGGATCAGACAGCAAAGCCAGCTACTAATATCTGTCTGATTTACAGTAACTGAAAAATAGCAGAGTCTCTCACATTCATAAAGGTAATAGTTTACCTACGGATGTGGGAGACTTTTTTATGCCGCTGAATCGACCCACCGCAGGCGGAGAAGCCTTCCGGACAGGATCACACAGCGTTGGAGAGGATATCCGATAGTTCGTGATAATTTAAACAGAATAACTGTCAGACTGCTTAAAAATATCCTGGAAAACCAGATGAAATATTGTAAAAAGTGACCAAATATGATAGTATAAATACTACATTTAGCCAGAGTGTGTCTGAAAAAGTATTTCGGCAGAAATGGAGGGGCCGGAACAGAGGATAGTCATCTGGCTGGAAACTGCAGAGATATAATGTGGGGCTGTGCAACACTGCACAGGAAAGGGAAAGGTTTATATGTATCGTATATTGCTTGTAGATGATGAGATACTTGTTCGCGATGCAATCAGAGAAAATATTGACTGGGCAGCCATGGACTGTGAGCTGGTAGGGGATTGCGATAACGGTCAGGCAGCGGCAGAGTTTGTTAAGACACATTCTGTGGATATTGTGCTTTCAGATATTCTGATGCCGTATATGGATGGAATGGAGCTGAGCCATTTTCTTCACGACAATTATCCGGATATTGTTATCGTGATATTCAGTGGATTTGGAGAATTTGAGTATGCTAAGAAGGCTATTCAGTATAATGTAAGTGAATACATGCTGAAACCTGTAACGGCCATGGAGCTTCGGGCTGTGATCGAGCGTATGAAGGAGAAGGTTGATCAGCACAGGGCAGAACAGAAGAAGCTGGAACGTCTCACCCAGACATCCGGGGATTACCAGAAAAATGCTATTATGATCCGTTCCAGGGCCATTCAGAATCTGGTAGATAATACCAAGGAGGTTTCTGAGTGTGTGGAGGAACTTTCCAGGATGGATATAAGGCTGGAGGCCGCAAGTTACAGAGTTGCAGTGTTTGACATGGATATCTATTCCGATGCCATGCATCTTTCCGTAGAAAAACGCCAGGAAAGTGCGCTGATGGCTTTTGTTCTGTTTAACGTGTCGGACGAGATCGTAAACCGCGAAAAGGCAGGAATTGCCTATCAGGAAGGCAACAATCGGGTATGCGTGATATTTGCAGGAAACAGGACTGCGGAATTTGCAGCAAGGACTATGGAAATCTGCCATGAGATCCAGAAGAATGTACATGAGTTTATGGGACTTGATGTTTCCATAGGTCTTGGAAGCTGGGGCCGGAATCTTCAGGAGCTGCACAGTTCTCATGATGTTGCCGAGAAAGTTACAGAATACCGCTATATTATGGGGGGAGGTCTCTGTATTGACATGGAAACCTGCAAAGAGGAAACAGGACTTTCCATCAAAGATGACCTGGAGAACCTGACACAGGCACTGAAATCCGGAAAGAAAGAAGACGCA
>Ga0129312_1002108_pt1 | contig 10325 bp, 10 predicted proteins | sample O827metagenome_FD_94434 | JGI IMG/M metagenome (GOLD analysis project Ga0129312, IMG submission 94434) | Orangutan group fecal microbial communities from Wisconsin, USA - O827 metagenome | ecosystem: Host-associated > Mammals > Digestive system > Large intestine > Fecal | place: USA: Wisconsin... | reverse complement strand
TTCCAGTAACGCATATGTTACTTTCACAAATAAATTTCCAGGATACCCTTCTTCTCCATCTGCACTTGTATAACGGAACGTAACACGATCCTCTTCTTCAATACCATTCCAGATCTTCTTGTCAAATCCTTCTAAGCCGCCATGGTTACAATTCCCATTATTATTGATTGGAAGTGTGTACTCTTTTCCATTGAGTGTAAACTTTCCCTTTTCAATACGGTTGGCAGTTCTACCAATGGATGCACCAATATAACTTGTCTGATCTAAATATCCTGCAACACTTTCAAACCCTTCCACAACATCAATCCCTGTATCTTTATTGATAAATGATACAAGTGTTGCGCCATAATTCATGACTTTCATCATGACATGATCATTTTCAATTGTGTAGAGTGTTACTTCTCTACCATCATTTAATTTTCCAAATGTTGTCTGCATATGATTTCCTCTTTAACTACATCATTTCTATTACTACTATTATCTGACAAATTCTTAAATTTGTGAATGGAAAGGGCTATCATACTTGAACATCTAGCGAGAAATGATAACCTATTATCGATGAAAATATTTGTAAAAGATGATAGAGAGCAAGACACAGAAGAAGAAACAAGTGGCACACGCTACATTATTATTCCTATTTTGATACAACTACTGATGGTACTTCTACTATTTCTAAGAAGTCGAACTGCAGCCTTAAATTATTTATATGCTTTGATCCCGCTTCTATTCGCAACAAGTTTTATCGGATCCTATGTCTACAATAGAAATGGAGATATGAAGCTGTTTTCCAGTGCCGCAATTTTAACAACGATTGGAACTGCACTGCAGCTATTGATTGATCAGATCTATGATCCTATTACATCGTTCAGTACGATCAAATTGATTATTTCCTTTGTTGTGGCAATCATATTTGTCATGTTCTATACGTTGTTTCGAAAACTGCTGAACAAGTCATGGATGGTATATGTCATGATGATCGTTGCTGCCGCAATTTATGTTATCCTGCTTGTATCTGGAAGTGATCCAAATGGATATGGAACAAGTGCATGGATACGGATTGGTGGAATTACGGTGCAACTGACCGACTTTACTAAAGTTGCGGCAATTATGTTTTACAGTGCATTGTTTTCTTCTAAGACAAGTCATGATGACAATCAGATCCTTGTATTATCTTCGATCTTTTTTGTCATTAATTTCATTGGTTCCCTGTTGATTAAAGAATTAGGTTCTTTCTTTATTCTATACTTCCTGCATTTATCCATTCTGTATATCTTCATGAATAAAGGAACAAAGAAAAAACTGTACTTACTTTTCATATTCTTTATTACAATTGGCGCACTTGTTTTAGCATTCCTGCTGTATAAACTTATTCTACCTTCTCATGATGCAGGTACAATGAACGCAGTGACAAAAGCACTATGGCCATTTCTCAATAAGATTCATCAGAGATTCTCTGTGACTGCCAATATCAACGCTGACCCATATGGTGCTGGCTATCAATTGCTGCAAGGAAAAAAAGCATTATGGATGGCTGGATGGTTTGGCAATACTGTCAATTTCCATGCAATTCCTGTTGCGGAAAGTGACATGGCATATATTGCACTTGTGAATGCTTTTGGACATGTCTTTGGCTTTTTCGTCATTTTCCTGTTTTTAAGAATCATGCTGAGTGGATCTGAACTATCAAGAAAGAAAATGAAAGAAGAAAAACAGGATGCGGTAGTTGCATATGCCAGCACAATACTGATTGTCATGCAGGCAATGATTGTTATTCTTGGTTCTTGCAATATCATTCCATTTACTGGTCTGCCAATTCCATTCTTATCTCGTGGTGGTACATATTTAACACTCACATTCTGCTTGACTGGTTTACTTCTTCATATGTCTGAAGAGTATGAAGATGAGGAGGAAGATGAATATGTGGATGAATAATGATGAACATCATCAGATGAATAAACTATCTAGACAGCGTATCCGTATTGTTGAAGTATGCAGTATTGTCTGCTGCTTATTGTTTGTTGGATTCTTTTCTGAAAAATATTTGATTTCCCCTGTCTTTTCAGCACAAAGACAAGGCACAAAAAATACAATTACATATAACGCCATTCAAAACTATGTCATTGAAGGTGACATATTAGACCGCAATGGAAGTACGATCATGGCAAATGCGTCCGAAGGAAGTGGTGCTTATGCTAACTATCCAGAAAATGAATCGTATGCATATTTATTAGGATATTATTCTGTAAATTCTAGAAAAGAAAATGCATATGGATTACGTGGCAATTTAAAAGATTATTCTTTATTCCACCTAGACTCTATCAATAAAGGTGCAACGGTACAATTGACAACAGACAATACATTACAAGATACAGCGTATGATTTATTAAATGGTCAGGAAGGTTCCATTACTGTCATTGATAATCAAACAGGTGCAATCCTTGCATTAGCTTCTCATTCAACGATTACATATGATGTAAATGACATCAATTCCCTGCTGTTAAGTGATGTAGAAGGTTCTCAATATCGTAGAGGTACATTTGAAAATGATCCACCTGGTTCAACATTCAAAATCATTACTGCCATCAGTGCACTTGAAAAACAAAAGCAGGATGGATTTGATGATTCCTTCTTCAATTACTATGATACGGGAACATATCTTCCTGAAGGATCTGAGTGGACGATTACAAACTATCAAAGTACTGCATATGGTGATGTTGATCTAGAAACGGCAATGAATAAATCCATCAACTGTTATTTTGCAGATCTTGGCATTCGTATTGGCAGTGAACAGCTAACTAGTACAATGAAAGAATTTCTTGTTGGTAAAGATATTGAAATTCCATTTTTAACAACATTGCATTCTTCCTATCAAATCAGTGAAAATGCAAATGATGAACTCGCACAGACTTCCTTTGGACAAGGAAATACACAAATTACGCCTGTACATCTGGCAATGATTGCACAGGCTATTGCGAATGATGGCATTATGATGAAACCATATGTTGTTTCTTCCATCTATGATCATTCTTTTCCTTTATACAAACATCTCAATGGAAAACTCACAAAAACAGCAGACAGTGATATTTGTGACAAATTAAAAAATATCCTTCATACAACTGCTGAAGGATATGGGCTCGATGAATATAACTATGGTATGGTATATGCAAAAACAGGTACTGCAGAATGTGCAAATAATCGTATTCATACATATATGGTTGGATTTACAGAGAATGCTTCTTTCTGCATCTCTTTGAACAATTCCGATCACAGCTATAACCTATACCCAATTGCACAGCGTCTTGTTTCCACAATCAATGCTATCTATAACAATAACTAGAGGTTTGTTTCCTCTAGTTATTGTTTTATAGATTCATAAAGATTTGTGTTCCCTTTGATCTGATCCATTGATACATGTATATACATGCTGCAAATAACAGAATGGAATAAATGATGATATACAAATATTCATTCATCGTGTTATTCAGATAGACAATGAATGCAATTCCATTGACAATCATTGGGACCATCATCGAAATAAATACAGATAAGCTTTGTTTGATTGGAACCATTTCATTTGTCCACTTCAAGTTTGGCATATTCAGATTCACAATCAGACCAAATAATGCTGAAAATGTAATGGATAAAATTGGTGTAATGATCATAAGCAAAGACATTATGACATCACTTCTAGATAAATACATACATACAAGTGATACAAACAAAGAAGGAATGCCTGTCAAAATCAGATGCATCTTCACCTTTGCATTTAATATCTCTTCTACCTTTACAGGCAGAGATTTAGCTAACCATAGTGTTTTCCCTTCTAGAGAAATCGAAGGTGCTGTGATGTCATTGAAGGAAGCTAATGTGCATATAGCAAGTACCATCAGCGGTGCAAGCAATGCTGTATCAATGCCTTCCTGTTGTAATAAAGCAATCACAGATGGGAACTTCACCAGCATATAAATTGCAATACCAATCATAAATACAGAACCAAGAGAACAATTCAGCATATACGAAGAACTGCTCTTGAAATGCAGAAATTCTCTATGTAGAAGAGCAGAAGAAACAGATTTTGTCTGATTTTTCTGCTTTTTTGTTTTGATTCTTTCAAAGCTCATCGTTTGTGAAGAAATTTCAAAAAAGCTCTTCTTTAAGAAACACCATACAACATATGTGAAAATAACTGTAATCACGAGTGTCAAACATAGATGCATGAGATTTCCACATGCACCATTGCCAAATGCATAGATTGGATATGCATAGATCTGTATTTGTTTTTGATACAGCAATACATTTTCAAGCAGTCTGGAAAAGATCGTATTTGCATTGAAGTAAATCAAATAATACAGCGCTAGAAATATGAGTGAAAGAATCGTTGTGATAATACTGCGATTCTTGAGTTTTACGGATATCTTTGCGACAACAAGCCCTAATAGACATGAAAGACATAGTACAAATAGCGTAATCGCCAACCCCATCAATGTAGAAGCAATAAATACACCAAGGTCAAATGATACATTGAATAGATATGACAGTTGAGATGGAATCCATACAACAAGTGCATAGAGACAGCTCATCAGATATACACTGAAGATTCTAGAAATAATGATTGTAGATGCATCAATAGGCAATGAGAACAACAAATCATTATCTTTCGCTAAATACAAGATGGAATATGTAGAGAATACACTTCCAAATACGCCCATAAAGATTGACAATAATCCCATCAATGCAAAGAACATCCATTCAATATGCAACTGTACAATAGATGGAAGAATGAGTGAACACAATGCATAGAACATGCCTCCAAGAAATAGAAACATCAGCGCAAAGAACAATACAAACATTCCAATCGTAGCACCCATAGAACGTTGTTCCTGCTTTTTTTCATTGTAGAAATAGGCACGGAAGATTTCCATGAGCTGCTTTTTGATCAAAAGCCAGGTCATACGGATTCATTCTCCATTTCAAGAAATACAGTTTCTAGAGAGGCATCTCCCTTTACTTCTTCCATTGTTCCTGTTTTTAACAGTTTTCCTTCTTTGATGATAGCAATATGATCACAAAGTTTTTCAGCAACTTCCAATACATGTGTAGAAAAGAAAATGGCACCACCTTCTTCACATAACTCACGCATCATCTGTTTCAATAGATGAGACGCTGTTGGATCTAATCCAACAAATGGTTCATCCATGATCACCAGTTTTGGCTGATGTACCCATGCGGCAATCAATGCAACCTTTTGCTTCATGCCATGAGAAAAGGAAGCAATTGGCTGATCCAGATCTTTTTCAATGGAAAAGATTTTTGCATACTTTTCAATTCTTTCAAATCTCTCATTTCCAACCTCAAATACATCCTGAATAAAATTGATGTATTGTCTAGCTGTCATATATTCATATAGATCAGGGTTATCAGGAATATAGGCAATCTTCTTTTTACATGCAATAGGATCATCTTTGATGGAAATGCCATCAATATAGATTTCTCCCTCATCAAATGCCTGTATTCCAACAACAGATTTCAATGTCGTTGTTTTCCCTGCACCATTATGTCCAATAAAGCCATAGATTTCTCCATCTTTAATTTCCAGAGAAAGATCATCCACTGCCTTTTTCAATCCATAATTCTTTGTTAAGTGTTCAATTTTCAACATATAAACCTCGATTATTCAAAATCATCAAAATCAACATCCAATGGTTCATCTAATTCTTCAGAAACGTATTTTCCGCTCTTTTTTCTTTGCTTCACACATTCTGTAAGAATATATTCAATCTGACCATTGATACTTCTAAAATCATCTTCTGCCCAGCGAGCAAGATCATTATACAGTTTAGAGGAAATGCGTAATGGTACCTGTTTTTTCTTATCAGCCATTAATATAGACTTCCAGAATTCACAACTGGCTGCGCATCCTTATTGCCACATAAGACAACTAACAGATTGCTGACCATCTGTGCTTTTCTTTCCTCATCTAATTCCACTACGCCATTTTCCTGTAATCTTTCAAGAGCCATTTCAACCATACCGACAGCACCATCTACAATCATCTTTCTAGCATCAATGATTGCGCTTGCCTGTTGTCTTTGCAGCATCACAGAAGCAATTTCTGGTGCATATGCAAGATATGTAATACGTGCTTCCATAATTTCAATCCCTGCGATATCTACTTTCTTCTGGATTTCTTCTTTAATGCGATTGGCAACGATTTCACTGCTTCCTCTTAAAGAACCATCATCAGCCTGTCCATCCCCTGTTGTATCAACATTCTGTGCAACGTCATATGGATAGACCCTGACAACATTTCTGAGTGCAGAATCACACTGTAAAGAAAGATATTCTTTATAGTTGTCTACATTGAATACAGCTTTATATGTATCGTTGACTTTCCAGATAACCGCAATCCCAATTTCCACTGGATTTCCTAAACAGTCATTGATCTTCTGCACAGCATTATTCAAAGTCATCATTTTCAATGAAATCTTATTGCTTGCATATTCTGTTTCTTTTGTATTAGAAGTCTGTAAAAGAAATGGTGCATGTGATGTATTTCCAACATCTCCAGATTGTGAAAGCTTTGTTTTAGCGGCTGGATTGATTGCGGTACAGAATGGATTGACAAAGTAGAAGCCATCCTCTTTCAATGTACCTACGTATTTACCAAATAAAGTCAGTACTAAAGCTTCCTGTGGCTTTAATACTTTCAATCCCGCAAATAAGAAAGATGCGATGATAAATAATGCTACGGTAACAGTAATCAATAGAATATTTTCCTGATCACATCCAAAAATAAATCCAATGACACTGATTGTGAGTAAAACGATGATGCCAATTAAGGCAGTCATTCCATTCTTTCTTTTGTTTAAAACGATTTCTTTCATAAAGAACTCTCCTTTGATATCAAAATGATATCACTTAGATATTAAAAGTCAATTAAGCAAAAAGAAAAGATATGTAAAATGTTATTACATATCTGCATGTTTATTTTTCTTGCATATAACATAGGATACGAAAGAAATCACACCAATTGTAGCAAGTGTAACAAGTACATATTTCATACTGTTATCCTGTACTGTGTCATCATTTGTATCTTCTTCAACTTGAAGCGAAGCAGTATTTGTTGAAAAGGCTGTCGATACTTGATATGTATGATCAAAATTTGTTCGATCCATATAGCTTGTACATAATACATTGTCACTATTTGTATCAAAGCTAGATCCAACCCTTTCATCTACCGTAACAGAATATGGAGAGGTACCTGAGATAATTGTTTTCCCTTGTTGTGTGATTGTGACTAGGTTTCCATCTTCATCGATAATTTCACCACCACTTTCAATATTGAGACAATTGACTTTACTGTCAGAAGAAACGATCCAGGAAGAGTCAGAAGATATATTCATATTCAAAGTACCTTGATTTTCATAGGATGTACTTCCTGTATAGCTACTGCCATCTAACAGATACACATCTGCTCTTGCATGATCTGCAGCTGTAATGTTTCCTACCATTGTTTCTTCACTGCCTGTCAGCTTTACACTCCCATTTGATACATGTAAAAGATCAACATGATCACAGTCAAAAGAAAGCAGCGATTTATTTAAAACGATATTGGCATCCTGTCCATCTATATAAAACATACTTCCATCATCAATCATTGTAGATAGAATGGAGTTGCAAATATCAATTCTTGAACAATCATTTCCATCATCAGAACGATTCATTCCGATTCCATTCTTCATTGTTTCATTCTGTAAAAGACTGTTATTAGTAGAAGAGAATTGAGAATTATAAATGGATAGATGCTGTCCACCTTCTACTTCTGCAATTTTAGAATGACTTGCGGTACCACTGACATTATCTACTTCTATCGTTCCATTTGCATATAATAATGGTGCATTATTTCCGTCTGTTGAAAGTGTTGAATTTGTTAAAGAAATACTTCCATCACTTTGTTTAGCATAGACTGCAGCACTTTGATTGCATTGTGTTGTAATATCCATCTGGTTCGCAATGATTTGTCCATTAGAAACTGCTTCTAAACCATTTGAGAAATCATTACTTGTCATGATGGAACTGTCATTTGCATATACCATTGCTTTCTCATTTGCAACAATACCACTGCTTCCTTTTGATGTACTCTGTAGATCTGATTGATCAATCTTCGTAAAAGAAGAGCCCGTTGTAAAAACAACTGCATTTTTACCGTCTTCATTATTTGTATCACCACTTTTATGCAGTGTATTCTTGTTGATGGTAACAGTTCCACCATTTTGATTACAGATCACAGAAGTATCCACAGTATTCGATTCTATCGTTTCATCTGTAAAGGATTCTTCCTTTCCATCAACGATTTTATTTGTATTTACTGTTTGCTTTTCATCTGCATAGATTCTTGTCAATATTGAAATATTTGTTGATAACAAAACTGTTGAACATATTAGAAAAGCTGTTTTTCTATTCATCTTTTTTCCTCTTGTTAGTATCTTAGCAATATTTCGTTTTGTTAATGTGAATCATATATGAATGATATGTGAACTTTATACTTGACATAGTCAAGTGACAAGAATATATTTTTTCAGGAAGGAGGAAGTCATGTATCAAAAAACATTATCTTTCTATATCGCAATGATGTATCGAAGTTTCACGTCTTTTACATCAAACAGACTACAAGAAGCAGGATTGCATTTTGGGCTTTTGTTTTTCATTCTCTATATTGGAAAACATCCTGGCTGTTCCCCTTCACAACTCACACAATCTCTCGCTTTAGATTGGGGACATAGCCAACGCTGTATTACCCAGTTAACAGATAAAGGATTCATCACAAAAGAAAAAGAGGGACGACACTACGTATTAAATTTAACAGAACAAGGAAAGAATGCTTTTTCTATCGCGCACCAGGTATTCTTTGACTGGGATGAAGATGTATTACAAACATTCACAGATGAAGAAAAGAATCAATTATTTACATTGTTAGAGAAAGCAACCAATGAAATAGCTAGGAGAAATAAAAATGAACTACGCAATCGTATGTACAAGTAAAACAGGCAACACAAAACAACTGGCAGATGCCATTCAATCTTCTCTTCCACAAGAAAAAATGATCTATGTGGGAATTCCTCAAGCGGAAGCTTTGCAGGCTGATCGTATCTATGTAGGATTCTGGACAGATAAAGGAACATGTTGTACAGAAATCAAAGACTTTCTAAAACTCGTAAAAGACAAAGAAATCTTCTTGTTTGGAACTTGTGGGTTTGGTGGAAGTGAAGCATATTTCCAGAAAGTATTAACTGCAGTCAAAAAGAATATTGATGCCAGCAATACAATCGTTGGAACATACATGTGCCAGGGAAAAATGCCGCAATCTGTCAAAGATCGCTATCTGAAAATGAAAAAGAGTCCTGTGCCAATTCCAAATGTTGATCAAATGATCGCTAACTTTGATACTGCTTTGACACATCCAGATGAAGAAGATCTAGAAAAGCTCAAAAACATTGTAAAAATGCTCTAACGAGTATTTTTTTTACTATATCCCAGCAATGATGATTCCAATCATACATCCTGCAATCACTTCACACATACAATGCCCTAACGATTCATTCAATTGCACAGACCGATGTAATTCTGCATTGATTTCATTGATCTGTTTTGCATGCAAACCACACTGATAACGCAAATTCAATGCATCATACACAACAATAAACGCAAAGATAAAAGCAATTGCAAATGTGGATGAAAATATGCCATCTTGTATAAAAATTGATGTCGCTAAACAGGCAACTGTACTAGAGTGTGAAGATGGCATTCCACCTGTTCCAACACATCTTTCCAGCTTAAAAGAATGATTCAAAAAGCAAAGCAATACTTTTATTCCTTGTGCGCATAGCCATGCGAAAAAACAATGTAATAATATCCAATTCATTCCAGCCTCCTTGAAATGCACTTATATTCTTTACAATGTTTGTTAATTCTATTATCATTTTTCGTTAGGAAAAGGAGAAATCAATCATGAAACTGATTTATAACATTCAAGATAAGCCTGCTTTTTCTAAGCTTATCCTATATGCATTCCAGCAGGTATTAGCAATCATGGCAGCTACAATTGCGGTACCTATGATCGTTGGTAATGGCATGTCTACAGCTGCAGCACTATTTGGTGCAGGCGTTGGAACACTCGTCTATGTAGCTTTCACAAAGAAGAAGTCCCCTGTTTTCTTAGGCTCTTCCTTCGCATTTATTGGCAGTATGTGTGCTGCTTTTGCATCTGCAGTATCTGTTCAGGTAGGATACGCTGGATTATTGATTGGTGCACTTTGTGCTGGTCT
>Ga0129312_1002106_pt1 | contig 10335 bp, 9 predicted proteins | sample O827metagenome_FD_94434 | JGI IMG/M metagenome (GOLD analysis project Ga0129312, IMG submission 94434) | Orangutan group fecal microbial communities from Wisconsin, USA - O827 metagenome | ecosystem: Host-associated > Mammals > Digestive system > Large intestine > Fecal | place: USA: Wisconsin... | reverse complement strand
GGTCCGATCACGGTCTGGAATGGTTTTACCGCCTGTGTAAGGAGCCGAAGCGCATCGGCCGGATGATGAAGCTGCCGCTGTTTCTGGTCCATGTGCGGCAGGAGAAGGGAAAACGGAAATGAACGGACGTTTGATCGTATTTGAAGGGACCGACGGTTCCGGCAAGGCTACCCAGTCCCGGCTGCTGTGCGAGCATTTGCGTCGGGAAAACATCCCCTATAAAAATATCACCTTTCCCCGGTACGGTAAGCCCTCCGCCGCCATGGTGCAGGAGTATCTGGACGGACATCTGGGCAAACATCCCGGCGATGTGAACGCCTACGCGGCGTCGCTGATGTTTTCCATGGATCGCTATGCCTCCTACAAGCAGGACTGGGGCGCTTTCTATGAAGCTGGCGGGCTGGTGGTGGCGGACCGCTACACCACCTCCAATGCCGTCCATCAGGCGTCCAAGCTGCTGCCCGGAGAGCGGAAAGCCTTTCTGGACTGGCTGTTTGACACGGAGTACCGGCTTCTGGGGTTGCCGAAGCCGGATCTGGTGATCTATCTGGATATGCCCACGGAGATCACGGAGAAGATGATGCGCCGGCGGGAGACCGCCACCGGCACCCACGCCGACATCCATGAGCAGGATGAGACGTATCTGAAAAACTGCCGCGCCGCCGCGCGGGAGATTGTAAAGGACTGCGGCTGGACGGTGATCCGCTGCGCCAGAGACGGAGAACCCCGGACGGTGGAGGATATCCACAATCAGGTGTACCGCACGGTGAGAAAGCTGCTGTAAAGCCTGTCCCATGGGGCGGGGAGGCCCCGCCCGCTGTCAGCAGCAGGTTCCGCAGCGGTTTTCGCAGCTGCATCCGCTGCCGCAGCCGCCGCAGCAGACCAGTACCACGATCAGAATGAGAATGATCCAGAGCCAGGAGCCGTCGTTGCCGTTGCAGCACATATCATTCACCCCACATTCAGTTTATGGGTTTATTGTATGCGGAAACGGCCCGGAGTGTGCCTGACCGCGGAGAAAGAGGTTTGAAAGAATTCGCTCTGTGCCGCAAAGCGGACAGAGAAGTAAGGAGGAACGAATGTCCGAATACAGAAGAGAGGATACCGCCAGCTGGGATGCACAGGAAGTCCGGCGGGCGCAGGAGGGGCGGCAGAGCGCGCCTGCCCGTCACCCCCAGAGCCACCATACCCGCCGCCGGAGACGGAACCCGGTGCTGGGGCTGGGCGGCTATCTGCTGTTTGTTCTGCTGGCTTCCGCCATTCTGGCAGGAGTGGGCTGGATGCTTGGCTCTGATTTCTGCGCCTTCAACCGGGGCACTATGGAAAAGGCGACTGTGGAGGTAACGGCGGAGGACAGCGTGTCCACCGTGGCCGAAAAGCTCCATGATGCGGGGCTGATTAAGTACAAGTGGTTTTTCAAGTTTTACGCCGGGATCTCCCATGCCGACAGGAAAATCGGCATCGGCACCTATGAGCTGAACACGGAGATGGATTACCGCGCCCTGATTCTGGGAATGCACAATTCCTCCGGCAATCTGACGGCGGAGACCGTCACCGTGACCATCCCGGAGGGCTACACCGTCATGCAGACCATCCGTCTGCTGGCGGAAAAGGGCGTCAATACCGAGGCAAACCTGCTGGAAGCCGCCAAGACCGCCAATTATGACTACAGCTTTATTGACAACTCCTCCGAGGACGTCACCCGGCTGGAGGGCTATCTGTTCCCGGATACCTATGAGTTCTATAAGAACCACAACGCCAAGAGTGCGCTGGGCAAGCTGATCGATGCGTTTGCCGACCATTTCGACGAGGACGCCTATGCGGACTCCAAGGCCAAGGCCATGGGTTACAGCGTGAAGGACGTGGTCACCATTGCCTCTCTGATCGAAAAGGAGACGGACGGTACGGATCAGGCCAATATCGCCTCCGTGATCTACAACCGCCTGCAAAACAAGGGTGAGACGGTGGGGTTGCTGCAAATCGACGCGGCGCTGCTGTACGGCCTGCCGGATCATACCGGCGCGCTTACCAACGAGGACAAGGCTGTGGACACCCCCTACAACCTGTATATTCACAAGGGCCTGCCCCCCACGCCCATTGCCAACCCCGGCAGCGCGGCGCTGGAGGCGGCCATGAACCCCAATGAAACCGACTATTACTTCTACGCGCTGGGGACAGATGGGCGGCATCACTTCTCCAGAACGCTGGCGGAACACAACGCCTTTGTGGGGAGCAGCTCCTATGGCGGATAAGAGAAAAATGCCGGAGCTGCTGGCTCCGGCGGGGGATATGGAACGGCTGAAAATGGCCGTACTCTACGGGGCAGATGCCGTGTATCTGGCTGGAACCTCCTTCGGAATGCGGGCCTTCGCGGGAAATTTTTCCCCGGAGGAGCTGAAAACGGCGGTGGACTTTGCCCATGCCCACGGCGTGGCCGTCCACTGCACCATCAACACCATGCCCCGCGGCGATGAGATCGTGCGTTTGCCGGAACATCTGGAACAGCTGAATGACGCCGGTGTGGACGCCGTGATCGTGGCGGATCTGGGCGCTTTTACGCTGGCGGGGAAGTATGCCCCCAACTGCAAACGCCACATTTCCACCCAGGCCAGCATTTCCAACTATGTAACTGCCAACGCGTGGCATGATCTGGGCGCGTCGCGGGTGATTCTGGCGCGGGAGCTGAGTCTGGAGGAGATCCGTACCATCCGGGAAAAGACCCCGGCAGATCTGGAAATCGAAGCCTTTGTCCACGGCGCCATGTGCGTCAGCTATTCCGGCCGGTGCCTGCTCAGCAACTACATGACGGGCCGGGACGCCAGCCGCGGCGCCTGCGCCCAGCCCTGCCGGTATCATTACGCCCTCATGGAAGAAAAGCGCCCCGGCGAATATTTCCCCATTGAGGAGGACGAAAAGGGCAGCTATATTCTCAATTCCAGAGATATGTGCATGATCGACCATCTGGATGACCTGCTGGATGCGGGCCTTTCCAGCCTGAAGATCGAAGGCCGGGCCAAGTCCGCCTACTACGCCGCCATCGTCACCGGCGCGTACCGCCATTGTCTGGATGACGCCGCTGCGGGCCGCCCCATGGACCCGGTGTGGCGGGACGAGGTGGAGCACGTCAGCCACCGCCCCTATGCCACCGGCTTCTATTACGGCTATCCCGGCCAGTATTACACCAACTCCCGCTATATCCGGGAGTGGCAGGTGGTGGCGCTGGTTACGGAGTGTGACGAAAATGGCGACGCCGTCATCTCCCTGCGGAACAAGTTCCGAACCGGGGACACCGTGGAGCTGGTGGGGCCGGATCTGCGGCCCTTTGCCATGACCGTCCCGGAGATGCGGGATGAGAGCGGCGCGGTGGTGGAGGAACCCCGGAATCCCCAGATGCTGTTGAAACTCAGGCTGCCCCGTCAGGTGCCGCCTATGACCCTGATGCGCCATCAGGTAGAATTATCAGGAAAGTAAGGAGAGTCAGGAACATATGAATGCGGATGTTGTTATCATCGGCGCAGGCCCTGCCGGCATTTTCACCGCGCTGGAAATGATCAAAAAGGGCAGCAAACAGAAAATCATCATGGTGGAAAAGGGACAGGCGGTGGAAAACCGCCACTGCCCCAAGGACAAGACGAAAAAGTGCGTCAACTGCAAGCCCTACTGCCACATTACCACCGGCTTCTCCGGTGCCGGCGCATTTTCGGACGGCAAGCTGTCCCTCAGCTATGAGGTAGGCGGCGATCTGCCCACCCTCATCACCCCGGAGCTGGCTCAGGAGACCATCAACTACGCCGACCAGATCTATCTGGACTTCGGTGCAGACGAGCACATTGAGGGTCTCGGCAACGACGAGGAGCGGAAGGAGATCCGCAAGCACGCCATTCAGGCGGGACTGAAACTGGTGGACTGCCCCATCCGCCACATGGGTACGGAAAAGGCACAGGGTATTTACTACGCCATTGAGAAGTATCTTCAGGAAAACGGCGTGGAGATGTACTTCGGCTATGAGTGCAGCAATCTGATTCTGGAAAACGACGTCTGCAAGGGCGTTTCCGTGTCCAACGGCAAGGTGGACATGGAGATCTATGCAAAGCACACCGTGGTGGCCACCGGCCGCCGGGGCGCAGACTGGCTGGAAAAGCTCTGCGCGGAGCACAATATTGCCCATGCCCCCGGCACCGTGGATATCGGCGTCCGGGTGGAGGTCCGCAACGAGGTCATGGAGACGGTGAACCGGGTGCTGTATGAGTCCAAGCTGGTGGGCTATCCCCGACCCTTCAAAAACAAGGTGCGTACCTTCTGCCAGAATCCCGGCGGCTTTGTCAGTCAGGAGAACTATGACAACAATCTGGCCGTGGTCAACGGCCACTCCTTCAAGGAGATGAAGAGCGACAATACCAACCTCTCCATCCTCTGCTCCCACAACTTCTCCGTGCCTTTCAACCAGCCCATTGCCTATGCCCAGAAGGTGGGCGAGCTGACCAATATGCTGGCCAACGGCCAGATTCTGGTGCAGCGCTTCGGCGACATTCTGGACGGCAAGCGCACCTGGCAGAAGGAGCTGGCGCAGTCCAACATCCGGCCCACCCTGCCGGACGCCGTGGCAGGCGACATCACCGCCGCCATGCCCTACCGGGCCATGACCAATATCATCAACTTCATTCAGGCCATGGACTATGTGGTACCCGGCTTCGCCGCCTATGAGACCCTGCTGTACTCCCCGGAGCTGAAATTCTACTCCAACCGGGTGAAGATGGACACGGATTTCAACACCAGTTTGCAGGGGCTGCACTGTCTGGGCGACAGCTCCGGCTGGACCCGTGGACTGATGATGGCCTCCGTCATGGGCGTCCTCATGGGCCGCAAGATCGCGGAAGAGGGCTGAGCTGTATTCAGCACGGCAGATTAAAATCCCCGGACTTCATCAAAGAAGTCCGGGGATTTTTGCGGAAAGATTCAGGATTGAGGCGGAATTCAGGCATTCTTTTTTTCGGGAAGCTGCGCCAGTACGACGGCTGCCAGCATCAGGGCACACCCGAAGTATTCCTTACCGTTGAGGCGGTCTCCCAGAATGATGGCGCTGGAAATCGTGGCAAATACGGATTCCAGACTCAGCAGCAGGGAGATCACCGTGGGGTTAGAGCCTTTCTGGGCGAGGATCTGGAGGGTGTATGCCACACCGCTGGAAAAGAACCCGGCGTAGAGAATCGCGCCTGCGGCAATGCCGAAACCTTCCAGCGTGGGCTGCTCGAAAGCCAGCGACCCTGCCAGAGAAAACAGCGTTACAAAGAAAAACTGGCAGCAGGACAGCTCAATGCCGTCTACAACCGTAACGAAGTGATCCACCAGCAGGATCTGACAGGTGAATACAAAGGCGCACAGCACCACGCAGATATCACCGGAGGAGATGGTAAAGCTCTCCGTGACGCACAGGCAGTACAGACCCGCCACAGCCAGAACCACGCTGAACCACACCGCCTTCGGCACCCGCTTTTTCAAGAAGATGCCGAAAATGGGAACCAGCACGATATACAGCGCCGTGATGAATCCGGCTTTGCCGGAGGAGGTGGTTTCCAGCCCCTTTTGCTGGAAAAAAGAGGCCAGCGCCAGCGCCGTTCCGCAGCAGAAGCCGCCGGTCAGCAGATCCTTCCGGGAACGGGTGGAGGTTGCGGGCTTTCCGCGGCTGCGGCGTACTTGCCGCAGAATCAGGCATAGTATCAGCAAAAACACGAAAGCAATGATGGATCGTGCCGCGTTGAAGGCCAGCGTCGGCACATATTCTGCGCCTACGCTCTGCGCCACAAAAGTGGTACCCCAGATCAGGGCCGCCAGTACGGCAAAGGATGATTGACGGATTGAACTGCGTTCCATATGCTTGCTCCTCCCCATGAGATATGGTATGATCAGTAAAAGCGGGTATTTTCCCGGTGGGATGCTCGTGAATTTCCAATGCATATTTACGGATAATTATGAAAAAATATGCACAAGGTGTCGAATATAGCGATTATAGAGGAAATGCGGCCGGACTGCAAGAGGGGGACGGCGACTTCTCCGAAGAACGCAAAGGCGGCAGAGAAAATCAGACGGCTTTTGTCGGTTTTTACTGATTTTCCGCCAAAATAACAGGAGGGACTGCCATGGCCAGACTGCGCCATGATTTTTTTGACGGGGACACCCTTGCCATTGCCCGGATGCTGCTGGGCAAATATCTGGTGCGGAACCGGGACGGCACGCTGCTGGCGGGCCGGATCACGGAAACCGAGGCATATATCGGCCGGTGCGACAAGGCCTGCCACGCCTACAATTACCGACGCACCCCACGGACGGAGACGCTGTTCATGGGGCCGGGCAATGCGTATATCTATTTGATTTACGGGATGTATCACTGCCTGAACTTTGTCACGGAGCCGGAGGGGGAACCTGCCGCCGTGCTGCTGCGGGGGCTGGAGCCTGCTGCGGGAACGGAAGTCATGCAGCGCCTGCGGTATGGGGACGCGCCCATGAACGCCTACCGAAAGAAGAATTTCCTCAACGGCCCCGGCAAGGTCTGCAAAGCGCTGGATCTTACCACAGCGCAGAACCGGCTGGACCTGGAGGGCGATACCCTGTTCCTCTGCGATTCCATGGCAGACGTCGGGCTGAAGGATCTACCCATCGAGCCGGAGCATCTTTGCTCCGGCCCCCGGATCGGCGTGGACTATGCGGAGGAAGCCAGAGACTTCCCATGGCGGTTCTGGCTGGAAAAAGACAGCAGATAAGGAGCGTTTTAAGATGTATCTATTTGATATGGACGGTACCCTCATTGATTCCAACAGCGTCTGGAAGGACGTGGACAGGGAATTCCTGGCCCGGCGGGGCCTGCCCTATACCAAAGCCTATTATGAGGGGGTGGCTCACACCATTTTTCCACTGGCTGCCAAGTTTACGAAAGAGTTCTGCCATCTGCCGGAGAGCGAGGAGGCCATTATGGCGGAGTGGATGGATCTTGCCAAAGACGCCTATGCCCATGTGACGGTGAAGCCCGGCGTCCGGGCGTTTTTGAAGCAGTGCAGGTCGGAAAACCGGCGGATGGCGCTGGTGACCTCCAGCGTGCCGGTACACTGCCGCACGGCTATGGAAAAGCTGGATCTCATGAAATACTTTGAGTCTGTGACCTTTGCACAGGAGCTGGGCATCGAGAAGAAAAACAGGGAGCTGTGGCTGCACGTTGCGGAGCACTGCGGCGTAGAGCCTCAGTCCTGCACCTTGTTTGACGACAGTCTGGCAGCCTGCAAGGGCGCGCGCAGTGCAAAAATGCGGGTAGTCGGCGTCTATGACGGCTTTTTTGCGGCGGATGAAAAAGAGATGCGCGCCTTTTGCGATGTGTACATCAAAAGCTTTGAAGAGCTTCTCTGGAAGCCAGAGTACCGAAAGGGCTGAGGAAGCCGGCTTCCTGCTTTTCCGGGGAAAATGCGGCGGAATACGAAAAATTCAGACCCGAAAAGCTGTAAACTTTCTGTGACAGCGTTGCATTTTTGCAATTTCGTGGTATGATAACCGTGATATAAAATTTTTGAAAAGGACGGATACCATGACGAAAATTGATATTGTTTCCGGCTTTTTGGGCGCCGGTAAGACCACTCTCATCAAAAAGCTGCTGGCGGAGGCCTACAAGGGCGAACAGCTGGTGCTGATTGAAAACGAGTTCGGCGAGATCAACATTGACGGCGGCTTCCTGAAGGAGTCCGGCATCCAGATCTCCGAAATGTCCGCAGGCTGCATCTGCTGCTCTCTGGTGGGCGACTTCAACAAGGCGCTGAAGGACGTGCAGAATCAGTTCCACCCTGACCGCATCCTCATTGAGCCTTCCGGCGTGGGCAAGCTCAGCGACGTGATCGTGGCGGTGGAGAACACCGTAAAGGACGTGCCGGACATGAAGCTCAACAGCTTCGTCACCGTGGCGGACGCCACCAAGGTGAAGGTCTACATGAAGAACTTCGGCGAGTTCTACAACAACCAGATCGAGGCCGCCGGCACCATCATCCTCTCCCGCACCCAGAAGATGACCCAGGAGAAGCTGGAGGCTGCCGTGGCCATGCTGCGGGAAAAGAATGCCGACGCCGCCATCATCACCACCCCGTGGGATGAGCTGGACGGCAAGGCCATCCTCTCCGCCATCGAGAAGGTGTCCCTTGCGGACGAGCTGCTGGAGAAGATGCGGGCAGAGCATGAAGCCGATGAGCATGAGCATCATCACCATCATCACGACGGGGAGGAGTGCGACGATCCCAACTGCTCCTGCCACCATCACCATGACGATGACGATCACGATGAGCATGAGCATCATCACGACCACGATGAGCATGACCATGAGGAGCATGAGCACCATCACGATCATGACCATGAGCATCATCACCACGACGAGGACGAGTGCGACGATCCCAACTGCTCCTGCCATCATCACCATCACCATGCCGATGAGGTGTTTATCTCCTGGGGCAAGGAGACGCCGAAGGTCTATGCCCAGACGGATATTGACCGTATCCTGACCGCGCTGGATTCCGGCGAGTACGGTGCGATCCTCCGGGCCAAGGGCATCGTGAACGGCGCGGACGGCGCATGGATCGAATTCGATTATGTGCCGGAGGAGCATGAGATCCGGGCAGGCCATCCCGACTACACCGGCCGCCTGTGCGTGATCGGTTCCAATCTGAAGGAGGATAAGCTGGCAGAGCTGTTCGGCCTGTAAGCGAAGAATCTCATGGCTGATATTCCTGTATATCTGATCGCCGGCTTTCTGGACGGCGGCAAGACCGATTTTATCAACGGTGTTTTAGAGGACGGCTTTGCCCGCGAGGATCAGACCCTGCTGATCTGCTGCGAGGAGGGCGAGTTGGAGTATGAGCAGAAGGCGCTGGACAACGTGACGGTAGTCACGGTGGACGAGGAAACTGCCCTGACCTGTTCCCAGTGCAAAGCGTGGGAAAAGGAGTACAAACCCCAACAGGTCATTATTGAGTACAACGGGATGTGGTCCATGGAGCGGCTGTACCGGGAGGTGCTGCCCGCCAACTGGGTGCTTTATCAGGTGATGACATTTGTGGACGCCAACACCTTTGATATGTACGCCAAAAACATGGGCCAGATCATGATGGAGAAAATTACCAACGCCGATCTGCTGGTGTTCAACCGCTGTACGGACGAGCTGAAGGCGTCTCTGCGGAAGCGGAATCTGCGGATGGTGAACCGCCGGGCGGACATCTATCTGGAGGATCTGGAGGGCAACAGCGAGGATTACAACAACGGCGAGATCTGTCCCTTTGATCTGGATCAGAAGGTCATTGACATCCCGGACAACGATTATGGCGTCTGGTATGTGGACGTGATGGACTATCCCGACCGCTGGGCGGGGAAAACCGTCCACATGAAGCTGCTCATGTGTCACTCCAAGAAGTATCCCGGCACCCACTGCCCCGGCCGGTTTGCCATGGTCTGCTGTGAAAACGACGTGCAGTTCATGGGGCTGGTGGCCAAGGGCATGGACCTGAGTAAGTATAAGAACCGGGACTGGGTGGAAGTGGAAGCCCGTATGGCTCTGGAAAACCACCCCGCCTACAAGGGAAAAGGCCCGGTGATGCACATTGTGTCCATCAAGCCCTGCGAGAAGCCTGCCAACGAGGTTGTCACTTTCTGAGAACCTGCGGAGCAGCTCCTGAAAATCGCATAATACGGAAAATCCCCACCGCCTGCTTGCAGGCGGCGGGGATTCTTATGGATATGTATAGGCCGGGCGGCTATGTCGTGGTTCAGTCGGCTTCGCCGCAGTCGTCAGGAGACGTCAGCGGATGGACTTTTCCGGCGCTGCCGCGCCCCGGCAGCTGGATGCTGACGCCGGTGATGAGCTTTACCAGCCACAGGAAGAACAGGATCACAAGGATCGGAATCAGGCAGGAGGTCACCAGCATGACGGCCAGCGCTTCGATCAGATTGTTCAGCACCTGCTTGAAACGGCCCACGGTTTCTGCGGCGGCTTTGCTGATGCCGTCAGTGACTTTGGAGAGCAGACCGGACAGCCCGGTTGTCTCCTCCTGACCGCTGGTAGCGCTTTCTGCGGCCTCGGCCTCTTTCACGGTGGTTTTGGCATTTTCGATGGCGGCATTGATGGATGCGCTGTAGGTGTTTTCAATCGTGTCCGACACATAAACGCTGGCAGGAATAATCAGCATAATGGCGGCGCCGAAGCAGATCAGCTTTACAGCCAGCATTGCAAAAAGCTTCCTGCCTCGAAAAACATATGCAATGAGCAGCAGACAGGCCAGCGGAAAGAGGAGCCGGAAGGCGGCGCCGGCTGTGATG
>Ga0129312_1002105_pt1 | contig 10338 bp, 9 predicted proteins | sample O827metagenome_FD_94434 | JGI IMG/M metagenome (GOLD analysis project Ga0129312, IMG submission 94434) | Orangutan group fecal microbial communities from Wisconsin, USA - O827 metagenome | ecosystem: Host-associated > Mammals > Digestive system > Large intestine > Fecal | place: USA: Wisconsin... | reverse complement strand
TTTGCCATCGGAACAAATAAGCTCAGTTCCGGTATGGGAACCACGATCGCCACTGTCCGTTACGCAAAGAGCGGATATATCGCCTGGAAAAACGCCCTTCTCTGCATCATCACAGCTCTGATCGGTTCATCCCTCGGCGCAAAACTTGCTCTGCGCCTGGATGACTACTATTTTAAGCGCCTGATCCTCGTGATCCTGCCCTGCACAGCCCTCTACCTCACATTCGGCAAACCATTTGTGGGCGAAAAAGAGGCGTTTCCGCTCCGCAAGATGATTATTTTCAGTGCATTGATCGCCTTCGTCATCGGTATCTACGACGGCTTTTATGGTCCGGGAACGGGAACATTTCTGCTGCTTCTCCTCACCGGCGTTGCCCACATGGGACTTAAAGAAGCCAACGGAATCACAAAGGCCATCAACCTGACAACAAACCTGACAGCTCTGGCAGTCTATCTCATGAACGGAAAAGTAATTTTCCTTCTCGGCCTCATCGCTGGAGTCTTCAGCATCGCCGGAAACTATCTCGGAACCCGCTGCTTCGACAAGGGCGGAGCGAAGTTTGTAAAGCCGTTGATGATGGTGGTCCTGGTGATCTTCTTCGTAAAGACATTGAGCGAAATTCTCGGTGCCTAATCCGCCGATCATGACACAGCAGCCTCACCATAACTATCTGGCTGATAAATCCTTTACGCAATATTTGATCCGGCAGAACTGCCGGATCTTTTACTTATCATTGATATTTTTATTCATCCATACTTTCCCCTGGACAGCGCTGCAGCTGCTCACACCCTTCGAATATTTACAAGGAATTTTATTATTATGAATTCAGAATTTGAAAAAGAACTCCATCTGCTCTTAAACGATGGTTTAAAGACAAATCCCCTGCGGATCGAATACGAAGAAAAAGTCCGGGAACTGGCTGCTCTCCGCGATTCCCTGCTGGCGGACGGACACTCCGTCGAGGAGACCGCAAAGATCCTGCATGAACGCCGCCGTTCGCTTGGACATATATATAAGGAGGCCGCGCCGCCGCTGTTCTGTGAATACATCTACGATATGACAGAACGAAAATATGGTGATCCCCTGGGGCCTTCCTATGAGCAGCTGCGTAAAAAGAAGACTCCGGCACAGATCATGGAATCCGCGTCCCGCCCGATCCAGGACCTCAACGACCGCCTCACGGTCGACGGTTTCCGGAACTGGTATGAAAAACGCAAATTTCTCTCTGAACTCGTTTTCGCTCCCGCAGATCCATCCGATGCGGAAGCGATCCTGGAACTTTACAAATCACACCTCGGCAAAAAATTCTGCGCCTGGACCGACGCTTACCCGTCTTCCGAGACGATCCGCTTCGACCTTTCCAGAAACGCCCTGTTCTGTTTAAAGACAAAGACCGGCCACGATCTCGCGGGCGTCCTCTCCTTTGACGCGGACCCGGAGACGGACATCCTGCCCTGCTGGTCGGATTCCCTCAAACCATCCGTGGAATTCGCCCGCGTGGCTGTCTCCCTGAAATATCAGGGCTGCGGAATCTCCGGAAAGCTCTTTTCCTGTGCTATTCTTGAAGCAAAAAAACGCGGCTTCCGGGGCGTGCACTATCTCGTCGCCAAGACGAACGAGAAAGCGCTCCGCGCATACCGGAAACTGCGTTTTCCTACGGTAGGGGAATGTGTGTATCATGGGGTGGAATACTGGTGCTGTGAGAAAGAAATCTGATTTTCTCCTTTCATAGCCTAGTTCCTCATGACTGCATTTCATACCTGATTATAAACCGCCCGGAAGACACACACGCCTGCTGGGCGGATATTTTTTAATTTTCCTTCATATAATCCGGTGTCACGTCTCTTCCAAGACCTTCCAGCATCTTCTTATCGCTGCGGATCGTCGCGCACGCAACTGTTGTCAGCATGTTACCTGTGATCGTCGCGGACGCGCCGGAGCAGAACGCAGTCTCACCGTCGTTTGTGAGAAGCGCGCGGCCTGCGCCGAGGCGGATATTTGCCTCCGGGTTGATGTAGCGGAAGAAGGCGATGGTGCGGAGAATATCGTCCTCAGAGATTCTCTCCAGATGCTCAAGCGGAGTTCCCGGGATCGGCATCAGGGCGTTTAACGGGATGGAATCGATTCCAAGCTCCGCAAGGCTTACCGCCATGTCGAGACGGTCCTCCCATGTCTCACCCATTCCGATGATTCCGCCGGAACATGCGCACATGCCCTCTGCCTTGATCATCTTTAAGGTCTTGATCTTCATGTCATATGTATGGGTGGTGCAGATATTCGGGAAGTTTCTTCTGGATGTCTCGATGTTGTGATGGTAGCTTGTGACACCTGCCTCGTGGAGACGGTGAAGCTGCTCCGCGGTCACGAATCCCATGGACGCGCAAAGGTCGATCTTACATTCCTTTTTCATGGTCTCATAGGCGTGGATCGCCTTATCGAACTCCTCACCGGTCAGTGCTCTTCCCGATGTCACGATGGAGAAACGGTCAACGCCCTCATCCTCATGGACGTGGCACATCTTTACGATCTCTTCCTCCGGAAGGAAGTCATAGACTTCGCAGCTTGTGTGATGATGCGCTGACTGTGCGCAGTATTTGCAGTCCTCTGGACATCGTCCGCTTCGTCCGTTGATGATGGAACAGAGGTCCACCTTATCCCCCACACATGCCTTGCGGATTCGGTCCGCGCCCTCGCAGAGCTCCTTCAGATCGCATGTCAGAAAGAAATTTAAGTCATCCTCTCTTGTGATTCTTCTTCCGTCGATAATTTCCTGTGCCAGTGTCAGTGCGTCCATAGTATTCTCCTCATTTTTCTGATTTTTATGTGCAATCGCCATCCGGTATCCGTGTTCTGATCTCCAATTTCTGCCCGTCTGCCGAGCTTCTTTCATCTAAATTTTCAATCCGCGATTGTAAACTTCTGTTTTGCATTATAGTTTACAATTATATAAGGAAACCGTCGAATTGTCAACACGTATTCCGTTTAGGTTTACTATTTCTGCTGCCATTCAAACCCTCTGTCCTTTATAATTCTTAACATATTCGCCGCCAGTCTCCGCTTCATTTTGTCAGACATGTCTGTATACAAATTTTTCCTGCTGTGATAAGATAATTCATGTTCATTTATCATGAGCCGTTATCTTCATTTGACATATCACAATTACGAAAGAAGGTCTCATCTATGGCAACTTCCATGATCAAGGGCAGCCCGTTGCGATCTATGCTGCAGTTCGCGCTGCCCCTTTTAATCGGAAATCTTCTGCAGCAGACATACAACATTATCGATGCCGCCATCGTTGGCCAGGTTCTCGGCGCCCAGGCACTTGCGAGCGTCGGTGCCAGCACCAGCGTCCAGTTCCTTGTTCTCGGCTTCTGTATGGGAAGCTGTACCGGCTTCGGAATCCCGGTGGCAAAATATTTCGGTGCCGGGGACCACAAGCGGATGCGGGACTTTATCTTTAACGGAGCCGTCCTCACCGCGGGGATCGCAGCTATCGTTACTACGCTCTGCGCGCTGCTCTGCCCCTGGATCCTGCACATGCTCTCCGTCCAGAGCGACATCTACGCCAACGCGTATATATACCTGATGATCATTTTCCTCGGGATCCCGTTTACGCTCCTTTATAACTATCTGTCCAGCATTCTTCGTGCCGTTGGAGACAGCCGGACACCGTTTATGTTCCTGGCATTCTCCGCGATATTAAACATCTTCCTGGACCTTTTCTTCATCGTCGTCGCGGGATGGGGATGCGCCGGAGCCGCTTTCGCGACGATCGCGTCCCAGGCCATCAGCGGAATTCTCTGCCTGTTTGTCATCATGCGCCGCATGAAGATCTTATGGCTTTCCAAAGAAAACCGTGTTCTTAAAAAGGATGCGATTGCGGAACTTCTCCAGATGGGACTTCCGACAGGACTCCAGTTTTCCATCACCGCCATCGGCAGCATGGTCATGCAGTCCGCAAACAACGGACTCGGCGGCGACTATGTCTCCGGTTTTACCGCTGGTGTCAAGTTAAAGCAGTTTACGATCTGCCCATTCGACGCGATCGGAACCGCCGTATCAGTTTTCTGCAGTCAGAACCTCGGTGCTGGTGAAGCTGGCCGGATTAAAAAAGGTCTAAAAGAAGGAATCGTCCTGGGAATCGGATACGGAATCTTTGCCGGCCTGATTCTGATTTTATTTGGCCGTCCACTTTCCATGATCTTTGTGAGCAAAGACGCCGCCGGTGTTCTGGACGCGTCTGCCCAGTACCTGCGCTGCATGGGATTTTTCTACTGGAGTCTCGGTATCTTAAATGTCACCAGAATGGTAACCCAGGGACTTGGATACTCCGGAAGAGCATTTTTCTCCGGCGTGACAGAAATGTTTGCCCGCACCATCGTGAGCCTCTGCTTTGTCAGCCGCTTCGGCTTTAACGCGATCTGTTTCGCTGACCAGACCGCATGGGTCGCTGCCTGCTGCTATATCGCGCCAACGTGCTTTTACTGTGTGAAGAAGGTTACGAAGATGCTGCAGAACAGCGATATTAACTAAACGAAAAAAGGTTCTCCTGACACTGAAATTTTTCTGCTTCCAGTGCCGGAGAACCTTTTTCTTTTCTTCATTATTTAATGGATATTTCCGCAAGTACCAACTTACTTTAACTCATCCGGGATCCACCATAATCCGTCGTTATTCTCTTCCATGTACTGCTTGAACTCATCAGAATGATAAGCGTCTACGATCGCTTTTGCCCACTCTGCGTCCTTGTTCTCTTCCTTTACAACGACCTGAAGAACGAGATGATCCTGGATATCCTCAGTTGCAAGTGCTGTGGACGGATCGATGCCTGCATTGTATACAACGCTGCCGGTGATCGCTACATAGTCGAAATCCTGGATCGCTGCCGGGATCGTTAAGCTCTTCATCTCTGTGAACTCGATGTTGTGCGGGTTCTCAACAATGTCGTCCTGAGTAACTGCGGACGGATCAACATCATCAGCGAGCTTGATCCAGCCGATCTTCTGAAGCATCAGATAGCATCTTGCGGTGTTGGACGCGTCGTTCGGAACTGCAACTTTCGCGCCGTCCGGGATCTCGTCGACAGATGTATATTTTGCGGAATAAACACCAGCCGGTACCGTCGGGATCGGGCTGATCGGAACAAGGTCCGCATTGTAGTTTGCGTTGAAGTTCTCAGCGTATGCGGTGTGCTGCTCTACATTGACGTCAACATCGCCGTCGTTTAATCCGATGTCGGCTGTCTGAAGGTCAGAGAAGTCAACGCCTTTTACGGTGTATCCCTCTTTCTCAAGGATCGGAACGATCGCTGCCTCAAAAAGCTCTGTGTACGGTCCCTGGGATTTTCCGTAAACGATCTCTTTCTTGTCTGCTGTGTCAGCTGCTGCCGCTGTGCTGCCGGCTTCTGTGTCCTTGCTCTCAGCCGCCTGTGCCGCTGTTGTCTGCGCAGTCTCAGTCTTTCCGCATGCCGCAAGACTTAAAACTGCGGCTCCCATAAGTACTCCTGCAATCACTTTTCTCATAATTTTTTCTCCTCTCGCGTCCACCCTTTTGTCGCGTTTTTTGTGGGCGTCCGCACCTTTCTTTTATATTTTTTCTTTACAGGATGTCGTGGGGTGACTGCCTGTAAATATATGAAAGATCTTTATTTTTTTCTCATGACCGGTACTGAAACCGCACCGAACATAAAATTTCATTTATTTGTGCTGTCTTAACTTACCAGAAATCGTATTTCCAAGGATCTGTAAAAGCTGTACCAGAACCACCAGGATCACAACCGTGAGGATCATGAGCGGTGTGTTCATCTTTTCATAACCATATGTCAGTGCAAGGTCTCCGACTCCGCCGCCGCCAACATATCCGGCCATTGCGGATGCTCCGAGAAGTCCGATGGTTCCTGTTGTCAGGGCCAGCACCATGGAACCTAAAGTTTCCGGAACCAGGAAGTACCGGATGACCTGCCAGGTCGTCGCGCCCATGGCCTCTGCCGCTTCCAGGATTCCCGGGTTGACCTCAAGCAGGCTGTTTTCCATCAGTCTTGCAAGGTACGGGCTTATGTAAACTACAAGCGGTACAAGTGCCGCCGTGCTTCCGATGGTCGTTCCGACGATTGCTCGGGTGATCGGCATGATCGTTACAAGAAGAATTACGAACGGAATGCTTCGCACCACGTTGATGTAGGCGCTGACGATCATGTATAACGGCCGGTTCTCCGCCAGACCGCCTTTTCTGCAGAGTACCAGGATCAGGGCTAACGCCATTCCGATGACAGTTCCGATGAGAAGGGACCATCCTACCATATATAAAGTCTGGCCGCCGTTCAATAACAGGCGCTCCACTGTGACTTTAAAGATCTTTGTTTTCATGAGTTCTTCCATCTTACTCCACCTCCAGTCGTTCTCTTAAGACGCCGTTCTTATCGATCTCCGCTTCCGCTTTCTCGATGCTCTTATCATCGCCGATGAGCTGTAAAATGAAGACGCACATAACGCTGTCTTCCAGCTCCTGGACTGCCGCGCCGAGGATGTTGACGACAACGCCATCCGTCTTACAGATATCGGAGATCACCGGACGTTTCACGCTGGATCCGATGAATTTCAGGCGGTCCACACGGAAGTTTTCTTTCTGTTCCTTCACGAGACTCACGATGCTGTCTGGAATCTGGTCCCGGATGACCGTCTGGACAAACCGCTTTGTCACCGGCATCTTCGGGGATCCGAAGACTTCCAGGACGCTGCCGGACTCCACGATCTTTCCGCTCTCCATGACCGCTACCTTGTTGCAGATCATCTGAACGACCTGCATCTGGTGCGTGATCAGAAGGATCGTGACGCCCATCTCACGGTTGATCCGCTTTAAAAGCTTTAAGATGGACTCTGTGGTCTGCGGGTCTAAGGCGCTTGTGGCCTCGTCGCAGAGAAGAAGTTCCGGGTCGGTGGTCAGTGCTCTTGCGATTCCCACACGCTGTTTCTGTCCGCCGGAAAGCTGGCTGATATATGTATCTTTTTTGTCTTCCAGTTCAACGATTCTTAATACTTCCATGACCTTCTTATCAATCTCCGCCTTCGGAGTTTTCGCCAAGATCAGCGGAAGCGCGATATTGTGGTATACCGTCTTGGACTCCAGGAGATTGAACTGCTGGAATACCATTCCGATCTTTCTTCTCAGTGTCCGGAGTTCCGGCTTCTTCAGTGTGGAAAGTTCTTTTCCACAGACAGTTACTTTTCCGCTGTCCGCCGTCTCAAGTCCGTTTACCAGGCGGATCAGTGTGGACTTTCCGGCTCCGGAGAATCCGATGATACCGCAGATATCACCTTTCTCCACATGGATACTCACGTCGTCCAGCGCGTGGACCGTTCCGTTTTTCCCGGAAAAGGTTTTGCTTACATGTTCGATCTGAATCAATGTTTCTTCCTCCCCATTCGAGAAGCACTTTTAACCGGCCTCTCAAGTTTTCGCGGCTGTCACCTGGGATTCGCCCTGTTTTGTCGTCCGCGTAAATAAAAAGCCCGGAAGCTTTTACACTTCCGGGCGCATTCTTCGGTATTTACAGGAAATTATTTTCTGTATACAGGCGCTGTACCGCACAGCAAAGCACCTGACCGCAAAACGCGCCCGGAAGTACACATGCAACAGCAACAACAACACATATTGTTCATGTCAATTCTTCTCGAAGTGCTCATACCTGTATCTCCTTTCCAACCGCTCAATATCCCGCGGTCCCATATTTCCTCATCAGCTGAACTCTCTGTTCAAATCCGATGGCGCTATAATAACCCTCATTTCCTAGTTTGTCAATATGTTTTTATTTATTTTAAATCATATATTTAATTTTTTTAAACTTCTTGCGTGATCGTTTTAAAATTTTCATATCAGCTTTCACACCCGTATTGCGCCACGCTACCACCGAAACACCACGATCCCCGCAATCGCCAGCGCCGCGCCAATAAGTTTCCGCCATTCAAATGCTGCCTTCTCGACACCAAAGAGACCAAACACCTCCGCGATATAGGAGACCAGGATCTGGGTCACAACTATAAGCAGTGTCGCCTTCGCCGGTCCCAGGCCGTTCATACTTTTTATTACGGTCCAGGTGATGAACGCGCCCATGACACCGCCGAGCAGCATGTACTTCCGGTCAATGGAAAACATCCCCCAGATCTCCCCGCGGCCAGTGACGAAATATAAAACCACGCAGGTCACAAACGCCGTCATCTGCACCCATCCTGCCGCCGCCCAGATACTGCTCTGTTTCGTCACCTCCGTGTTAAAGATCCCCTGCAGGCTCATAAGCGCCCCCGAGAGCAATGCCACCAGAATTCCCCACATAAAAAACCTCCTGAAACCATGTTTCCCTTAGGATTCCATGGTCAGGAGGTTTTTATGCAGCTATACTGCTCGATACTAATTGCTGATACAAATATTTTTCAGTTAACTCCGCCCAGTGTGAATATATACCGGAACGCTTTAATTTTACAAAAATTTTCTCTGTACGATCTCTATCGATGTTCCATTTTTCTCTCCGCAGCCATCGCCAGATGCTTCGCCAGCACAGCCGTTGTCACAGCGCCGACACCGCCCGGGACCGGGGTCGCTGCGGACGCTTTCTCTTCCAGGCCGTCCCAGAGGACGTCGCCGCAGAGCTTTCCGTTCTCATCCACATTGATTCCAACGTCGATCAGCACCGCGCCTTCCTTTAAGAATGACGCGTCTAACATCTTCGCCTTCCCTGCTGCCGCAACAAGAATATCCGCTTCCTGGCAGACAGCCTTTAAGTCCTTCGTCTTTGTGTGGCACACAGTCACTGTCGCGTTTTCCTTTAACATCAGCATCGAGAGCGGACGTCCGACGACCATGCTGCGTCCGACGATCACTGCGCGTTTTCCTTCCATCGGGATCTCAAACGCTTTCAGTACCTCAATGACTGCCTCAGCCGTACACGGCGCGAATCCATCTTTCTCACCTGCAAACACCTTCGCCGTATTCACCGCACAGATTCCATCAAGATCTTTCTCCGGGCGGATCATTTGCTCCGCGCGCTTTTCATTGATGTGCTTTGGCAGCGGACGGAATAACAGGATACCATCGATCGCCTCATCATCATTGATCTTCTGGAACTCCGTGAAAAATTCCTCCTCACTGATATCCACCGGATACACATAGGACTTTGTCTCCATCCCATATGCCGCAATGCGTTTCATGACATTTCTCTCGTAGGAGAGATCATCCGGGCGCTCCCCGATCCGGACGATGGCCGCTGTCGGCACATATCCATTTAATTTCCCGTTCATCGCGAGAACCTGTTCCTTGATTTTTGCAGAAACCTCTGCTCCCTTTAATGTGATCATCCTTTTACCGCCTTTAACACAATCTCGTAGATCCGGTCTGCCTGTTCCGTTCCCTTCTTTATAAGAAGTTCCGCCTGACTGTTCACCATTTCAGCATATTCCCGGTCCTTCATCATCTTCGTATTGATATACACGCTCATGACGGCGCCGAGGAGCGCTGCCCGGATCCCCTGGATCCCGACGCCTGCGTCACTGACCGCAAGCCGGCTTCCGTGGAGCGCCAGAAATTCGATATCATCCATCACGCTGACCGCCCGCTCCATAACTTCCATCGGAACCTTCGCCGCCGCCTTCAGGCACTCTTCCATCCGCTCGTCTTTCGCTTTCTTCTCTTCTTCCGTCTCCGCCTTCATGCGGTAAACTTCCGAAAGCGGCTCAAACGCCTGCTCGTCCGCCTTTTCGAGGCGGATAAAATCCTCTCTCGCCTCTTTTAACCGTAAGAGGATCTTCTGGACATCTTCCTCATATATTGCAAACTTCTTCTTTCCCGTGGTCAGGTTTCCCACCATCTCGCCGAGAGCCGTTCCGATCGCACCGTAAACCGCCGCCGCGCTTCCGCCTCCCGGAGTCGGTGCCTTGGACGCCAGCACCTCCACATATTCGTTCCACTGTCCCATGAACATATTTCCTTCCAACTTTACTCTCTGCGCAGCAGCCCGGCAGTTTCTTCCTGATAAGCGGCCGCTGATCACGCAGTCTTGGAAACTATTATCCATGATTTCACGGTTGTTGTCAATCCTGACTCCATATTTCCTATCGTTTTTATAGGATTCGTATCCTCTTATCCCTTTTCTGTCTGCCGACGCGGTTTTTCTTATCCCACGCGATGTGTCCTATACATCGCATTTGCATAATATGCATCTTTTTCTCATAAAAATACATTTTATGCTTGACATTATGCATATTCCGATGTATATTTATGAAGCACAAAGAAATAAAACGTCTGAACAAATTGGAGGACATCAATTATGAAAGAGAAAGTTATTTTAGC
>Ga0129312_1002104_pt1 | contig 10341 bp, 10 predicted proteins | sample O827metagenome_FD_94434 | JGI IMG/M metagenome (GOLD analysis project Ga0129312, IMG submission 94434) | Orangutan group fecal microbial communities from Wisconsin, USA - O827 metagenome | ecosystem: Host-associated > Mammals > Digestive system > Large intestine > Fecal | place: USA: Wisconsin... | reverse complement strand
GAACGGTTGAAAATAGAGACGGTATAACCACGGCTTTCGATGTTGAGCGCAAGGTTGCGCCCCATCACTGCCATACCGACGACGCCGATCTGTTGCTTTGACATTGTTTACTCCTGTCAGGGGTTACCGCGGGATGTGCGGTTGGAATAAATTGTTCAGATTATCTCAAATATAGTGGCTTCAAATAAGCCAACTCTTTTTGCACTAAAAACTTATTTTATTTAATATATTATCGTCTAAAAACCGCCCGCCATGCATAAAAAATGAAAGAGATTAGTGAATCATAAAAGCTAAGCTGCTCAATATCTCTATATATTTTCCATTGCCTTTTACATTTTTTAAATTTATTTCTTGAAATAGAGTTCGGTAAAATACGATACTTTGTTAAAACTTCGTTTACTAAATATGCTTTTTTTCCAGTTTTTAATAGTTTTAACCATAATGCATAATCTTGTCCAGTACGTATATTCGGCATTAAATAGTCTTCAAAAGACTCCCGTCTAAAAAGAACTGTGGAACACCCTAATGTCGCTTTTTTTCTTAACATGTCAAAATAATTAAACGCCAGATTCTCACCCTGTAGATCAATTACTCTCCCGGCACTGTGCCCATATTCATCAACAATTTCATATGCAGTAAAAGAAAAATCTACATCTTTTCTATTCAACATGTATGATAGCTGAATTGAAAGTTTATTCGGTAACCATATATCATCACTATCTAAAAAAGCGATGTAATCGCCTCGCGCATTGCTTATTGATAAATTCCTGCTAATAGCGGCACCAGAGTTTTTACTGTTTTGAAACAGTTTTATACGGTGGTCTTTCGAAATAAAAGTATTAATTATCGAAATTGTATCATCTGAAGAACAGTCGTCAGTTATTAACAACTCCCAATTCTCATATGTCTGTGATATAACACTTTCAATAGACTCTGCAATTGTTTTACCTGAGTTAAAACTAGGCATTATTATAGAAATTAAATTATTCATACCTGCTTACACTCGTAATAAAATCTTTTTTTTGTAGACCAAAATAATCAAGGGAGTTAGAAAACTGCTTAATATTTAATTCTTGACCAACGTTAATTTTCTCCAACCCCTTCGCCAAGGATGTTATCAGTGGTGGATAATGGCTATTATTACTTTTCAGCACTAAAGAATTATAACCATTAGATGTGGTTAGCAACTTATACCAAATATCATCTGCATAAGGACATAATTTTTGTATACTATTGAAATCTGAAATTCTTAAATCTAGTGATTGGACCGGATAACAAACACCAGATACCCCTGTAGGTAATATAGCATTGGAATCATTATCTATCTCGCTTGCAAGAGGCCAACTCTTATAAGAAACTAAATTATCAGATCGTTTTTCAAAGGTTATAACTCTTCCTCTATAACATAATATACTCTGTCCAATTCGCGGGTGTTCAACAAAGCCTCTCAACCAATCTCTTGGATAAAAAACATCATCATCCGCCGTGATGACATACTTAAAATCTCGTTTAACATTCAAAATATATGACAGTTTTTTGTAAGATTTTATATCCTCATCTACATACTTAATAATTAACCCACGTTTTAATTGTTTGTTCAAGAAATATCTAGACAAAAAAGATGGCTTATCTTTTTTATAAACCCAAAGATATATCTTTGCAGGTTTAATGCTTTGTGCCAGAATACTTTCTATTGTCAAGAAAACAAAATCAAAACGGCGGCCATAGGTGGTCAATGAAATAATAAAGTCTGCATTTCCATCATGCAAGTTTTGGCGAGATACACAAGCTTTCAAAAAATAAATAACACTCAGGTATAGTGACGTAAGAAAAATTTTTACTTTTCTAATAAATTTAAAAATCATTTTATGCCACACTTTAATATTTTCTCAAAAGTATCTTTATCAACCTCTGAGAGGTTCAAAGAATTAGTCAGCAATTTTCCAACTACAAAGAAAGAATAATTCAGTTTTATTTTATTTATTCGCATTAGATTTATTAGCACCTTAAACACTGAAGGAATAATCCATATATACCACCATAATCCTAAGTGTAGTTTCATATTAACAAATCGATTCAGATAATGAATGTAAGCTTTACGTAATAAAATTTCCTGTTCACCTTTTATACTTGCACCAACCTTATGATAGATGATGGATGTAGTGTTACATAAGATCTTTGCTTTTAACTTCTTCAATCGCAATGCTAATTCGACATCTTCTTCACCAAAAAAAAATCTTTCGCTAAATAGCCCCACACGATGAAAATATTCAGTTTTAAACAGAATACAGCACCCAGTTGCAAACGAAACGGGGAATATAGAAGAGGGGAAAACTATGTTATTTATATTATTTTTCGCGTAAAAATATTTGCGTGTACCAAATGTTGTTATTGCTCCACCACAGTTCCAAATCAAATTTTTATCATGCCAATAACGTATTTGAGGTATAACCGCATCTGAAAACTTAAGTGTTTCTAATAAAGGCAATAAAAAATTTGATTCCACAATAGTATCATTATTAAGGAACAATATATTCTGGTAATTATTTTTTAATGCGTATTTAACTCCTAAATTACATCCTTTAGCAAACCCATGATTAGTTCTCGAACGTAACAAATAATAATTTTCATACTTTAGAATTTCATCTATACAATATTTTTGCTCCACCTCATTATCAGTGTGTATTAAAGAAGGTTCGCCAAACTCTAGACTTAGTCCATTTTTAAGATAATCACACTGTTCGATAGATGAATTATTATCAACAATAAAAATATCTGCTTCTCTTTTTTTTACCTCAGTCACCTGTTTTAAACTTTTGCAGCATTCTAATGTATCATAAGAACCATTCCAATTTAGAAGAATAATCAATGTTTTATAATTACACATTATTACATCCCGATTAATTTTAAATTAACTAAATAGCAATATAAACACACCCAAAAAGAAACAACTAATGTAATAATCCAGGAAGGTTGAATTTTTTTACAGATTTCAGGAAATGACAAAATCATTGAAACCGCTAAAAGTTCAAATATCCGAGATGCTAACACAGGAACTGATGAAAAGAAATAAAACAAAGTCAACATAATACTGAATAGCTTTAAGAAAATTATATCTGCTGGCTTGATACATTTCCCCTTTGCACAAGCAATAGTATATAATATAAAAAAAGAAAAAACAGACAATGTAAACTTACTAAAAATATTTACAGAATCAAAACGTCCAAACTGTTCGACTCCTACTATATAAGATATCGCTTTTGAAGATAAAGGCTCTGGCAGATACTGAAATAAAGATATTAATATAGGATTCATATCACCTATAATTAAAACAGCACAAAGCATCAAAACTGGAGTTAATAATATAATTTTTAGGTTTACTCTTTCTGCTGAAACAAACACAAGTGGAATTAAAACAAGAGAACTAAAATGGCACAAACAAGCTAGAAAAATTTTCATCAGATATTTTCTTTTGTTCCCCATAATTAGATCATGAATCCCAAGCAAAAAAAATGCTGATGCTAATCCAACCCTTATTTGAGTCATTTCATGCAGTATATAAAACACACAAACATAAACCAAAATAGAGAGGTAAATTGAAGAAGAGTACTTATATATTGTATAAAATTTTATAGAGATAGATAATCCTGCATATATAAAAAACAGAAAACCTATACCTATATTATTGTCATAAAAAAACGTAGTTGATATTAGAGAAAAAAAATTGAAGGTTGGTTCACTTATTACATATATACCATTTTGGGCTAATTTATATGCCTCCAGATAAGACAAGGAGTCTGCATCAATACCAATCGGACGTAATGATGTCAATACAATAAGAACCATACCTAAAAAAAACATAGGTAAAAGATATATTTTTTTTGTCCCACTTAACATCTATTTAATTCCCGACTTACAATCAATGCTGTTATTTTTTAAGTACAATAAAAGCTCACATACAAAACTTTGAACATTTTTAATATTATTATTTTCTTGTTGTTTGAAGTTTTGCAACGCTAAGTGGCGAGTCTTTCTTGCATACTCAATGTCATCAATTCCATAAGCAATTCCGAAACGATCTTCTTCATTTGGGTACCACTCTTCTTTTGTTACATTCTCGTTTGGGATAACAACAGGTATGCATCCGCACATTATAGCAAACCAAAAATAAGCAGTATAAGGGTCATAACTAAAAAAATACTTGACCTCCTTAAATATACTCGCTATTTCATGATGGCTTAGACCATCAATCAGGTACGAATTAGTTAAATCATGTTCAATTGTACGTCCTTTACCTTTTCTCATACAATAAGCGCTTCCTGTGCGAAGTTCATTGCAAATAGTAGAATCAGTATTATAAATATCGTTAAGATAGTGAGTTATCGTCAACTCTGTTCGAGCCATATAGGAATATTGGTTAGAAAAATTGCGTCCAAATGTTTTATATGATATATAGAATTCCCTGGTTCCATATTTTACATTGCCTGTATGAAATCCCGGATTATGTAAAAACCATCTGACCACATTCTTTGCCCTAAGTGGGTTGCCATTTACTATTTCTGGATAAATAACTACAGAAGAATCAGTCACTTTATTTATCTGTGTAATAACAGGAGTTATAAAATCAGGATTTGTCACGAATCGACCTAATCGGTGATTAATAACTCCCTTCAAAAATTGATATTTGTTTAATAAAGAATAATTTGACTCTGAAACATAAGGACATAATGACGCCTTATGCCCCATAACATTGAGTAAATGACATAATTTATGTAATACTAGTGCACCTCCTTTATTAATATTAAAGGGAGGGGCCACAATTATAAAATCCATGTCAAACGTATCCTCAAATCACTATTGATTATATTGTTTAAGAAATTCTTTTTCTAGATTCAATAAACTTTTCTTTCTCTTTTTTATTTTCCGTAGAGGGCTGCCAGCATAAATAGTGAAGGGCTCAAGCTCTCCTTTTACCATTGACAGTGCACCTATAGCCACACCTTCATTAATAATGCTATTCGGCAATATAATGCTCCCTGACCCAACAATAACATGCTTTCCAAGATACACTTCGCCATGCATGACATTTGCAAAACGGGGGTCAACAACAGGACTGGTCAGAGCAGCCCCACTGTAATCATCATTGCTTGAATAGATCGAAACTCTAGATGATATATTTGAGAAATCAGATAACGTTACTTTCCCTTGGCCTATAATTGAAGAATAAATAGCGATATGAATATGGTTGCCAATAAAAAATCCACCGGCACCTGAAGATATAACACAAAAATCATCAATACGTATATTATCGCCTAGTGTTATATTCGATGCACCGTAAATTGAAGCCTTGTCAGATATTTTTATGTTTTCACCTAGTGATCTAAATCCTAAAGCCTCTAGCTGTTCACGACTGAGAAAACCCATCAAACACTCCTTATTTTCTCAATAATAAAATCCTGTTCCTCAATAGACATACTGGTAAAAATTGGCAAGCACAGCACCCTATCAGCAACATAATTAGCATTTTCTAAATTTGCCCTTTTTGCTGATGTTAATCCACGATACATAGGCATATTACTAATTAAAGGATAAAAATATTTGCGTGATAATACATTGTTTTCCTTTAACATATCATAAAGTTCATCTCTACTCAGTGAATATTCAGAAGTTACTAAAATAGGATAATAAGAATAATTGCTGGATGCTCTTGGTTCTAAGTCAGGAAGAACAATACCTTGTATATTAGAGAGGGCATTGTTATATCTTTCATTTATTTTTTGCCTTTTCAATATAGCTTGATCTATATATTTCAATTGTAATAGTCCAAAGGCTGCGTTAAATTCACTCATTTTCCCATTGATACCCGGTGCAGTAACTGTTAACTCATCTGCAATACCAAAGTTTTTTAATCTATCAATGCGCTCTTTAGTTTTTTTGTCATGGCATATAATTGCACCACCTTCGAATGTATTGAAGACTTTCGTTGCGTGGAAGCTTAAAATAGAAAGATCTCCATAATTAAGAAGACTTTCCTCGTTATAATTTATACCAAAGGCGTGAGCAGCATCATAAATTACCTTTAATCCATAATTATCAGCAATTTTCTGTATTTTTTCTACTTCACATGGATATCCATAGCAATGCACAGGCATAATAGCTGTAGTTCGAGGAGTTATTGCCTTCTCAATTTCTTCGGGGTCTATATTAAAACCATCTTTAGTTATATCGACGAATACTGGTGATAATGTATTCCACACGATGGAATGACTTGTAGCAACAAATGAGTATGGAGTAGTAATTACCTCACCACTTATTCTTAATGCTTGTAGAGCTGTCACTAATGCTATTGTCGCATTATTAAAAAGACAAATATATTTTACTCCAAGATACTCACATAGTTTTTTCTCTAACTCTTGGTGAAATGGTCCATTATTTGTTAGCCACTGATTATCCCAGATTTGTTCCAAATATGGGATAAATTCATTTAGCTCAGGTAGAAACGGTTTTGTTACGGGGATTTGCTTTAACATATTATAAACACCTTAAAAATAATTATTTTTTTACGTAAGATATTATCATTTTAACAAGATTTTTTTGCATAAAAACCATGTAGGATATATACACAAATATAAATACCGCCCCTGTTAAAATAAGATAAACCTTCGTATGATCATGAACATAATAATTAATCGCCAAAGATATAATTATAAATACAATACAGATCAACCAAATAAAAAAAACTGAGGAAATTTGCTTGCTAAATGTTATTGATGATAATCTCCCTGTATACAATGTATTCATAATTAGTGAAAAGTATGAACTTACAGAGATACCAATACACAAGGCAACTACACCATAGTTTATGGTGATTAATAATATTGCTAGCATTCCTATTTTTTTTATGATTTCAAGTTTAAGAAATAGATCGCTTCTTCCTTTAACTTGTAGCATATTAAGATTAATAGCATGCAGTGGATACAATAAATAGCCACATATTAATATAGATAATAATACAGAAGATTCCCACCAGATATTCCCTAATATTGATGTTAATAGTGGCATAGATAAAATAGCAAATACTGACAATAATGGGAAAATAATACTGCAAGATGATTTTATAATAAACAAATATGTTTCGTCGAGTTTATTTATATCATCTTGGATGTTACTTAGAAGAGGGAATGTTACTCGCTGCAATATATTTGTCATAGTTATTGCCGGAACACTAGCTAATTGATTTGCTTGAGTATATAACCCTAATTTTTGTGCTTCATATTTTCTACCTATAATTATAGTGTAAATATTCGATAAAATAGTTTCTATGATTGACGCAACAAGTAATTTTGAGCCAAATCCAAAAAGCGATAAAAATGACTCCTTGCTGAATTTTTCTTTGGGTGACCAAGGATTTAATATATTCAATACAAGTGTTGAAACAATTGAAAATGTTAATGATTGATATACTAAAGACCAAACTCCCTGATGCAACCGATATGCAATAAAAATAGCAACTGCCCCACTAATAACAGCTCCCAAAGATGAAGATATAGCCAATTTTTTAAAATCTAGGGCTACTGTTAACCGAATTCGCTGAACAACTGATAATGCATTAATAGGTATTATTGTCCCTAAAATACGAATAATATCTACTAACTCTTTCTTTCTGTAGAAATCAGCTATGAACGGTGCAAGCAACCACAATGCCCCATAGCATATAATAGAAACTGTAAAGTTAAAAATAAAAACTGTTGAATAATCCTTTTCACTCCTCTCCTTCTTTCTAATGATCGCATTGCTAAAACCACTATCTACAAACACTTGACTGATTGAAAGAAAAATCGCAACCATGCCAATAAGACCAAAGGCTTCCGGTCCTAATCTACGCGCAAGCACAAGCATAATTGCTAGCTGAATTGCTTGTGTTAATACTCTTTCTAATGCACTCCAGAATAACCCTGTTTTCGCTGCTTTCACTTTAAAAATCACTACCGAAAATTGATTCAAAAGTATTTTGCTTTTGATCTTTCAACGAGAGAAGAATGCTATTGCTCTTTGGCCAGTCAATTTTTAAATTTTTATCATCCCAAGCAATTCCCTTTTCATATTCTTTACAATAATAATTCGTCGTTTTATAAACAAATTCTGCCGTCTCACTTAGCACCAAAAAACCATGAGCAAATCCCTCCGGGATCCACAACTGGCGCTTATTCTCAGCAGATAAATTCACACCAACCCATTTGCCAAAGGTAGGTGACGATTTACGAATATCAACCGCAACATCAAAAACTTCACCAACAACGCAACGTACCAATTTCCCTTGCGCATAAGGTTCTAACTGATAATGCAGCCCGCGTAAAACACCTTTACTAGACTTCGAATGGTTATCCTGAACAAATTCAACCTTACGTCCTACAGCTTCTTCGAAAACTTTCTGATTAAAGCTTTCCATAAAGAAACCACGCTCATCACCAAAAACTTTCGGTTCAAAAATCAGTACATCTGGAATTTCTGTTTTAATTACATTCATTTTATTAATAACCTTTAATCATTTTCAGCAGATACTGACCATAAGCATTTTTTTTCAACGGTTCAGCTAATACTTTCACCTTCTCAGCATCAATAAACCCTTTACGGTAAGCAATTTCTTCCGGGCAGGAAACTTTCAACCCCTGACGCTCTTCAATTGTTGCAATAAAGTTGCTTGCCTCAATCAGGCTCTGATGTGTCCCCGTGTCTAACCACGCATAACCACGCCCCATCATGGCAACAGATAAACGCCCTTGTTCCATATAGATACGGTTAATATCGGTAATTTCCAGTTCACCGCGGGCAGAAGGCTTAAGATTTTTCGCCATTTCGACAACGTCGTTATCATAAAAATAAAGCCCGGTTACCGCATAATTACTTTTTGGTTGTAGCGGTTTTTCTTCGAGGCTAATTGCCGTACCGTTTTTATCAAACTCAACGACACCGTAGCGTTCAGGATCATTAACGTGATAGGCAAATACCGTTGCACCACTTTCTTTGTTAACAGCTACGTCCATTAACTTCGGCAGATCGTGACCGTAGAAGATATTGTCACCAAGAACCAAAGCACAATCATCACCACCAATAAACTCTTCACCGATAATAAACGCCTGCGCAAGACCATCCGGACTCGGTTGCACTTTGTACTGAAGATTTAGCCCCCACTGGCTCCCGTCACCCAGCAGTTGTTGAAAACGAGGAGTATCCTGTGGCGTACTGATAATCAGAATATCGCGAATACCCGCTAACATCAGTGTAGAAAGCGGGTAATAGATCATCGGTTTATCATAAATCGGTAACAGCTGTTTACTGACGGCCATCGTCACAGGATAAAGACGAGTACCAGAACCACCCGCCAAAATAATACCTTTACGCGTTTTCATTTCATCATTCCTTTTAATTCATCTTGCTCCACTATCACGAACAAGATGCAAAAACTATTAAATTGCTGTAGTCGTAAATAATTCGTTGAGCATGCGTTTCACGCCAACCTGCCAGTCAGGCAAGACAAGCGCAAAGTTCTGCTGGAATTTTTCTGTTTTAAGGCGAGAGTTATGTGGACGACGAGCTGGTGTAGGATAGGCTGTTGTTGGTACCGCATTGAGTTTGTTGAGTGCGAGGGGAATGCCTGCTTTGCGCGCCTCTTCAAAAACCAGCGCAGCATAATCGTGCCAGGTTGTGGTACCACTGGCTACCAAATGGTACAAGCCTGCGACTTCCGGTTTATTCAGTGCGACACGAATGGCATGTGCCGTACAATCAGCCAGCAGCTCAGCACCTGTTGGCGCACCAAACTGATCGTTAATAACGGCCAATTCTTCACGCTCTTTTGCCAGACGTAACATCGTCTTGGCGAAGTTATTTCCTTTACCTGCATAGACCCAGCTGGTCCGGAAAATAAGGTGCTTCGCACAATGATTTTGTAATGCTCTTTCTCCAGCCAATTTGGTTTTGCCATAAACATTGAGCGGCGCGGTTGCATCAGTCTCCAGCCATGGCATGTCGCCATTTCCAGGGAAGACGTAGTCAGTTGAGTAATGAATTACCCAGGCCCCAACCTCATTAGCCGCTTTTGCAATTGCTTCAACGCTGGTCGCATTGAGTAATTGTGCAAATTCGGGTTCTGACTCAGCCTTATCTACTGCGGTATGAGCAGCAGCATTAACGATAACGTCAGGACGAATTTTTTTGACGGTTTCAGCTACACCTTCAGGATTACTAAAATCACCGCAATAATCAGTAGAGTGAACATCAAGAGCAATCAAATTACCCAGAGGTGCCAGAGCACGCTGTAGTTCCCAACCTACCTGCCCT
>Ga0129312_1002099_pt1 | contig 10360 bp, 9 predicted proteins | sample O827metagenome_FD_94434 | JGI IMG/M metagenome (GOLD analysis project Ga0129312, IMG submission 94434) | Orangutan group fecal microbial communities from Wisconsin, USA - O827 metagenome | ecosystem: Host-associated > Mammals > Digestive system > Large intestine > Fecal | place: USA: Wisconsin... | reverse complement strand
CTCATAAACACTGTTAAAAGCCTCATATAATTCTGCCAGTGTCAGAGAATCATAACTATAATTCTCATCAAAGGCAACCCCCTGTACACTTCCTCCTCCGTGATTCCAGAAGATCACGGCTCTATGTCTGGCAGGATAATTTTCCTCACAGAAATTCAGGAAATCTGCAAGAGTTTCACTCTCTCCCATATTAGCCGGCTCAACCTGAGCTACACATTCAAGACCTTCACTGCTGTACACATAACGTTCCAGGTAATCCGGGTCTACAGTCTCATTCTGCCACCGGCTGCTTCCTCCCGTTTCAATGACCACTTTTATATTGTCGGGAAGGTCCACCTGAAGAAGTTCATTAAGATCCTCCGTTGCACATCCCCCGCCACTTTCCAGGTCACTTCCGCACAGATACCAGTAAATCGCCCATTCATCCCGGAGCTCTGCCGCCTGTATCCTTTCAGGCACTGTATAAATCCCTGAAAGCGCCATCAGTCCACTTAAAACCACTGTCCTGAATCTGATCCTGTTTTTTAACATAAATGTCATCCCGCCCTTCCCACATTTCTCTTGTTACGTATCTGATCTGTCTCCTGTGATCTTACTATAAAAGACTCATCTTTCCTTTTCAAGATACATAAGCGGAAACGACATTTTCAGTGAAAAATGAACAAAAAAAGATATGCCCCAAAATGAGACATATCTTCTTTATCATTTATCATTTATCATTCATTGCCTGTTTCCCGTTAATATCAGAACAGTCCTGTGATCTTACCGCTTTCATCTACATCGATCTTGGTTGCTGCCGGTACTTTGGGAAGTCCTGGCATGGTCATGATCTCACCGGTAAGGGCTACAATAAATCCTGCACCTGCTGAAATCTTCAGATTACGTACTGTTACCTCGAAGTCTGTAGGTGCTCCAAGCTTGGTCTGATCATCTGTCAGACTGTACTGAGTCTTAGCCACACAGATCGGGCATTTTCCAAAGCCAAGTGCCTCAAGCTGTTTTGCCTGTTTCTGAGCATTTGCTGTAAGAACAACTTTCTTTCCACCATAAACCTTCTGCACGATCTGGTTCAGTTTATCCTCTATGGAACCATCCAGCTCATAAGAATATGTGAAGTCATTCGGCTCCTCAACCAGACGGATCACTTCCTCTGCAAGTTTGATTCCACCTTCTCCGCCTTTTGCCCATACTTCAGAAAGTGCTACATTTACGCCAAGCTCTTTACATTTAGCTTCCACAAAATCAAGCTCTGCCTTTGTATCTGTCGGGAATGCGTTGATAGCAACCACACATGGAAGTTTATATACATTTTTGATGTTGCTTACATGTTTTAAAAGGTTCGGGATACCCTTCTCAAGAGCCTCAAGATTCTCGTTGTTAAGGTCAGCCTTTGCAACACCGCCGTTATATTTCAGGGCACGTACAGTGGCAACAATAACAACTGCACTTGGCTTAAGTCCAGCCATACGGCACTTGATATCAAGGAATTTCTCTGCGCCAAGGTCAGCACCGAAGCCAGCCTCTGTAATGGCATAATCTGCAAGCTTCATAGCCATCTTTGTAGCTGTTACGGAGTTACATCCATGAGCAATGTTTGCAAATGGTCCGCCGTGTACGATTGCCGGAACATGCTCCAGCGTCTGTACAAGGTTCGGTTTCAGGGCATCCTTCAGAAGTGCTGTCATAGCACCCTCTGCATGAAGGTCACCTGCTGTAACCGGTTTCTGCTCAGCAACCTTGCCGTAAGTATATCCGATGATGATTCTGGAAAGTCTCTCTTTCAGATCCTTGATATCACTTGCCAGACAGAGAACTGCCATGATCTCAGATGCTACAGTGATGTCATATCCATCTTCACGCGGCATACCGTTTGTTCTTCCGCCAAGTCCATCTACTACATTACGAAGCTGACGGTCGTTCATATCCACGCAGCGTCTCCAGGTGATCTTTCTCGGGTCGATGTTCAGCTCATTGCCCTGGAAGATATGGTTATCGATCATTGCTGCAAGAAGATTGTTTGCCGCACCGATGGCATGGAAGTCACCTGTGAAATGAAGGTTGATATCCTCCATCGGAACTACCTGTGCATAACCGCCACCTGCCGCACCGCCTTTTACACCAAATACCGGTCCCAGAGACGGCTCGCGGAGAGCTACCATAACATTTTTTCCAAGTCTCTGCATACCATCTGCAAGACCTACAGTTGTAGTTGTTTTTCCCTCTCCTGCCGGTGTAGGATTAATAGCTGTTACAAGGATCAGCTTCCCATCTTTTTTGTCTGTTTCTTTCAGAAGATTATAGTCGATCTTTGCTTTGTATTTACCATACTGCTCCAGGTATTTGTCATCAATGCCTGCTTTCTCCGCAATTTTGGTGATTGGTTCCATTGTGCACTCCTGTGCGATTTCGATGTCACTTTTAAATCCCATAATGTTCTCCTTTCTCCGCAGCAACCGTCTGCATATATTTAACCCCATTTTTTATTTCATTGGAACATTGCATAGTAATATCCTGTGAAACAAAAAAGGCAGTATCTAAGGTTTCCTTAAATACTGCCCAGACGGTCGACTCATCAAATCTCCGGCTCCCTCGTGGTATCCCACAATTCCGTCAGTCACCAGAGACTTTATTAATTTGATAGTTGAATACTAACATATCTATCTATATTTGTCAAGAAATTATCAAAACTTTTTTAAGATTAATAAGTAAGTCTGTTCTATTTTTCAGAATCTTTCCGGTTTTATCCGTTTTTTATCTGTAACCTACTGGTACCAGCTTCCATATCCAGTCCCTGCTGCTTCATTTTTTGCAGTCTGCAAACCCACACCGGATCGCCTGTGTCGGACATATCTTTTTACATCTTCCACATCGGATGCACTCTGCACTGTTGGGATTTTCCGTCGGATCAACCTCCATCTGGCAGATATTTCTGCATTTTCCGCAGTGAACACATTTTTCTTTATCTACTCTGTAACGAAAAACGGACACTTTATTAAATACCGAATAAAAAGCTCCCAGCGGACAGATATACTTACAGAATGGCCGGTATATCATAATTGATAAGATAATGGTGATCACTAGGATCGTATTTTTCCACATGTACAGCCAGCCTACTGCACTTCTCATGGATTTGTTCAGCAGCACCAGCGGGATACCTCCCTCCAGCGTTCCTGCCGGGCAGATCAGCTTGCAGAAATATGGTGCTCCCTGCCCCATGATATCTACTACAAACATTGGAAGTATGATCACAAATACAAGAAAGATCACATATTTCAGTTTTCGCAGAAGCTTATCTCCCCGAAATGTCCGGATCTTCTTTGGAAAAGGAATCTTGTTCAACAAATCCTGGATCAGTCCAAATGGGCAGAGAAATCCGCACACCAGTCTTCCAAGCAACGCCCCCATAAAGATCAGAAATCCAACTACATAGTATGCCATCTTAAAATTCCAGCTTCCGATCACTGCCTGAAGGGAACCAATGGGACAGGCACCTCTTGCCCCTGGGCAGGAGTAACAATTCAGCCCCGGAACACAGGTATTTTTCAGTTTTCCGGTATAAATCTTTCCAGTCACAAAGCCTGATATATGGCTGTTTGTAAGAGCCGCCCACAATAGCTGGATCCCATGCCGCGGCCACTCATTAATTTTTATCTTCTTATTATCCAATGCCAATACACTCCATACAGATGTTGATCGCTTTTGTAAAGACTACAGATACCTCACCTCTGTAAATTCCAAATATCATCAGTAGAATTCCCAAAACCGCCAGTGCGGGTCCGATCCATCTGGACTCTGTTATTTTCTGTAGCATTATTTCCTCCGTAATGATCATTCTTTTACTTTGAAACATTTTTAAGCTCTTTTTCCACGATTTCTTTCCATTCATCCAGCGTATGGCTTCCTGTATAAGTATCTCCTACAATATTTCCATCTTTATCAACAAAAAATGTTTCAGGAAATGCAGAAATCCCCTGCAGACGGCCGTTCATCATAGTAGTATCCGGTATCAGGAATGGATATTCTGCTTTAGTTTTTTCCTGAAGAATGCCTGCTTTTTTTACAGCCTCCTCGTCCTGATTTCCCTTTTCATCTGTAGTATCAAGCACCACGCCTGCTACTCCGACACCTTTATCTTTCATTTCTTTATAGAGCTCCTGAAGTTCCGGGATCTCTTTTACGCATGGTGAGCACCAGGTTGTAAAAATATTTACCAGCGTCAGGTCATAGTCACTGAATACTTTTTCTGTATATGTTTTTCCATCTATTCCTGTTGTTTCAAATTTTCCTACAGATTTTACATCCTCCGGGTTGACGCTGGTATCCTGTGGCTGGTCAAACACGGAAATATTCTGATATGGTACCATTTCCGTAATATCGGTTTTGATCTTTTCCAGCTCCTTTGTCAGCTTTTCATCTGCATCTTTGTTGGTACTCAGATAATATTTGTATTTCCCGTCACTGCTGCTTCCAAGCTCTTTATGCTCTGTACAGCCTGTGATCTCATCCAGCTTTTTCTGTGAAGCATCGTCATAAACGCCAATTGTACCAATTCTGTCCAGACCTGCCACCCAGTCGTCATATCCTGTTCCCATCTTCTGTATTTCGGCATTTTTCTGTTCCTCTGTCATTTTGCTCCAGCTTATATAGGCATATGTCACTGCATTGGTCTGATTCTCAAAATCTTCCGTGGTAAGCATTGCAATGCTCTGGTCCTTGATCTGCTTTAACAGCTCCTTCGAAAGTGAAAGCTTCAGTCCCAGAAACGGATATTCATAAGAATCCTGTGCCTTGCAGGTTACGTCTGAAGGCTTAAATGTACCGGCTACCAGATCTGATGAAACTGCCTCTCCATCCACCGCCATTGCCTCTCCGATATCTGCTGTTTCCGTGCTTTCTGCCGCTGTTACCGGTACGCTTCCAAATGCAGATATTCCTAATACCGCTGCTGCCATAAGTGCTGTTATTTTCTGCGTTCTTAATTTCATTGTTTATGTTCTCCCTTCTGATATCATCGGCCCATATCCGGAACCGGCGTATATTTTATGTGTAAATTTTGTTCTCTGCAGCCTTACTATATCATCCCCTGTATAAAATCTCTGTTAAGAAGTGAAAAAATTTACAGGAATTTTATGCTATACATGATATGATAGATAACAAAGCAAAATCAACTGTTTTTTAGGAGAATTTACTATGCATATATTGATAATCGAAGATGAACAGCAGCTTTGCCAGTCTATTGCGGAGGGGCTTCGCATGGATGGCTATGAAGCGGACACATGTTTTGACGGGGATGAGGGACTGGAATTATGTCTGGTGGAAAATTATGATCTCATCCTTCTTGATCTGAACCTTCCAGGCGTTGATGGGCTGGAAATCCTGCGCCAGTTTCGGGAATCCGATACTTCCACTCCCGTTTTGATCCTCTCTGCCAGAGGACAGATCCAGGACAAGGTTGAAGGGCTTGATCTCGGTGCCAATGACTATCTCACAAAGCCTTTTCATTTTGAAGAGCTGGAGGCACGAATCCGAAGTCTGACACGAAGGAAATTTATCCAGCAGGATGTATGTCTGCAATGCGGACGTATCAGCTTTGATACCCGTACAAGAAAGGCCAGTATCGATGGACTTCCTCTTTCTCTGACCCGAAAGGAAAGTTCTCTTCTGGAATATTTTCTTCTTCATCAGAACCGTATCATAAGCCCGGAAGAAATGATCGAGCATATCTGGGACGGAAGCGTCAACAGTCTCAGCAATTCCATTCGTGTCCACATTTCTTCTCTTCGAAAAAAGCTGCGCACTGCTCTCGGCTTTGATCCAATACAGAATAAGATCGGCCAGGGTTACATTTTAACGGAGGATATAAAATGAAAAAAATAACCGGAAAGCTATCTCTTCAATGGCGTCTGACACTGATCACCGCACTGCTTATGACAGTCACCTGCATTCTGATGTATTTTTTTATCAGCCAGTCTGCAGTTGCCGGAATGGAGGATCTGGGAGATTACATGATACGGATCGATAACACAGATTCTGCTCCCATCACCTTTAATATGAATCCCTCCGTCTTATTTCCGGAGCTTTCCGATCAGCTGCAGTTAACCAAAAAACTTTTTCTCACCAAAGGACTCATGGTAACAGGGATCATCATCCTTCTCAGCAGCATCTGCACTTATTTTATCAGCCGTCAGGCATTACTTCCCCTGCGCAGACTCAGCCAGGAGGTAAACAAAATAGAGGTCCAGAACCTTTCAGAGGCTCTTGAAGTTCCTGCTACCAATGACGAGATTTCCCGCCTGACAAGCTCATTTAACAAAATGCTCGCACGCCTGGATGAAGCATTTACTGCCCAAAAGCAATTTTCTGCCAACGCCGCCCATGAACTGCGGACCCCTCTTGCTGTTATCCAGACAAATCTGGAAGTGTTTGCCCGCAGGGAATCTCCATCTTTAAAAGATTATCAGGATATTTTTGCCATGCTTCAGGAACAGACCGGACGACTTTCCCATTTGGCAGAAATCCTCCTGGATATAACCGGTATTCAGACTATTGAACGTTCCGAAAGAATTTCATTGGCTGTACTGGCTGATGAAGTATTTTGTGATCTGGCTTCCATCGCTGAACAAAAGCAGATTGAATTGATCCAGCAGGAGGGAGACTGCATCATTACCGGAAGTTACCTTTTACTCTATCGTGCTGTGTATAATCTTGTGGAAAATGCAATCAAGTACAACCATCCCGGTGGAAAAGTAACCATTAACATCCGGTTTTCCAAAGGAGTATCCAACACCTCTGTCAATTATGCCACTCTTGTAGTCTCTGACACCGGAATCGGCATTCCTCCTGAATATCAGGAAAAAATCTTTACTCCTTTTTTTCGAATAGACAAATCGAGAAGCCGTGCTATGGGAGGTTCCGGACTGGGGCTTGCACTTGTTAATGAAATTGTCAGGCAACATAATGGTCAGGTCAAAGTACTTGAAAGCAGTAAAAAGGGCAGCACGATTGCACTTATGCTGCCCATCTGAACATCTTTAGACGGCTGTTTAAACCTGCTGATCACCGGTGCAGCCGGTTTCCTGGCTACCCTATCATTCCCAGTTTTTTGCAGTACTCATACACACCCTCATCCTCCACGGAACCACATACAGCATCTGCAATATCTTTAAGCTCCCCGGAAGCATTTCCCATGGCGATCCCGTTTCCTACAGTTTTCAGCATTTCCATATCATTGTTTCCATCGCCAAATGCCATTGCCTCCCGTGGCAGGATATGATAATATTCCAGAACCTTGGACACTGCCACTCCCTTGCCGCTGTTAGTAGGAATAATATCCACAGCACGATCCCACCAGGCAGTGATCTCCGCGTTTTTGGTTCCTTCCAGCATCTGTGCGTATTCTTCCCTCCGGCAGCTTGTCATAATCTGGTATATCTTTTTTTCGGAAAAAGCCTCAAAATCCTCTGATATCTTTATCACCTGTTTTCCCATGGCAAAATACTCCACCAGATCTCTGTCTTTTCCATTTGCCTCGATCCTGTCTTCCGTGGAAAGCGCCACCGGCCTTCCGAATTTTGCAGCGTTTCGGATAATAGTCTGTACATCTGCTGCTGCCATGCTATGATCCACAATGATTCTCTTTTTGTCGAAACAGTACGAGCCGTTAAAAGACAGATATGCGTCAAACTCCACACCCTTGAACTTTGGGATCTCAACAGGCGCCCTGCCTGTGGCAATACAGATCTTTATTCCATTTTCCCTGAGCTTTTTCAGAGCTTCCAGTGTTTTTTCCGAGGCTTCTTTTTTCTTCAGGTCGATCAGTGTTCCGTCAATGTCAAAAAATACGATTTTTATATTATTCATGTTCCCTCCATGTCACCCTGTATGCCACCAGCATGGAAGATCCGGTGAGCACCCAGGAAATCGGATAAATGACCATCAGTACCCAGAATTCGTGCCAGGTCCTGCATACTGTACTGATCCAGATCAGACGTATGATGCAGGAACCAAAAATAGTGATGACTGCCGGAAGCAGTGAATGTCCTCTTCCCCGCATGGCACCTCCGCTGATTTCATAACTTGATGTAAGAAATTCCAGTGTGGTAATGATCACAAGACGCTGGACTGCAAACTTCATAACCTCCGGATCTGTGGTGTACAGTCCCAGGAAAAAATCTTTTCCAAGAACAAACACCATGGAAAGCAGGAAGCAGAAAACAACTGACATCGTCATTGCCGTACGGAAAACCTTCCTGCACCGGTCATATTCCTTTGCCCCGTAATTCTGGCTGGTAAAAGTAACAGTTGTCTGTGCAAAGGCATTGACAACGAAATATGCCAGGAACTCAAAATTCAGAGCTGCTGCAGATCCTGCAATTGCCCTGGAGCCAAAACTATTGATGGTACTCTGGATACATACATTGGCAATGGAAAAAACCATTCCCTGCAAACCTGCCGGAATTCCGATATTCAGCATTTTTTTCAGTTCTTTCATATTGATGGTAAGCGCTTTGAAATCCAGATGCAGGGGTTCCGTCTCATGGACCAGGATCCACATCACGATCCCTGAGCTTATCACATTGGAGATCACAGTGGCAATAGCCACACCTGCAACCCCAAGCTTAAACACGATCACCAGCACAAGGTTCAGTCCTGTATTCACAATGCCTGCTGCGATCAGGCTGTACAGAGGCCTTCTGCTGTCTCCCACACTTCGCAGAATGGATGCCCCAAAATCATACAGCATGATAAATGGCATACCCACAAGATAGATCCGGAGATACAGCACTGCAAGCTGGATCACATCATCGGGAGTTCCCATAAGAAGAAGTACAGGTCTTGCAATAAACTGCCCCAGGATCATAACAAAAAATCCACTGGCAATGGCAACCAGAATAGCTGTATGAAGAGTTGCCTTCACCTGCTTCACTGCTCCCTCTCCAATATAGCGGGCGATCACCACATTGGCTCCCAGAGAGATTCCCACAAAAAGATTGATCAGAAGTGAGATCAGGGAGCTGTTGCTTCCAACTGCCGCCAGTGCCTGGCTGCTGGCAAAACGTCCTACTACCGCCGTATCCACGGAATTAAATAACTGCTGTAAAATACTGCTTACCGCAAGTGGGAGGGCAAACAGCAGCATTTTACTCCACAAAGTTCCATGAAGCATGTCGATTGATTTACTTTTGTTCATAATTCTGTACGTTTTCCTCCCCAATTACATAAAATATCTTATCTGACCTTCTGAGGTTCTGGCATATTTTTGTTCATCAAACAAATTTCAACCTGCGAAACTCACATTAGTAAAATCCGCATCCGTTCCGCTGGTCATCTCCACCATGACAATGGCAAACTCATCTCCACCAATCCGGCACACATAATCAACGCTTCTGAATGTCCATCAGACTGGTTGTATCATCACAGATGATGTGCTGCTCTGTGGCACCTTTGATGGCAGAAAATTCTCCCCAGCTCCATACAGTGACCCTCAGAAATATAATCGTAACAACAAAGGCAATGACCGTCCCCCAGGTGCTTACCTTTTCAATCCATATTTTTCTTTTCATTTTTGTACCCCTGGAGTTTATTTCCGGAACAGGATCTGGGAAAAATATCTTATCAGGTTATCATCACTCCAGCATATCATCCCCACTTCATCAGCCATCATCTGTGCATTGATACAGTAGGCTGACATACAGGAATTATGTTTGTAGGGACCGGCTGTCATAATAAGAAGATCCTCTTTTCCGGCTGCTCTCATTTTTTCTGCCAGTTTCTCAGTCAATTGGTTGTGATGCAGCTTGGCTTTTTTGTAATCCATAAGGCTGTCCTGGGTAGTCTGAAGAACCAGTGTTTTTTCGTATTTCAGGGCACGGGCTTTCATTTCCTCCACAGTTCCGCTTTCCGGCGGACAGGCAGGATTGAGATTATAATTCCCGCACATATTTTCCTCACAAAAAACACGATATTCCGGCATGAACACCAGTCTGTCCGTGTCCATCACAGCCGCACCTGAAAATCCCAGAAGTATTGCTTCCTCTGTAAAATCCATGACCTTGCCCTCTCTTTCCTCATACCTGCTGCTCTTTTTCCGGCAGCCTGTACAATACCTTATTTAATTTTTTTATATCAACAGGTTTTTCAATATGTTCGCTAAATCCGGCCTTTCCCGTATTTTTATATGTGCGCTTGACAGTACATATAAAAAAGAATCCTGCTTGCAGGATTCTCCGCCTGTGGCGGGTCGCTTCAGCGACATAATTCCTCTCCGACGCAGTGCGATCCTGCCCGGAGGGCTTTTTTATGTCATTGGAACATTACGGAGTAATTTCCTATGACATAAAAAAGCCCTGACACTCTAACG
>Ga0129312_1002098_pt1 | contig 10360 bp, 8 predicted proteins | sample O827metagenome_FD_94434 | JGI IMG/M metagenome (GOLD analysis project Ga0129312, IMG submission 94434) | Orangutan group fecal microbial communities from Wisconsin, USA - O827 metagenome | ecosystem: Host-associated > Mammals > Digestive system > Large intestine > Fecal | place: USA: Wisconsin... | reverse complement strand
GTGTTTCCGGAACAAATCCTTGGTATATGTAATCCACTGTGCCGGGCACAGAACGATAACCTTCTCAAAATTGTCATTGATAATAAATTTCTCTACTGTATGAACAATAATCGGTTTCTTTCCAATGTGCAGATACTGCTTCGGACGATCCACATTTCCCATCCGGCTACCGATACCACCTGCCAGAACTACACCGTATATCATTTTTCTTCCTCCCTTGACCATCAGAGTTTAATCGTATAATTATATCCCAAATTCTGTTATTGTTCAAGAATTACGGGATTGTTCCAGATTTTGAAGCACCCATTCCGCCAACCGACGGGTATTTCCGGTCCCCGGCTGCACGTATTTCTCAATGAACGATTGGCTCGCATCCGGGCGCAGTTCTGCGCTCTCCGCCCTTCTTTTCACATCTTCATACACCCGTTCCAGCAACTCAATCGGCTTCCGATATTTCTCCAGCGGAATATCCTTCATGAAATCGATGATAAAACCTCTTCGCTCCAGATACCGATCCAAATCGAACGTGTATAGATAGATTGGAATTTCTGCTGCCGCCGCTTCATAGATAATGGATGAATAGTCCGTAATCAGCGCATCCGTTAGGCTGAACAGCTCCATCGCCGTAAATTCCGGACATTCAAAAATCTCATCTCGATGGATGCCGGTTCGATCCACCGGATGGAGTTTCACTATCAGATTATACTCTTCATAATTGAACGCTTCGAATAAAGAATCTAAATATTCTGTGATATCCTCTCCATTTCGAAATGTGGGAGCATAGAGGACATTGGGGCGTTTTCCCAATTCCGGATACCTCCGAATAATTTCTTCCCGCTTTCGGCGGCGGTATTCCCGGTCCGTCAGCAAATCCGTCCGCGGCAGCGGGCATACTTTTACCCGAGATTCCGGCATACGAAAGGCCTTCGCATAGTAGGGCCGACAGAATTCACTGCTGCAGATGGCATAATCGTAATTTTCGTGCATGTGCATCGCCTTTGCCAAGGCCTCGCTGTGTCCTTCTTCCGTTCCTACCGCATAGTACCCGAACTGTTTCAGCACGCCCAGTGCGTGCCACAGCTGGATAATGGAAAGCTCCTTCCGATGATGGAGAATGCTGGCATTGATGCAATACCCTTCCAGAAGCACGACTCTGGATGTAGCAAAGACGTGCATCTCCCGGGTCACCATGTACCAAAGATATTTAATTTTACCCGCCAATCCCGGTGGAATCATCCGGTTCAGCGTGACGATTTCCACCTCCGGATTCTGTCGTTCCAATTCTTCCTTTAGGAGACGCATATCCAACGTTAAGGTGCTGCTCTGCCGGCTCACCATGGCGATGCGATTCCGAACCGGGAACAGCTTGTGAATTTCGTAGATGCCGTTGCAGATGGCAATGGCGATTTTCAGCATTATCTGCATTCCACACTCCCGTTTCTGTCAAATACCCATTGGATAACCCGTTCCGTGGCGCGGCCGTCACATGCGGACATGTATTTCTTTCCGAACTTCCGGCGAATCTCCGATTCATCCTCCGTCGGCGACTGAATTGCCGCAATAAGTTCCTGTGGTGTCTTTGCCACCGGTCCAAAGAGATATTCTCCGTAATCAAAATAGAAGCTCCGGCCGTTATAGTAGGTGTCGAAATCATACGGATAATACACCACCCTGCCGCCGGTCAAATAGTAATCGAAAATAACGGAAGAATAATCCGTAATCAGTACATCCGTAACCGTCAGGATATCGTTAATTTCCCGTTCTTCCGAAAGATCCAGAAAGAAATCCGGATACTTTGCGAAATCCGGCATCCGAACCTTGCCGTTTGCAATGTTGTTATACAGTGCCGGATGCCATTTAAAGGCCCACACATATTCCTCGTGAAGCGCTTCGTAGATTTCATCCAGCGGAATCCGGTTGAAATCATAGCTTGCATCATCCGCCCGAAGGCCTCGATACGTCGGTGCAAAGAGAATCAGTTTCTTTCCCCGCAGCTGCGGATACGTCTCGTGCAACCGTGTCTTCGTTTCCTTCAGATATTCCTCATCGAAAAAAATATCCGTCCGGGGAACACCGGTGGCCCGCACTTTATCCGGAGTTACGCCGAATGCCTCTGCATAGCAAGAATTGATGGCTTCGCTGCTGGTAATCACGTGGGTATACTTCCGGTATCCTTTATGGATGCGAATATTCTCATTTCCTTCCGCCCGGCTGTATCCGAACTTCTTGAAGGCGCCGGCACCATGCCACAGCTGGCAGATTTTCTGACCTTCCCGCACCTTGTAATACGATGTGTAACGGAAATAATCCTCCAGAAAAACAACTTCTGCCGTGGTCATGTCATAGACCAGTTTGCAGAATTTCCCGAAGGAACTCCAATTCCGCCGATCCGCTTTGAAATACGTGGCTCTCTCATAATCTTCGCCCATGGCGTCATATACGCACTTTAAATTTCCGCCGTTCTCTGCGCGAACGTCGGAAATAAATACCGCCTTGTTCTTTCGCACCGGACAGAAGATGCCGATAATCCGGTGCAACAGAATAAAAACGCCGGCAGTCATAAGATTTGTACAATATCTGATATATCTCATTGGTATCACCTCAATATAGTGCGATTTTAGCACATAACCGCCCCTGTCACAAGTTAACCGATAAAATATTTTCGCCAGTTTACAAATAATATTATTGCATTTTATTCCCAACAATGATATTATCCTTACAGGTATTTAAGAAAGGACAATGACGAAAGCGTTATGATTCAGAAACACACGAAGAAAATCAATATCGGAATCGCAATTCTGGCGGTGCTTCTTATTTTTGCGCTGGCCATGGTTCCGGCTCAGGGAGCAACCAAGAAGAGCAAGACCGGCTGGAAGAAGTCCGGTTCCTATACGTACTACTACAAGAGCGGCAAATGCTACAAGAACCGCTTTGCCACCATCAATGGAAGCAAGTATTTTTTTGATGAGAAAGGTCGCCTTGTTAAAGGACATTTTTCTCATGAAGATAATTACTACTATTCTGATGCCTCTTCCGGCAAGGTGAAGACCACCGCGGGATTCGTGAAATACGACGGCAATCGCTACTACGTCACAAAAGGCGGCACCATCTATACCGGTCACACGTTGAAGTTAAAAGGAAAGAGATATAAGGCTTACGCAACCGGAAGACTGGGAACCGGCGTCTTCAAATACGGAACCGTTTCCCGCTTCTACGCGGACAGCAACGGCGTGGTAAAAACCACCCCGGGATTTGTCAATTACAACGGAGACAGCTACTATGTGAATTCCGAAGGAAAGATCGAATGGGGTCACACCTTCAAGGTGTCCGGCTACACTTATAAGGCGTATGCCACCGGCCGCCTGGGAAAAGGAATCTTCAAATACGGATCCAAGTACTATTACGGCGATTCCAACTGCAGGGTGAAGACCACCAAGGGTTGGATTAATTACGACGGAAAGCGGTACTATGCCGCATCCGGCGGAAAGATCTATCAGGATCAGTTCATCACTATAAGCGGAGACCGGTACTACGCCTCCTCCACCGGTGCCATTCGAACCGGCTCCTTCAAAGTGGATGGAAAGAAATACAAGACCACATCCACGGGCCGGATTATCGAGCTGAATACCGGCAAGGTCATCGGAATCGATGTATCCTGTTTCCAGTACAAAATCAACTGGAAGAAAGTGAAAGCATCCGGCGTGAAGTTCGCCATCATTCGCTGCGGTTACCGCGGAAAAAACGACGGAGAATTGTGCACCGACAGTACTTTTATGAAAAACATCAAGGGCGCGAAAGCAGCCGGAATCGATGTGGGCGTATACTTCTTCACGACAGCGATCAATGCAAAAGAAGGTAAAGAAGAAGCGGATTACTGCATTAAACAGATTAAGAAATCCGGTGTGAAGGTCACCTACCCGGTTGTTATCGATACGGAAAACCTGCCCGGACGGGCCTCCAGCAGCAGACTTTCCAAGACCAATAGAACCAAAGCGGTTCAAGCCTTCTGCAAGCAGGTAAAAGCCAAGGGATATACGCCGATGATTTATGCCAGCACCAGTTGGCTCAACAATCAGCTCAATATGAGCAAGCTGTCCGACTACTATGTTTGGGTTGCTCAGTATTACAAGAAGGTCACCTACGGCGGCTCCTATAAATGCTGGCAGTACACCAGTTCCGGCAGAGTAAACGGCATCAGCACCCGCGTCGATATGGACTACTGGTACTATTAAATCGCCATCATAAATTTACACACCTATACACACGAGAATTTGATGCGGTACCACCTACACATACCGCATCACGTTCTCGGAAAAGGAGATGAGTTTTCCCTCATCTCTTTTTTGTTTCCCCTTATATTCTTTCCTTCCGGAAGCTCCTATATTATAATTAAGAAATGACAATGCAATTTTTGTTCCGTCATCAATCATCAAATGAAAGGATTATTCCATGAAATACCATCGAAATATTATATCCGCCATCATCGCACTGGCAGTGATGCTCACTCCCCTCCCCTGCTTCGGGGAAACGGATGTCCTGCAATACACTGCGGATCCGACCAATGCGGAAAGCTGGCAAAACTGCGATTCGAACCAATCGGTCACTTTTGAGCAGAATAAGAAAATATACCTGCGCTTTTCAGCTGCCGAATCCACTGAATCCGGCACCTCTTCGCTGGAAGACTCCGGCACCGCACCGGTTCTCCGGCAGCGTTCCACCGATACGTCTAAGGAAATCCCTCTTCAGCCGGATTCGAAAGGTCTCTATCTTCTGAGCACCGATGCAACCGGCAACTGGGAAATCCTATATGAAAACAGTGTCCGGATGTGTTTTACGGTAAAAGAAGCGAACACCGCACAGCCGCCGTCCGAGAAACCGTCCAAACCCAAGAGCAAAGCCGGGGTCCTTCGCAAGGGAAAATATTATTTTTACCGGGACAGTAAGGGGAAGATTCGAAAAAAATCGGGTTTTGTCACCTGGAACGGAAATAAGTATTACGTTCGAAAAGGCGGCCGAATTCAAACCGGAAAGACTTTCAAGGTGGGTAAATACACCTATCGGGCGAACAAAAAAGGTCAAATAAAAACCGGCGTATACAAATGGGGAAAAAGCTATTATTACTCCAGCAGCAAGGGGCGGCTTCGGAAGTCCAAGGGCTTTGTCACTTGGAAAAAGAACCGCTACTATATTCGAAAAGGCGGGAAGATTCAGAAGAGCAAGTCCTTCCGCATCGGAAAGTACACCTACCGGGCCGGTTCCGACGGGCGCATCAAGGTGGGCGTGCACAAATGGGGAAAGTACTATTACTACTCCACTTCCACCGGAAAGCTGCGGAAGAAGGCCGGCCGGATTACATGGAAGGGAAAGTCCTACTACAGCCGAAAGAGCGGCACCCTGTATACCAATCGCTTTTATTTCAGCGGGAGCAACATATACTACGCCGGGCCGAAGGCCGCTGCCCTCACCGGCACTTTTAAGGTGGGAAAATACACCTACACTGCGAACGCATCCGGATCCATTATCTCTTCGAATCGGAAATATATGAAAGGCATCGACGTTTCCTATTATCAAGGGAAGGATATCGACTGGGCGAAGGTGAAATCCGGCGGCATCAGTTTCGCCTTTCTGCGGTGCGGCTACTCCGGAACTTCCAACGGCAAACGCTGTGCAGACAGTACCTTTAAGGATAATATGCGGAAGGCCACCGAAGCCGGGGTGGACGTAGGGGCCTACTACTTCTCGCAGGCACGAACGGTAAAAGAAGCTCAGGCGGAAGCCGCCTTCGCCGTCAAGCAGGTGAAGGAATCCGGCTGCAAACTCAATTTGCCGCTGGTTATCGATACCGAGAATTATCCGGGCGCACGAGCATCCTCCTCAAAGCTGAACCGGACCAAGCGAACCGCAGCGGTAAAAGCTTTTTGCGACTATGTGAAATCCAAAGGCTGTACCCCGATGATCTATGCCAGCACCAGCTGGCTCAACAACAACCTGGATATGAAGAAACTGTCCAGGTATCAGGTATGGGTGGCGCAGTACAACGACACCGTCACCTACAAGGGTTCATACCGATGCTGGCAGTACACCAGCTCCGGGAAGGTTCCGGGAATTAAAGGACGGGTGGATCTAAATTATTGGACATTGTAGTTCCCAATGCAGTCCCCAGAATTGAACCATTCGGTTATAGCTTTCTGTTACGAAAAGGGCTACACTGAATGGGAATAATTATCAGAAAATCAAAGGAAGGAATTCAGACTGATGAAACATTTTGGTAAGAATCGGTTTATTTCATTTTTCGCGCTGCTGCTCGTCCTAACCCTGGCGCTGAGCATGAACAGCGTCTTCGCAGCAGACACCGCTGCCACCGGTACCGATTCCGCGGTGCAGCAAGAATCCGGCGAACCGCCGGCTTCGAAAGAGTCGGATTCAGCGGTTTCGGAACAGAGACCGGAACAAAATCAAGAACAGAAATCGGAAGATGCTGCTTCTCCGGAAAACCCAACCACCCCGGAAGCTCCAAAAAACCTGGGCTGGGTTACGGACAACAATGAGACCCGCTATTACGATACGGAGAATCATTTTGTCACCGGAATGAATACCATCGAAGGAAAAAAGTATTATTTCAATAACGACGGTGTCCTGCAAAGCGGAATTCTGAAAATCGGCAAGGCGTATTATTACGCCGATGGAAAAGGAGTGATTCGCACGGCAAGAGGCTTCGTTTCCTGCAGCGGCAGACTCTACTACGTTCAGAACGGCGGACAGATTCTCGCAGGAAAGACGTTCAAGCTCGGCAAGAAAACCTACCGGGCAGCCGGAAACGGTGTCATCATGCGGGGCGTGTACAAATGGGGAAAGTATTACTACTACTCCGATTCCAAAGGCGTCCTCCGCACGGCGAAAGGTCGTTTCCGTTGGAAGAGCAACACCTATTATTGCAATAAAGGCGGAAAGCTCACCACCAAGAAGATGGTGAAGTCCGGAAAGTATTACTACTATTTCGATTCCGCCGCCAAGGCGAAAACCAAGGCGTTTAAATACCACGATGTCACCATCCGTCCCAACAAGAAGACCGGTGCCATCACCAAGAAGCAATATCGCCGGGCAAGCTACGGTCCGTACAATTACAAAAAATATATTCTGGTCGATATCAGCGATCAGACGCTGAAGTACTACGTCAAGGGCAAGGTCAAACTAAAGAGCAATGTGGTCACCGGCGGCCGAGGATGCGGAACGCCTACCGGCCGATTCAAACTGCATCGCAAAGCTCGGAACGTAAATCTCACCGGTCCGGGATATGTAAGCCACGTAAACTACTGGATGCCTTTCATCGGACAATCCTATGGGATGCACGACGCCTCCTGGCGTTCCGAATTCGGCGGTTCCATCTACAAATACAACGGCTCCCACGGATGCGTGAACATGCCGCGCTCCAAGGTCAGCAAGCTGTACAAGATGGTTCCGAACGGCACACGGGTCATCATCCGGAAGTAAGTCCGATTGAACCGCTTCCCGTCAAGAGGACAGTGAAAAATATAGGTTCTATACCTTTTGGTGTTGGTGATGGAAATGGATTTCATCAGCAGCACCATTTTTTCAAAAAGCAATTCTATTTTTATTGTCTTTATCACGCACGCGAATTCTCATATGTCTGGGAATCTGAGGTGAGTTCACGCTTTTTGCCCGAAAAACGAGATTTAGAGTGAACGGTTTTTGCAAAATTTTCACTATTCTAATTTTTATTCACGCTAAAAAGCCAATTTGCCTTCAAAAAGCGTGAACAATCCTCAAGGCTTACGTCCCTGTACAGAACATCATCCGAGTAAGACGGGACAAAGCAGAAAATCGTTCACGCTGATTTTCAAAATTTAAAGGAATAGCGTGAACTCGCTTCGAAATTCTAGGCATATTGAATTCTCTTTTTGCCATCGTCTCTAATTCCTGAGCATATGACGTAACGGCGGGAAAGAACTGAAAAAAAAATATCGAGTAGCGTAACGGCTACTCGATATGTATCGCTTTTACTCTTCACCAACGCCATTCGACAAAGAGACTTTTTTCCACATGCTCCGAATTTAGAGATTCGCAATGGATTTAAAATACGAATTAAGATCTTGTTCGCATTGATAGATTCCTACATACGGTTCTTCAATATAGTATTTACCCTCTCTTTCATAGTAATACAGGGTTCTTTCATCCTCTTTCGATTCAAGGATAATTTTTCCATACTGCTCTGCATCCGGCACATCCTGTACAGATTCTTCTTTTGTTGATGCTGCACCGTTGATTACCTTCACTATATCTTCTATTTTCTCTGATTCCGTCACATTTACACTTTTTCCATTGTACAAAGTCAGGTTTATTTCTTGCAGCTTAGAAGATTCCTTCACTATTTCTGCATTATCATTTCCGGCGCATCCCGACAAAACACAACCGATAACAATCATTGTAATCAGAAAAAATAAGTTCGCTTTTTTCATAAATTCACTCGCCTTTCGTTAACTTCTCACCGTTTCCCCTTCCCGGAGCTGTACCCCAGCATGATAAAGAAAAACGGCGTGGTGTAAAACATGGCCACTCCGAAAAATGAAGAGATAAAATACGCCAATGCGGCGGAAAACGCCATTAATGCATAGGGATCCTTCCAGGCACCGCTCACAAGGTGCCGCAAGAGAATCATCAGCACCGCCACGGTATAGCACACCGCCGCCGGGACGCCGAAGAACAACGCATAGGTTAGCAGCTCGTTGTGGGGATTGGAAATGCCGATGTCGTTCATCATCCGGTCTGCCATCCCCTCGCAGCCATATCCCAGAAGCGGATGCTCTTGGATGTACTGCACGGCTTTGATCCACTGACCCCACCGATTGGTTCCGGCCGATGCCGCATCGGAACTTCCGGACATGATTTTTCCAATATCCTGCAGCAACACCACGAAATTGTCGAACTGGGCGTTCAGCAGCACACCCCCCGCCAGCGGAATGGCGATGATCAGGGATGCCACCGATACCGCCCGCCACTTGCTCTTCGGCAGCTTGATCAGCGACAGGAACAGCACCACCAGCAAGCTGATGAAAGAAGCCAGAATCGCTCCGAAGGTGTTGTTCATGAACAGTACGATTAGGTTCAGAATCCCGGACAGGAAGCCGAATTCCCGCACCCACACTTTATCGCCCACGATAAAAGCAGTTACCGCCACCATCAAGGCCATGGCCAGAAAATATCCGTAGTGATTGCTGTTAAAGAAAATTGCACTCAGGCCTTTTTTCCCGGAATAGGCCGAAATGTTCAGGAAGAACTGATGCCCGATTGCGGTAACGCCCAGCACATCCGCGGTAAAAAGAAAGGACAGCAGCACAAACTTCCGAAGCTGCTGCAGCTTGACTTTGGACGAAACGAAGTAATAAATCAATATGTAAAAGGCAAAATGGAAGATTCCCTGATTCCGATACGGGATTCCGTGGATGGCTTTCCCGTCGATGCCGTTCACCAAAGTGGAAAGCGCCATGCAGATCATAAAGATTCCGAAGAACAGAAACTCCGGATTCCGCTGCAGGAGGGGCTTCTTTTTCACCGGAACCATGTTGGACAGCACGACATAGAGAATCCCTACAATAATGATAATAAAATTGCCAAATTGAAAAAGCTCCGGGAATTTCGTATACTGTTCCTTCCCCATTGCGGAATTCGTTACCGCCAGAAAAATCTCCCGGAGGGTAATGAGAATCACAATCATGGCCGGTATGGTGGCCAGAAAGTCCAGTATCCGACTCTCGGAGGTGGTGTATGCCCTTTGTTTCGTTGCATGTCTTCGGCCGCCGCCGTTCTTCCGAGACGCATTCCGGGATGCCCTGGAACCCGCCCGGGTCCAGCCGGCATTTCCGTGCTGAGATGTTCGTCTCGACACCGATGCGCCCTGTCTCCTCGGAGTTCTTCTACTCATGTCAATATATTACCGTAGGGTTTTTGCGGTGTCAAGAAAATGGGCGTCAAGGCCGGGGAATTACCTATTTTTACTTCACAAAAACAGGGCTGCCTCGATGACAGCCCCATAAAATCAATATTCAGTTGTCCGGTCACGTCCGGATAGGGATCGAATTGCCTTCTATCTATATGTTTCAATTAAACCGTATGCATCGCCCTTCCGTTTGTATACCACGTTGGTGGATTCCGTATCCATATCGAAGTATACGAAGAAATTGTGTCCCAGCATCTCCATCTGAAGAATGGCTTCTTCATAATTCATCGGCTGCAGCTCGAACTGTTTTCTCTTCACAACAGTGAGATTATCTTCTTCCTCTTCATCGTCCGGAATGAACTCGAACTTCAGCGCCTTGTTCTCCTTGTACCGGGATTCCAGCTT
>Ga0129312_1002097_pt1 | contig 10365 bp, 7 predicted proteins | sample O827metagenome_FD_94434 | JGI IMG/M metagenome (GOLD analysis project Ga0129312, IMG submission 94434) | Orangutan group fecal microbial communities from Wisconsin, USA - O827 metagenome | ecosystem: Host-associated > Mammals > Digestive system > Large intestine > Fecal | place: USA: Wisconsin... | reverse complement strand
TTTCGGCCAAGCCCGGCCTGAACGTCGAGGATGTGCTCGAAGCGGTGGTCAAGGTGGTTCCGCCGCCTCACGGCAACGAAAACGCCCCGCTGCGCGCGCTGATTTTCGACAGCGTGTACGATAACTATAAGGGTGCGCTGTCCTTTGTGCGCATCATGGACGGCAGCGTCAAGGTGGGCGACCGCATCCGCATGATGTCCTCCGGCGTGGAGTTTGACGTGACCGAGGTAGGCTATTTCCGCCCCGGCCAGCTGATGCCGGTCAACGAACTGCTCACCGGCGAGGTCGGCTACATCGGCGCTTCCATTAAAGAGGTAGCCGATACCCGCGTGGGCGACACCATCACCAACGCCAACGATCCCGCTGCCGAGATGCTGCCCGGCTATAAGCAGGTGCAGCCGATGGTGTTCTGCGGCATTTACCCTGCGGACGGTTCGGATTACGAAAACCTGCACGATGCGTTGGAAAAGCTCAAGCTCAACGATGCGTCGCTCTCCTTTGAGCCGGAAACCTCCGTGGCGCTGGGCTTCGGCTTCCGTGCCGGCTTCCTCGGTCTTCTGCACATGGAGGTCATTCAGGAGCGCCTGGAGCGCGAGTTCGACCTGGATCTGATCACCACCGCGCCCTCTGTCGTCTATCACGTCGTCAAACACGACGGAACTGAAATCTACATCGATAACCCCACCAACCTGCCTGATCCGGCGGACATCGAATACATGGAAGAACCGATGGTTTCGGCGCAGATCTTCTCGCCTTCGGAATACGTCGGCACCATCATGGAGCTGTGCCAGCAGAAGCGCGGCGTGTACATCGATATGAAGTACATTGAGGCCGGGCGCGTGCAGATCCATTACGAGATGCCGCTCAACGAGATCATCTACGACTTTTTTGACGCGCTGAAATCGCGCACCCGCGGCTATGCGTCCTTCGATTACGAGCTCAACGGCTATGCCCGCAGCGAATTGGTGAAGCTGGATATCCTGCTCAACGGCGAAATCTGCGATGCGCTGTCCATCATCGTACATAAGGACCGCGCCTATGCCAGAGGCCGCGCCATTGCCGAAAAGCTCAAGGACGTCATTCCGCGCCAGCTGTTCGAAATTCCGATCCAGGCGGCGGTGGGCGGCAAGATCATTGCCCGCGAGACCGTCAAGGCCATGCGCAAGGACGTGCTGGCCAAGTGCTACGGCGGCGACATCAGCCGCAAAAAGAAGCTGCTGGAAAAGCAGAAGGAAGGCAAAAAGCGCATGCGCACGCTGGGCAGCGTAGAACTGCCGAGCGAGGCGTTCATCGCGGTGCTCAAAGCGGACTAAAATCAAAAAAGCGTCCTGAGGCATGGCTTCGGGCGCTTTTTTTGAAGCGGAGGAAAGAATATGAGCCTGATGCTCTATCTGCACATTCCCTTTTGCGTGCGCAAATGCGCCTATTGCGACTTTGTGTCCTATGCGGGGTGCGAGGCGGCGATGCCGCGCTATGTGGATGCGTTGATTGCGGAGATGGATCGCCGGCCGTCGCGGGAGCGCGTCAGTTCGGTATTCTTCGGCGGGGGAACGCCGTCGCTGCTGTCGGCTGGGGAGCTTTCCCGTCTGCTGCGCGCCATCCGGGAGCGGTATGACCTGACGGAACATTGCGAGATCAGCTCGGAAGCCAATCCCGGCACCGTCACGCCGCAATGGTTGGATGCGGCGGCGGAGGGCGGTGTGAACCGGCTCAGTGTCGGGGTGCAGACCGTGCAGCCGGAGCTGCTGAAAAAAATCGGGCGGATTCATGATTTTGCGCAGGCGGAGCAGACCTTTGAAATGGCGCGCGCGGCGGGAATACGGAATCTGTCGGCAGATTTGATGTATGCGCTGCCGAGGCAGACGGCGGAGATGTGGAAGCAATCGCTGCGGGAGGTGATGACGCTGAACCCGTGGCACCTCTCCTGCTATGCACTGACGGTGGCGGAGGGCACGCCCTTCGGCAATCTGGATGAACAGGGGAAGCTGCCCCGCCCAAGCGAAGAGGAAGAGCTGGCGATGCAGGAGAGCACGGTGCAGATTCTGAAAGCGCACGGGCTCTACCGTTACGAGGTTTCTAATTATGCCAAGCCGGGCTGCGCCTGCCGGCACAACGTCGGGTATTGGACACGGCGGGACTATATCGGACTGGGCTGTGCGGCGCATTCGCTGGAAGGCAATCTGCGCCGGGCGAATGTTGTCGGGTTGGAAGAATATATGAAGGGCGCGCCGTTTGTATCGGAAGAAAGACTGACGCGGCAGGATGCGGAGTTTGAAGAGCTGATGCTGGGCCTGCGGATGGTGGAGGGTGTGACACTGTCGCCGGGCGCGTGGAAGCGTTTCCGTGAAGGAATCGAACGCTTTTGCACACAAGGGTTGATGTGCGAAAGTGAGCGCCGGGTATGGCTGACGCCGCGCGGCATGGACGTGATGAACGCGATATTGGAAGAGCTGATGCCGGAGTGAGGCGGGGAGAAACGGGGAAGAAGCGGGGGGCCGGACGGGCCCCCCGCACCCCCCCTCTTCGCACTCGGCCGGGTCGGAGCACAAAACGGCAGGGCACGCCGCGTCCGCCGTTTCGGCGGACGCGGCGTGCCCTGCCTCCGGGGTGCGCTGCAACATCGATAGAGGAACCCCCGTCGCCGTTTCGATTGCGGAACGGCGCTTCTTCGTATAAAAGGGGGAGAAATCAGGCAAACTGAGAAACGGCAAAGGGCTGCAAAAAAATTCGTAAGTTTTTTTCCATAAACGTATTGACAAGTTTTGCGGTTGGCGCTATACTAGCATCATAAGTTAGCACTCGACTAATGAGAGTGCTAACAGGAAGCCCGAAAGGCAGAAAGGAGTCGGATGGAGCATGGATCTGGACGAAAGGAAGTATAAAATCCTTCAGGCCATTATCGATGACTACATCACAACGGCTATGCCCGTCGGCTCCCGCACGATCTCCCGCAAGCAGGGCATGGGTCTTTCCTCGGCGACCATCCGCAATGAGATGAGCGACCTGGAAGAGCTGGGGTATCTGGCATCGCCGCATACCTCGGCAGGGCGCATCCCTTCCTACCGCGCTTATCGGTTGTATGTCGATCAGATCATGCGCGTAGGTTCGCTCCCGCCGACGGAGTATTCGCTTCTGCGGAAGCTGTTCTCCCGCCGGATGGGGCAGATGGAGGACGTGCTGACATCGGCCACGCAGGCGCTGTCGGAGCTGACGGATTATACGTCGGTGATGATCGCGCCACAGATGCGCAACTTAAAGCGCATCCAGCTGGTGCCGCTGACCGACACCACCGCCTTGATGGTCACCGTCACGGCGGAGGGCGTCCACAAGGATTCCGTCATTCGCATTCCCGCGGGCGTAACGCCCGATCACCTCTATGCCATCAGCAATATGCTCACCGAGAAGCTTGGCGGCCGCGATGCGGCGCAGATTCCCGCCGTGATGCAGGAAGTGTGCAGCGAGATGACAGGGCAGAAAGAACTGTTTGCGCAGCTGATCGATCAGCTGCAAAGGCAGATGCAGCCCGATCCCAAATCGGTTCACGTGGCCGGCGCCGCGCGAATGCTTTCCCATCCGGAATACAGCGATGTGGAGCGCGCGCGCAGTCTGCTGTCCACGCTGGAGACGCAGGATAAGCTGGCAAAGCTGCTGACGCAGCGCTCGGGCGTCGAGTTTTCCGTGGCCATCGGCCCGGAGCTTTCCGACGCGGGCATCTCCGATTGTTCTCTGGTCACGGTTTCCTACCGCGTCGGCGGAGGCGTGGGAACGATGGGCATCCTGGGGCCGACCCGGATGCAGTATTCCCGCGTGATCGCCGTGCTGGAAGCCATGAAAAAAGTGATGAATGAGGCGCTGATTCCTCAGAAAGGATCGGCGGATCAGCAGAAAGAGGAGAAAAATGAAGGATAAAGATAATAAGAAGAAAAACGCGCCCGAGGCGGTACAGCCCGAACAGGCAGCCGCCGATACCGCCGAAAAGCAGGCTGCTGAAAATCAGGCGGCCGGACAGGAAAAGAGCGAAGACAGCGTCACCGTCACCCGCGCGAAGCTGGAAGAGCTCAACGCCTTCGTCAAATCGGCAGAGGCCAAGCGCGACGAATACCTTTCCATGGCGCAGCGCGTGCAGGCGGATTTCGATAACTACCGCAAGCGCAACGCCTCCCTGCGCACCGAGGTCGCAGACGACACTGTGCGCGAAACGATCAAGGAGATTCTCCCCTCGCTGGATAACCTCGAGCGCGCGCTGGACGCCGCAAAGAAGGCCGGCGAGGAGGGCAGCCTGCTCAAGGGCGTGGAGATGACCCTCCGCGGCTTTGAGGAAGCGCTCAATAAAATGGGCCTGGAGCGCGTGGAAGCCGCGCCCGGCACGGTGTTTGATCCTGAAAAGCACAACGCTGTGATGATGACGGAGGCCGACGAGGAACACCCCGAAGGCACCATCGTCGAATGCTTCCAGACCGGCTTTGCCGTCAAGGGCAAGGTTGTCCGCTATGCGATGGTTCGCGTGGCAAACTAAAAATCCAACTTAAAGTAAACAATCCAGTTTTATGGTTTTGAAGGAGGCTTCTTTATGAGCAAGATTATCGGTATTGACCTTGGTACGACCAACTCCTGTGTCGCCGTTATGGAAGGCGGCGAACCCGTTGTCATTACCAACCCCGAAGGCGCGCGCACCACGCCGTCCGTTGTGGCCTTCGCCAAGAATGGCGAGCGCATGGTCGGTCAGATTGCTAAGCGTCAGGCGGTTGTCAACCCCGACCGCACCATTATTTCCATCAAGCGTAAGATGGGCACCAATGAAAAAGTAACCATCGACGGTAAGTCCTATACGCCGCCCGAAATCTCCGCCATGATTCTTCAGAAGCTGAAGGCGGATGCGGAAGCTTATCTGGGCGAGCCGGTGACGCAGGCCGTCATCACCGTTCCCGCGTACTTCAACGACTCTCAGCGTCAGGCGACCAAGGATGCCGGCCGTATCGCCGGCCTGGAAGTCCTGCGTATCGTCAATGAGCCCACGGCCGCTTCTCTGGCCTACGGCATGGATAAGGAAGGCAGCCACAAGATCCTGGTCTACGACCTGGGCGGCGGTACCTTCGATGTCTCGATTCTGGATATCGGCGACGGCGTGTTCGAAGTGCTGTCCACCAACGGCAACACCCACCTGGGCGGCGATGACTTCGACCAGCGCATCATGGACTACCTGGTTGCGGAGTTCAAGCGCACCGAGGGCATTGACCTGTCCAAGGATCGTCAGGCCATGCAGCGCCTGAAGGATGCTGCGGAAAAGGCCAAGATTGAGCTGTCCGGCGTGATGAGCACCAACATCAACCAGCCCTTCATCACGATGGATGCTTCCGGCCCCAAGCATTTGGACATCACCCTGACCCGCGCGAAGTTCAATGAGCTGACCGCTGATCTGGTGGAAGATACCATCAAGCCTCTGCGTCAGGCGCTGTCCGACGCGAGCCTGACCGCCAACGATATCGACAAGGTTATCCTGGTCGGCGGTTCCACCCGTATCCCCGCTGTGCAGGAAGCTGTCAAGGCGGCGACCGGCAAGGAGCCCTTCAAGGGCATCAACCCCGATGAGTGCGTTGCGGTCGGCGCGGCCATTCAGGCCGGCGTTCTGGGCGGCGAAGTCAAGGACGTTCTGCTGCTGGATGTCACGCCTCTGTCCCTGGGCATTGAGACCATGGGCGGCGTGTTCACCTGCCTGATTGACCGTAACACCACCATCCCCACGCATAAGAGCCAGGTGTTCTCCACCGCTGCGGACGGCCAGACGCAGGTCGAGGTCCATGTCCTGCAGGGCGAGCGTGAGATGGCTGCCTACAACAAGACGCTGGGCCGCTTCAACCTGACCGGTATCGCTCCCGCACCCCGCGGCGTGCCGCAGATCGAAGTCTCCTTCGATATCGATGCCAACGGCATTGTGCACGTTTCCGCAAAGGATCTGGGTACCGGCAACGAGCAGAAGATCACCATCACCGCTTCTTCCAACCTGTCCGAGGAGGACATCAAGAAGGCCGTCGCGGATGCGGAGAAGTACGCGGATGAGGATAAGAAGAACAAGGAGAAGGTCGAGACCGTCAACAATGCGGACTCTACCGCTTACCAGATCGAGAAGACTCTGAAGGATCTGGGCGATAAGGTCGATCCCGCCGACAAGGCCAAGGTCGAGGATGCTGTTGCAGAGCTGCGCAAGGCAAAGGACAGCGGCGATGTCGAGGCCATTAAGGCGCAGATGGAAAAGACCAACCAGGTTTCCTACGAAGTCTTCGGCAAGATCTATCAGCAGCAGGCGCCGCAGGACGGTCAGCCGGGTGCGGGCGCTACGAACCCCGGCCCTGACGCCAACGGCAACGTCGAGACCGACTACGAAGTGCACGACGACAAGTAAGAGCTCGAAACGGTAAAGAAGGGAATGGCGCGGAATGACTGCGTCATTCCTTTTCGGGTAAGGAGGAAACACCTTTGGCAAAACGCGATTATTACGAGGTGCTGGGCGTAGAGCGCGGTGCGTCGGATGCCGAGATCAAGAGCGCTTACCGCCGTTTGGCGAAGAAATACCACCCGGATCTGAACCCGGGCGATAAGGCGGCGGAGGAAGCGTTCAAGGAGGTCAACGAAGCATACGAGGTGCTTTCCGATGACCAGCGCAGAGCACGCTACGACCAGTTTGGCCATGAAGATCCCACTGCGGCGGGCGGCAACTACGGCAGCTATACGTCGTATACCGGCGGCGCGGGCGGATTTGAGGATATTTTTGAGAGCATCTTTGGCGGCGGTGGGTTCGGCGGCTTTGGCGGCAGTACCCGCCAGGCGCAGAACGGCCCCGTGCGCGGCAACGATCTTCGCTACAACCTGACCATCAGCTTTGAAGAAGCGGTGTTCGGCTGCAAGAAGGAGATCAACATTGCGCGTGACGAGAACTGCGAACAGTGCGGCGGCACCGGCGCCAAGCCCGGCACGTCGCCCAAGACCTGCGATCAGTGCCACGGCACCGGCCAGGTGACGCGCATCCAGCAGACCATGCTGGGGTCGATGCGCACCGCTTCGCCCTGTCCCAAGTGCGGCGGAACGGGTCAGGTCATCCCGGATCCCTGCCCCAAGTGCGGCGGTAAGGGCACGGTGCGCCGTCAGCGCAGCATCACCGTGACGATCCCCGCGGGCATTGATAACGGCCAGGCGCTGACCCTGCGCGGCCAGGGCGAGCCCGGCAAACGCGGCGGCGGTGCGGGCGATTTGTATGTCGCCATTTCCGTCAGGCCGCACCGCAAGTTCCGCAGAGACGGCGCGAACCTTTACAGTGAGATGAACATCAGCTTTGCGCAGGCGGCGCTGGGCGATGAGTTGACCATCGAAACCCTGCAGGAGCCTGTCAAGCAGACCATCACCGAAGGCACGCAGCCCGGGCAGGTGCTGCGCGTCAAGGGACAGGGCGTGCCGAGCCTGCGCAATCCGTCGCAGCGCGGCGATCTGTTTGTGACACTGAACGTCGAGGTGCCTAAGCGCTTGAACGAGAAGCAGCGCATGGCGCTGCGCCTGTTCGACGATGCGATGGGCGGCAAGACCGCTGGAGCGAACCGCGGCGAAGGCTTTAAGAAATCCGTCAAGGAATTCTTCGATAAGTTCAAAGATTGATGCAGGAAAGCGAGAAAAGGTCCTGCCCGTATGGAAACATACGGGCAGGACCTTTTTGCTGTCTCCGACGGGGGACGCGGAGGAGGAGTATCTCCCCCTCCGCACCACTCCCACGAGCGCCCGCAGGGCGCTGACCCCGACAGGGACGGGCGGCGTAAGCGCCGCCCGTCCCTGTCGGGGAGGAAGCGAGAGGGCCGTGGGCCCTCTCGCGCTCTCCCGGGGCTGCACAAACCTTTCCTTGTGCGAAAAGGAAAGGGGGGAGAACGGAGAGCCGCCGCGCGCCCGGCGAAGACGGGCCGCCGGGGCGCGCGCAGCGCGCAACGGTGCTGTCCGCCGGATACGGCGGGCGCGGCGGCTCGGAGAAGCGGTGCGCAGTCAGATGCCTGGGTGGAGAAGTCTTACAGCCGCTTTTCCAGCACAAACTGCGCCTGGGAGATATTCTGAGGATCATTGACGTGAACGACGTGAAAGCCGCAGGTATTGATGTAGAAACAGTGGTTGCGATAGGAGCGCGCAGGCGTTTCCGTGTGCCAGACGCGCACCTGCGGGAACATCGCTTCCGCCTGGAACCAGGCGGCTTTTCCCAGCCCTTTGTGATGATGGGTCGGATCAATGAACAGGCAGCCCAGTATCCCATCATTTGCACGGTCGGGGGAGAGAAAGAGAATGATGCAGCCGACAAGCTCCTGATCCAGCGCCAGCGCATAAGCGTATGCGCCTGATTCCAGTCCCCATTTGCGCAAAAAGCTGCCGTCGTCGTAGCCTTTCGGCCCGGCGTGTTCACAGCCTTGATAACGCACTGCGTCGTCGTCAAAGGCGCGGATCATGATCGCGGTCAGCGGCGAAATGTGTTCTTCCCTGAGCGGGATAAAGTGGAGCTCCGGATTCATTGAGATTCCCTCCTTTTTTGAATGGGCAGCAGCAGATCCAGCTGCCCGGTTTGCAGTCTTCCCGCGGCGCGGTCTTGCAGATAGTTCAGATGCTCTTCCAGTGACCCGCCCATGATCTCTGTTCCATCGCTAGCCCAACGGATTTCCCAATCGGGACTTTGTTCCGCCCAGCCGGCCAGCGCCGCCCATTCGTGAAAATCGTCCATCTTGATGGCGTGCGCGGCGGCGACTGTCAGTCGCGGCAGGGAAAGAATGCGAACATCCTGCGGCAGGGAGGGCATCGGCGGGATGCTGTTTTCCCGAGGAAGCAGAATGTCCTCCGGGAGCAGTGGAACCGATTCTTTCCATCCTTCAGAGCCCGAAACGGAAACCTTCTCCTGCAAATAGCGCAGCAGACGGCGCACGGCGGTTAGCTGATCGATTTCCGCATCCATTTCGGCAATGCGGCGGCGGAAAATCTTGATGGCTTCGCGCGTGTCCTCTTCGCGCAGCAGTACGGCAATATCCCGGAGCGGAATGCGCACGCTGCGCAGAAAAAGGATCTGTTCGATACGGCGCACCGTGTCTTCGTCATAGACGCGATAGGCGTAGCCCTCGATGCGTCGGCTGTGGATCAGCCCCATTTCTTCGTAATAGCGCAGTACCCGCGTGGAAACCGACAGTGCGCGGGAAATCTGGCTGATGGTGTGCGTCATGGCGTTGTGTCACTCTCCTTTTTCTGACTCTTAGTATAAACGGCGACGCCGCGCCAAAGTCAACCGGTTTTGAGTTGAATTTGACAAAAAATACCGCTGTCCCTTTTCGGCGAAGGAAAAGCGCGGTGTCTTGCTTTGCCAGCATGGAGAAAAGAACGCGTCGCATACTAAAAACGAAAAAGGAGTGCGGAAAGGAGAATGCGGAAAATGGCGCAGTATATTCTGAAAAAAAGCCCGGCGCTTTGCGGCGAAGCGTCCGTGCAGCGGTCGAAAAACGCGGTGCTGCCCATGATGGCCTGCTGCCTGATGACGCAAGAACCCATCGAGCTTTGCAATGTGCCGCAGCTGACGGATGTAGACTGCATGGCGGCACTGCTGACCGACTTGGGCGCGAAGGTGACACGGCAGAGAGAAGATGTGACGCTGTGCGGCGAAAATCTTTCCTCGTGGCAGACCGATGCGCGCTGGGTGGAGCGGATGCGCGCCTCCGTGCTGGCGATGGGGCCGCTGCTGGCGCGCTGCGGCCGAGCGCGGATGCACTTCCCCGGCGGTTGCGCCATTGGATCGCGCCCCATTGACCTGCATCTAAAGGGCTTTGCTGCGATGGGCGCGAGAATCGAGCTGGATCAAGGCTGCATCGAGGCGCGGGTGGACGCGCTGCACGGGGCGGAAATCTATCTTGACTTTCCCTCTGTGGGCGCGACGGAAAACCTGATGATGGCGGCGGCGCTGGCAAACGGCACCACGGTGCTTGAAAACGCCGCCAAAGAGCCGGAGATTGTCGACCTTGCGGGGCTGCTCGTGCGCATGGGCGCAAAAATCGACGGCGCGGGGCAGAGCCGGGTGCGGATTGAAGGGCGCAGCGCGCTCCATGGCGCATCCTATACGCCCATGGCCGACCGCATTGAGGCGGGGACGCTGATGCTCTGCGCCGCAGCGACGGGGGGCGACGTGCTGCTGCGCGGCGCGGAGGAGGACGCGCTTCAAGCTGTGACGGCGAAGCTGCGCGAGTGCGGCGCGGAGGTGACGGGCGATGCGTCGGGTTTGCGCGTGCGTGGGGGCAGGCTGCGCGGCGTGGATGTGGAGACGCTGGTCTATCCCGGCTTCCCGACCGATTTGCAGGCCCCGATGATGGC
>Ga0129312_1002095_pt1 | contig 10373 bp, 8 predicted proteins | sample O827metagenome_FD_94434 | JGI IMG/M metagenome (GOLD analysis project Ga0129312, IMG submission 94434) | Orangutan group fecal microbial communities from Wisconsin, USA - O827 metagenome | ecosystem: Host-associated > Mammals > Digestive system > Large intestine > Fecal | place: USA: Wisconsin... | reverse complement strand
GCAGATCCGGTTCCGAAACTGTTATCATAACGCCTAACAGGAAGCCTATGATAAGCACCAGTCCGAGCTTCTTTACTCTGAGCATGCTTCCGCCGACTCGTTCACCCATAGGTGTCATTGACATCTCTGCTCCGAGATTAAAGAACACCATTCCTACAATAACCATGAAGGATCCGAGCAAAAACTCCGATAATACAGCTGTAGATACCGGTGCTATACTGAGACACAGTATCAGGACTATTAGTACTATCGGAATAACGGCATTGACCGATTCCTTGGTTTTTTCCTTCAGTTTTTCTCTTAAAATCCGCCTTTGGTAGGTAATTTCCCTCTTTATTGATGAATTCTTCAAGGGCTTCTCTCCTATCATCACTTATTTTCTATACCTTTTAAGTATATCAGACAAAGACCGGCTTTGGTTTTGAACCGGTCATTTTTTACGATTTCTTAGCATAAACACAAATCTTCTGTATTAAGTGCGAACTGTTTACTCATCCGGTGCTCTCGCGCATACAATACCGCAGCACTTTCAACTAAGCGTATCAGCGTTCCGTAAGATCGAGTATCGAGCATACAGCCGGTACTCCGACCTTGGTGAATGCATAACGCTCACGTATATTCTGCTCTATCTCCCTGACATAGCCCGGTGCTGCTATGATGATCACATCCACCGGATCATTGAGAAACTCCTCCGGAGCCACAATACGCAGATGTGAGGCAGGCGCATACAGTCCCTGCTTCCTTGGTGATGAGTCTATAATATATTTAACATGATCCTTTAGTACAGTTGTTGACGCAATTGTGAAGCCCTGATGTCCTGCGCCCCAGAGAGCGACACTTCTCCCTTTGCGTTTAATATCTCCCATGTATCCGATGATCTCTGTACTCATTCTTTCATAATCTTCCTTAAGCGCAGAGACATTCATATCCGGAAGTTTATTATTATTTTCCGAAGTATTTGCTTCTTCAGACTCATTTACGGACAAGCTGCCGTTTTTTCTCACTATCACTCTGATGGTATCGCCTATACCTATAAAGTCTTTTCGCAGCACCTCAAAGCCGCAGCTATCACACAGCCTGCAGAGCGAATACATGTCATAATTGGCTATATGATCTCTGATAAGTTCATAATATCTGCCTTCACCTATAATGTATTCAAAGGACGGCACGCTTATTATTCCGAGTCCTCCGTCCGTCAGATTATTGTAAATGCAGTCGAGCATGGTTTTCGGATCCGGCTGATGCTCAAGGAAATTGAAGGAAGTAAATACATCAAAAGGTGCTCCCGGTATATGCATATCGGTTTCCTCTGTGAAGCAGTACATTATATGAGACTCTTCTATTCCCTTTTCGGTGCAAAGCTTGCGAACCGCCTCAAGATATTCACCTTCGCCGTGCTCTGTTCCGTAGATATCAACATCAAACTCTGTGAGTACATCAAGGAAATCTCCGTTTCCGCAGCCGCACTCCAGCCATTTCTTGCCTCCGGCTCCGTAAGCATCGATCATAAGTCTGTAGTCCGCACGTCTCAGATCCTTCATTGTCTCTGACAGTCCGACCACACGTATGGCATCCTTATAATAATCCACAGGCTCGCAGTCAAACTGCACAAGTCCGCATTCCGGGCATCTGCAAAGCGGAAGATCCACTCCCTTATCAAACTCAAGCTCTGCCTCATCAGGCATGCTCTGGGCTCCTGCCGGCATATTAGGCAATTCGAACAACGGCTCGGATAATTCCGAGCCGCATGCAAGGCACTTATGTAGTATCTTCGGTGTATTCATATTTTAAGTCCTTTTCCATTAATCCGACACATGATAATCAATTGACAGGTGCATCATCCGCAGCTGTTCAAAACCTGACTCCGAAATACCACAGATTTCTCTGCTGCTTGGCAGACGCCAAGCTTATCCGGATTATTTCATCTTATCATCATAAGCTGAAGAAACCGAATCGGCCGGTTCATCAAAATTAACACGCTCTTCCTCAACCACAAGCGGTCGCTTCATAACACGCTGATTTATACTCAGCACATATTCACCCAGAAGTCCTATAAAGAAAGTCTGTACGCTGCCCATAAACAGCATGCCTATAAGCATAGGTGCACTCCCGGCAGGAAAACGGTCCCACCAGATAAGCTTCATAACAAGATATACTAAAGCTACTATCATGGATAAAGCCGCAAATATCGCTCCCGCAAAGGTCGCAAGCCTCAATCCCACCTTGGTATATGAGGTAAAGGACAGCATAGCCGCATCATATAAGGTATAGAGGTTATTTGAGGTCTTGCCGGCACGGCGCTTAGGCTGATCATACATGATCTCCTTACGCTTGAATCCAAGCTCTGCGACTATACCTCTCAGGAACGGTGTCGGATCGTCAAGCTTGCGAAGCACCTCTATAAAAGCCTTATCATAGAGACCGAAGCCCGTAAAATGCTCTATCTGATCAACCTGCGAAAACTTGCGTATCATCTTATAGTAGAGACAGCGAAGCGCATAGATAAAGCTTCCGTCCGTGCTGTGCTCCTTGATGCCTATTACTATCTTGTAGCCCTCTTCCCAGCCCTCGACATACTTCGCGATCATCTCCGGCGGATCCTGAAAATCCGCAGCCATAAGCATAGTAGCATCACCGTCCGACTGAAGCATGCCATAGTAAGGACTGTTGAACTGTCCGAAGTTCTTGGCATTGAATATAGCCTTGATATTCTTGTCCTTTGCAGCTATCTCCCTTATCCTCTCTCTTGTGGCATCCTTAGATGCATTATCCATGAAAATGATATCATAATCATATTTCTTAAGAATATCTACGGTATCAAACTGCTCCTTGACGGCAGCCGCTATTGCGGCAACATTTTCCTGTTCATTGTAACAAGGTATTACTATACTTATCTTTTTACTCATCTTCACTCCGACCGCCGAACTTAAAGCTCATATTATATCGGCGGATCAATTAATATCTGTATCTTCTGCTGCCCATTTAGGCAGCGATCATTATATTCCGATATCATCTGTAATGCAAATGTATCGGCTTTTATATAGGCAAGACCTTATCAGATCTCTACCATGATCTTGACTGTGCCTGCCGGACGTTCATGCATCAGGCGAAGTGCCTCCGGTATGGCTTCAAAGCCCTTAAGCTTTGTCGTAACGAGATCTCCCTGCATAGACTCGCATCTGTAGGCCTCATCAAGCATTGCCTCAAGCCAGTCTCTGCCGCCTCTTGACAGCTCAAACTTGAAGGTCTTGCCGCTCATGCCTCTGCCGAGTGAGAATATAGGCAGTCCAACCATGCCGCTTCCCTCTATATAGGAAACATTTACAACTATACCCGTACCGTATCTTGCCATATCTGCACCCTCGGCAAAGCTCTCGGCTCCTCCTCCGCATATCAGTACACTGTCGGCACCGTATCCTCCCGTAAGCTCAAAAACGCTGTCAACAGCCTCACTCTGTGTGGAATTGGCTCTTTTGTCTCTTGCCGGATAAGGCACGGCACGTTCAGGCTTATGGTTGAACACTGTCTTGCCGTCACTATACGAGATATAGCTGTCTACGCCGAATTTCTCCGCAAGAGATGCATTTACCGCATCCTTGGTCGAGCCTATCATGAGCACATGCCCGTCATCTCCGGTCATTCGCTTTGCTGCCGAAGCTGCCATAAGCCCGACAGCTCCGCTTCCTATAACACATATGGTATGTCCCGGCTCGATAAGTGCCTCACTTGCAGCTGTATATCCGGTCGCCATCATATCGACTGCCATAAGCGCAGCCTCGATGCTGACATCATCCGGAACAAGTGCAAGGTTCATATCGGCCTCCGGGATCTTGAAGAGTTCCGACCACATACCGTTAATATTTCTGCCGAGCTTGGTTCCGGAAAACGGCATCCCTTTATGTCCCGTAAGATCACCCGGCTCCGGCATTACAGCCGATACTGCCACAAGATCTCCGGGCTTAAAGTCCGTAACATCGGCTCCTACCTCAACGACCTCCGCAAGGCCCTCGTGTCCAAGTACGAGTCCTTCTCTTCGAGGACCATCTCCTGCATATACAGTGTGCACATCCGACGAGCAGGGAGAAAGATATCTCGGCTTAAGTATAGCCGAACATCTGTCTTCCTCAGATGCATTGTCAATCGCCGGTTCCTCTATGTCACCTAATTCTATCTTTCCTTTTTCTGTAAATATATATGCCTTCAAATTACTGTAAATATCCTCAATTCCCGACTATGCCTAAGCTCTGCCATTATGAATAAGCTCACACAGCTCAACACTCAACGCTTGCCGGATAAAAATGCCCACAATAAGATAAACTCACAAAGCTGAGCTCTTATAATGTCTTCAATATCTCCCCGATACCGTCCGCAAAGCTATACTTGCAGCAAAAGCCCAGGCTTTCGAGCTTGCTTATATCCGGGCTAAGATCCGCAGGGCCTTCCGCATTATCCGGTCTTACACCGAAAGCTGTGCTTCCCTTTCCTCCCATAAGCTTATGCAGTTCCTCTACATAGTCTCTGAGCTTCCTCGTATCCGCCGAGCCAACATTGTATATGCCGTCTTCTGCCTTCTCACAAAGCAAGCCGATAGCCTCTGCGGCATCACTTATATACATATAATTCCAGCTCTGCGTACAGTTTCCGAGTTCAACTGTCTCTCCGCATGAAAAGCCTGAGATAAGGCTGTCTATCAGCGAAGCTGCATGATCCCCCGGACCGTATACCGAAAAGATACGCATATGCACATAGCTCATATCGCCTTTAAGCTTAGCTGCCTCAAGACAAACCTTAAGCTTAGCCTTGCCGTATTCGCTGACAGGCTCACATGCTCCGTCTTCGGATTTGTCTCGTCCGTCCTGTGCATGTCCGTACTCTGCCTGAGAACCTGCAAAAACAAATCTTTTGCATCCAAGCCCTGCCGCCTTTTCTATAGCGGCAAGGCTCATCTCTACATTATGCCCCTGAATGACAGGATCCGAACGTCCTGCAGAGCCGTGTCCTCCCCAGGCGAAATGCAACCATACATCAGCCCGATCCGGCAGTCTGTCTTCATCTTCATCAAAGCTGTGACGCAGTCTCACTACCTCATGTCCGTGAGCTTCAAGACACTTTGCCGCAGCCGAACCTATAAAGCTTGTTGCTCCCGTCAGAATCACCCTCATGGAATTATTCTTTCACTATCGGGATAAACATATTTTCTTCAAGCTCTTCCTCAGAAAGGAAAGGCTTGAGATCCTCAAGCGGCGGACTGCTTAAAGAACCGTCCGGATGCTTTTTGACCGCAGAACCCGGCTCAAACGGCTGATCAAGCGATACAAATACCTCGCAAAGCACCGGTCCTCTGAACTTCAAAGTCTCATCTATTACCGACTGAAGCTCTGAATTATGCTCTATCCTCTTATATGCGATACCGAAGGCCTCGGCTACTCTCTTAAACTCAGGGAAGCTTAAGTCATGGCTGTCTACTCCGATTCCTACCAGCGGCTCGCCGTTAAAGAGATTCTTCTGTGTCTGTCTGATGCTGTGATATCCTCCGTTATTGATAAGGAATATCTTGATCGGCATCCTATGGCTGGCTATAGTCTGAAGCTCCTGCAGATTCATCATTATCGAACCGTCTCCGGTCGGACAGATGATATCATGCTTGTAATATGAAGGATAACGCTCTGTGGTTCCTCTCCAGTTAGGCAGCTTCTTTGCCAGCTCCAGCTCGCCGCAGGCATGTATCTTGTCATCTACGGATCTGTCATCAGTACACTCACTTCCGTCATAGCTTACAGGATAAGTCTTGCCTGATACATCATGTACAGCGGCACAGGCTCCTATAGCAGCCGGAAGATCGTAACCCATTGCTGCTATGGCATCCTGAGATACGAATCTGCTTCCGTCCTTAACTCGGAATACCTGAGCTCCTACAACGCACGCCGAACCGTTTCCGACAACAGTTATCTGTTCCTCATTGAGAGACTCACTGAGGACCTTCATGAACTCATATACATTGGCAGCCTCGTCATCACCGTGATCCGCATACTCGGCTCTGTACGGTGAGTACTTCTCCATCCAGTAAGCACACTGCTCAAGCCAGTTTCTGCCGTTTTTGCCCTCGCCGCCGTCAAACAGAGAGCTTCCGTCACCGTAACGCTCCTGCTTAAGCAGCTCAGTACGGTCATATTTGATGCCGTGACCCTTTATGCCCATCTCATCGAGCTTGTCATCGAGAGCCTTGAGCAGCTCATAAGCATCCGCATGCACAGGAATATCCACATGCACCGAAGGCTTCTTAAGCTCCTCCTCATCTATATCGCATACTACCGTAAATGCTTCTCTCGCCCAGGTCTTGAAATTATATCCTACCTGACAGATACTGAGACGCGAGCCTATAGACAATATGAAGTCGGCATTCTGCACGGCAAAGTTGCCCGGTCTGTCTCCTCGGCCTCCCGGCTGTCCTGCCTTAAGCGGATGCTCATGCGGAATGATGTCTATGGCATTCCAGCCGACAACTACAGGAATACCGAGTTTATCGGCAACTCTTAAGAATATATTCTCGGCGCCTGCGATTCGAATGCCGTTTCCTGTATAGAATACCGGTCTCTTGGCAGCCTTGATATGTTTGATTATCTCAGATACTACCGGTGAGTCCTTATCAACATGTCCCGGCTGAGACTGATGACGCTGCTTTCTGAAGGCTATATTAAGGATGCCGTCATTTAGATCCGAATTGGAGAATTCATCTCTCGGTACAAGATGCTCTGCTTCCTCTTCCTCATCTATCTTATCAAGCTCTATCTCATTCTCTCTGAGATACTCCTCCGGATCGAAGCCTACAAGCTCACTGTCCTCTATATATGTTCCCTGTATATCTACGGGAATATCAAGCCAGCACGGACCCGGTCTGCCGGTCTGGCAGAGCCATATACATTTCTCGACCTCATATCTGATGGACTTGGGATCAAGTACCATCTTGGAGTACTTTGTCATGCAGTCAATGCTGCGTGTTATGTCGAACTCCTGATCTCCCATCGAACGTATGCCGACACCGGACCATCTTGCCGTATTGTCGTAACGAACCTGTCCTGAAATAACTATCATCGGAATGGAATCGAGCCATGCTCCGACAACTCCGGTGATTCCGTTGGTTCCGCCGGGGCCTGTTGTAAGGCAGAGCACTGCCGGCTTATTATATATTCTTGCATAGCTCTCCGCTGCGATCGAACAGGACTGCTCATGATGCATATAGAGAGTTGACAATCCCTGCTGATGGCCAAAGCCGTCATTCAGGTGCATGGCACCGCCGCCGGTGATGGAAAAGCACTGGGTTATACCGTTTTTAACCATGAGCCCGGCTACATATTTGCTGAGTTTAATATTCATAATTACCTACCTGATGGTCAAGTTTCAAAATCACAGGAGACACTGTATTTAAAACATAAATACCCGTATACTCCGAAACTGTTTTTGTTTCTCACAGAAAACATTTTACAGAGTATACGGGCTTTTTACAACCGCATAGAGACTTAATTTTTGCTCACTATTATTAAAGTAATATTAATATCGGATCCGTATCGCTGCCTTGTCAAAGCGCGTGCTTACTCCTCTTTGGCTTCGGCATCATCCTGCTTGATGCGCTTGATCACCTTGTTAAGACAGCCTGTACCGTAGAAAAGCATGCGCTTTACACGGCTTACGGTTGCACTGCTTGCTCCGGTCTTTTCCATTATCTCGGTGTAGACCTTTTCCTCTCTGAGCATCTCGGCAACTTCATATCGCTGCTCCATGGATCTGAGCTCGCTTATCGAGCAGACATCCTCAAAAAACTCTCTGCACTCCTTGATATCCTTTAAGGCAAGGATAGCTTTATACATATTGCAATCACTTTTCTTTGCTGTTCTTCCCATGTTAATATCTCCGAATCAATTGCAGACCGTTTTATCCGATCCGCATACTTATCTGTCTTATTCATAGTTCAGCCGTAAATACGGCGTTACCGAACAGATACAGTTTAACATTTTAGAACGCTGAAGTAAATATATTATAATAGCTTAATTCCCATATAGCTTCTTTGGCATAATGCTGTATTCTCTCTGCAAAAAAGGCAGCGGGTATGCATTCCTCAGAGCATTTCTGATTTCCTCTTACGAAATTTTCTATGAAATCAAAAAATCACTTTGATATTGGTTCCCTCTCCCAGGATGCTGTTAAGCTTTATATCCGCATTATGTATCTCGGCTATATGCTTGACTATGGCAAGCCCGAGTCCGGTTCCTCCCATATCTCTCGAACGTCCCTTATCGACTCTGTAGAAGCGTTCGAAGACTCTTGCCTGTTTCTCCTTTGGTATACCTATACCGTCATCTCTCACAACAAGTGTAGGATGACCGTTTTCGTTATTTACCTCGACCCATACATGTCCGTCCTCATGATTGTAACGTATACCGTTCTGCACAAGGTTTTCTATCAGTTCTCTGATGAGTGCTTTATCGGCTGAAATGAAGCTGTCCGTACCTTTAAAGCTGAGAGTGATATTTGCCTGCTCGGCAGCCACCTTCAGATTGTCACAGCATTCCTCTGCTATCTCACTGAGATCGACATTTGCAAAATTCCTCGGAAGCTCCTTGTGGTCCAGCTCCGATAGCCTGATGATATCATTGATCATAGACAGAAGTCTGTCTGCGTTATGTCTTATCTGCTGTGCGATATGTGTCTCCTGATCTGGATCGATCATATGATTTTCGATCAGCTCTGCATATCCTGATATAGCTGTGAGCGGAGTCTTGAGCTCATGTGTGACATTTGCGGTAAAATCCTGTCTGCTCTCTGCCGATGCAAGTATATGTTCGTGTTGGGCTCTTATCTTGTCCGCAAAGGGCTTCAGCTCACTGTAGATAACAGTTGTTCTGCTGTGATCATCCAGATTTTCTGCCATCTGTTCAATAGGTTCCAGTATAGTCTTTGTCAGCATGCGGCTTATGACTATACACATGGCAAGCACTGCTATTATGATCATAAATATGATAGGTGCCGCCGTAATAAACAGACTGGATACGGTCCTCACCTGCATCGCGACTCTGAGTACCGTATTGTTATTAAGTTTCTCTGCGTAATAAAAGGTTGCAAGCTTAAAGGTCTCCGATTTTCTTACAGACTCTCCTTCTCCGCTTGCAAGTGCCTCCGCAATCTCCGGACGGTTCAGATGATTCTCAAGCTTGGCTGCTTCGGTATCATTGTCAAATAGTACGTTTCCGTCCCAGTCAAGCCAGGTTATACGTAAGTTATTATTCTTTAGTCTGCTCAGCTTGCCAAACTCATCGGAATCTATGCTGCCGGTCTCAAAGATGCCTGCATCTCCCAATAATTCCGCATGTATCTTAAGGTCCTGACGCACCTGTCTTGAAAAAAGCTCGTAATAAACAAAAGTAATAGCGACCGTTGATGCAACGACCGCTATTAAGGCAATAAGAAATAAACGAAGGTTAATCTTCTGCTTCATTCTCTTCCTCCGGACGCGAATGGATAACATAGCCTACGTTTCTGACAGTTGCTATCTGTTTTCCCGCATCTCCCAATTTTTTACGCAAGGTCTTGATATGCATATCCACTGTACGGCTCTCTCCCTCATAATCTGTGCCCCAGACAAAATGCATTATACTGTCACGTGATAAGACTATCTCTGCATTTATCATGAGGTAACGCAAGAGCTCATATTCCTTAAAGGTAAGCTCAACATGTCTGTCATCTGCCGAGACCGCATGTCTTTCATGATCAAGCGTTATCGCACCAACGCTCAAAAGCTTTGGTGCATCATCTCCGGCTCTGCGAAGTACTGCCTTGACTCTTGACAAAAGCTCCATTATTGAAAACGGTTTCTTGATATAATCGTCGGCGCCTCCGTCCAGACCGCGAACCATATCCATTTCCCCGGTCTTGGCTGTAACCATGATAACAGGTATCCTCTTGGTCTGCGGATCCTGACGAAGTTTCCTTACTATCTCGTAACCGTCACCGTCAGGAAGCATAACATCAAGCAGAACAAGATCCGGAATAATGCTTCCTATCTTGTTCCAGAAATCCGACGCTCTCTCAAACGCCGATACGGTATAATTGCTGTTCTTCAGAGCTATCATCTCGATCTCTCTGATACTTGCATCGTCTTCAACAATGTAAATCAGTGCCATACTTATTCCCTTTATCTCCAATATGCGTACACCTATAGCTATTATAGCTTAGAGCGTACGCACTGTGTGAAAATCTTCTGTAATTATATCTACATTCTAACTTGTAAATTTAAATTCCACTTCTTTAATGTATGGTGGAATTTAGTCTTGCACAAGTGGAACTTAGTATTACAAACCATATCTTAGTGCTGAATGATC
>Ga0129312_1002094_pt1 | contig 10390 bp, 5 predicted proteins | sample O827metagenome_FD_94434 | JGI IMG/M metagenome (GOLD analysis project Ga0129312, IMG submission 94434) | Orangutan group fecal microbial communities from Wisconsin, USA - O827 metagenome | ecosystem: Host-associated > Mammals > Digestive system > Large intestine > Fecal | place: USA: Wisconsin... | reverse complement strand
GAGGACCCGGAAGGTGCCGCTGCGCTCGCCCGCGACCAGGCGCGTGATCCCCTGTCCGGTCAGCCGAACGCCGCCCCGCTCCACCTCGTCGGACTCGAGCATAAGCCGTCCCTCGTCGAGGAGGCCAATGCTGTTGCCGATAAAAAGTACCGCGTCTACGAGGGCTTCGCGACCGGCGACGTGCGCTACCCGGAGGGCCCGTTTGACGCCTTCGTGCAGTTCAACTTCCTCGAGCATCAGCCGGATCCGTGCGACATGCTCCGGAACATTTGGCACAACTTGAAGCCGCAGGCCCTCGGTCTCATCACCGTCCCGAGCTTCGAGTACATCCTCCGGTACAACGGTTACTACGAGCTGCTCCGCGACCATATCGCGAACTACACCGAGTTTACGCTCCAGAAGCTCCTGCAGGACTGCGGCTTCGAGCTTCTCAGCATGGACCTCGTGAACCGTGACACGATCGAGGCCATCGTGCGGAAGGCCGACCCGGACGAGCTCAGCGAGCTCCACTACAGCGGCCACCTCATCGATGTGTCCGCCCTGCGTGACAGCTACGACCGTCTCTCTGCCTCGGTCAATGCACACATCGACCACCTCTCGGAGAGTCGTCGGACCATGGCGATCTGGGGTGCGAGCCACCAAGGCTTCACCCTCGCCGCCACCACGAAGCTCGGCGGCAGAGTAGAGTACATCATCGACTCTGCCCCGTTCAAGCAGGGACGATTCTCGCCGGCCTCCCATATCCCGATCGTGGCCCCGGATTACGCCGTCGCCCACCCGGTCGACGAGATCCTCATCGTCGCCCCGGGCTATACCGACGAAATCGCTGGCATCATCCGCGAACGCTTCGACGAAAATGTCCGCATCCTCGTGCTCCGCACGGACCGGATTGAGGAGTACAACATTTAAAAGGAACGAATATCATGAAAGCACTGGTGCTGAAGGGAAAAGGAAATATCGCCTACATCGAGAAGGAGCGGCCGACGCTCCTCGCCGCGCATGGCGCACTGCTGAAGCCGCTGCTTGTCTCGCCATGCACCTCGGACGTACATACCATCTGGCAGGGCAGCCCGAAGCGCCCGGACCTGACGCTCGGTCATGAGGTCGTCGCCCGCGTCGAGGAAGTCGGCGCAGAGGTGACGGATTTCCACGCCGGCGATGTCGTCGCCGTATCCGCGATCACCCCGGACTGGAGTCAGCCGGACGTCGAGGAGAACTATGCACATGCGGGCCATAATTTCAGCGCCCACATGCTCGGGAACACCATTGACGGTGCCTTCCAGGAGCTGTTCTACCTTCCGTACGCGGACCGAAACCTCGCACACATCCCGGACGGCCTCACGCTCGAGGACGCCCTCATGTGCGTCGACGTCCTCCAGACCGGCTTCACCGCGGTCGAAGAAGCCGGCGTCAAGCCAGGCGACACCGTCGTCGTGATGGGCATCGGGGCCATCGGCCTCGCCGCCATCCTCGGTGCGAAGCTCGCCGGTGCCCGCACGATCTACGCCGTCGGCTCCCGCCCGGAGAACGTCCGCATCGCGGAATCCATGAGTGACTTCGCCCCAGCGATGTCGGCACACGGCGTTCCGGAAGTTCCGGCGGGCGGTGACGTCGCCAGCCCTTCTGTGGCAGCAGAAGATGGAAGAGGGCAGCATGCGGACGCCGTGTCGCCAGACTGCGCAGCTACAGTGCCGGGCGACGGTCATGACCAGGCCCCTGCGAAGTCAGGCTGTCACGTCGAAGTGCTGAACTACCGCCACCTGCATTGTCCGCTCCCGCAGGGTATGCATCCGCTCGCGAACTCCACCGGCTCGCCCGTCGTGAACTACGTCCTCACGAAGACACAGACGAAGGGCGCGGATAAGGTCCTCATCTGCGGTGGTGATGACCTCGCCTTTCCGCAGGCCATCGACATGGTGAAGTACGGCACCGGCGTCGTCTCGAACGTCATGTACTACGGTGCCGATCTCGACACCCAGGGCGGCGAGCTGAAAACCCTCGAAGCCATGAACAGCGCCGAAACCTACCTCACCAGCACCGCCGCAGCTGTCGAAGCAGAAACACAGGCTGCAGGTGCACAGCCGCAGGCAGCAGACGACATAAACGTCGACAGCACGACCGCCTCTGCATCGGCAGCAGGCACACAGCTGACCAGCACGCTCGGCTCGACCGCTGGTGCGCAGACTCCAGTTGCTCTGCTCGGCTCGATCGGCAGCGCATCGTCGAAGCCGACGTTCGCTGTGCCTGGCGACGTGCTCAGGAAAGCACACACCGTGAAGCTGAACGACAACATCGACTGCATCCAGATCCCGAAGTTTTCCATCGGTCGTGGCATGGCCGGGAAAACCCTGAAGTTCTCCCTGAGCAGGGGCGGACGCCAGAACCTCGAACGCGTGATGCGGATTGTGCAGGAGAGCGGCGTGCACCCGTCGATCTTCATCACGGAGCACTACGACGGCCTCGACCAGATCGCTCAGGCCATCGACGACATGAAAGAACGAAAAGCCATCAAGATCGCTGTAAAAATCTAAGGTGCAGAGGGTGATGGAAGCAGTGACATCGCTCAGATGTAAAAGTGGATTACAAAGATGACCGCCAGGTTTCTCAGGCCGAGCGGAGCAGGAAAACTTCAACTGAAGGCATGATAAACGCTTTAAAACGATTCCTATCCAATATGGCTTAATTTTGAAAATAATGGATATGTTTCTTGGCTAGAATGGTCGAAGATGACTGAAAAATATCCACTCTTAGGCGATTTTGAAAATACTGGATATGAAAAGCCTTATTTCAAAAGAGGAATCCGGGCTCGAGTATCCAGTATTTTATAAATAAAGGTTAATTGGATATCTGCTTATAAAAATTCTTCTCAGAAGCGCGAAATACATATCCACTATTTGAAAAAACCAAGTAGATTGGATAGTACGCATATATGCGTATGCCTGATTTTGCGGAAAACTATCCAATATGTGCCCGATCATGAAATAGTGGATATTTTTAGCACCGTGTACAAAATGATAAATGATGTTAATAATATCCACTATTTTATAGTCCGCCAGTTATTAGATAGCATCGTCGATTTTCATCTATTTCGCCCGGTTCGCCAGTGAAAATTTCCGGGCCGCGCGCCATAATCACCTGAAAATCGATTCGTGTGCCCGCGCGGCAGCGTTAAATGCAGAAAAACCAACGCACATCCAGCCAATCAAAAGTGCAAGTATGATCATTCGGCTACCCTCTCCACCAGATAGCTTCACCCCGGCTGAACGGATACGAAGCTTGAGCCTCCGTATATAGATCCCATCCCAAACCTCCGCATATAAATCCCATCCCATATCTTGCCACCTTCACCCCTAGAGTGTAATATAGATAAGATTCGGGCCTGCGGTTTACCGCCTCGGGCAAGGTATAGTGCCTCGCGCCCCGCGCCCCGGCCCTTGCGTGCCCGCCCGCCGCCATGCATCCGTCATGGTCGTGCTGTATGTCGCGACAGCGGCACCCCGCGCCCCACATAGATCACCTTCACGTTAGGAGATAAGATTTTGAAAACCATCAGCATCGTCATTCCATGCTATAACGAGCAGGAGAACGTCGTTCCGCTCTACGAGGCCCTTCGGAGCATGTTCGCTTCCGACCTCCCTCAGTACCGCTACGAGCTCCTCTACATCGACAACGATTCCCACGACGAGACGCGCGCGCTGATCCGCGGCCTCTGTGCACAGGACCCGCAGGTGAAGGCCATCTTCAATGCGAAGAACTTCGGCCAGTTCAACAGCCCGTACTACGCGATGCTGCAGTCCACCGGCGACGCCACGATCCTCATGGCGGCCGACTTCCAGGATCCGGTCGAGATGATCCCACAGTTCGTCGCAGCCTGGGAGGAGGGCTATAAGATCGCCATCGGCGTGAAGACCCACTCGAAGGAAAATCCGCTCATGTACGCCCTCCGCGGCCTCTACTACAAGCTCATAAAGAAGATGTCCTCCGTCGACCAGATCGCGCAGTTCACCGGCTTCGGCCTCTACGACCACGCCTTCATCGACGTCATGCGGCAGCTGAACGACCCGACCCCGTTCCTACGTGGCATCGTCGCCGAGCTCGGCTTCCACCGGAAGGAAATTCCGTACACCCAGCCGAAGCGCCGCGCCGGCATCACGCACAACAACCTCTACACCCTGTACGACGCCGCGATGCTTGGCTTCACGAGCTACACGAAGGTTGGCCTCCGTATGGCGGTGTTCTTCGGTGCCGCCTGCAGCGGCATCAGCATGCTGATCGCCATCATTTACCTCATCATGAAGCTCATCTGGTGGGATCGCTTCCCGGCCGGCATGGCCCCGATGCTCATCGGCATGCTCTTCCTCGGATCTGTGCAGATCTTCTTCATCGGTCTGCTCGGCGAGTACATCCTGAGCATCAACCAGCGCGTCATGCGCCGCCCGCTCGTCGTCGAGGAGGAACGTCTGAACTTCCCGGAGGACGCGATGATCGGCGGTATGGCGGACGCCTCCCGCTCCGAGGCCAATGCTGAGAGGACGGACCACCCGCATGTCTGATTTTATCGTGCACATCGCCATGCGTCAGGACCGCCCGCAGGTCTGATTTTTCCATGCGCGCGTCCGTCCGCTGTGACGACGCAACAATCCGTAAGGATTTCGCACGATTTCCCTATGTGCGCGTCTGTTCGTTACACCACTGTCCCCTGCCCGCGCAGCGTCGCCGGCTCATATAAAGGAAATACCATGTTACGATTTAAAGTAGATATCGCGCTGGCGCGTGAGGGCGAACTCATGCTCCAGGGCTGGGCCTTCGGCTCAAATCCAGAAGAAGAAGTGAAGCTCACGGTCGTGGATCAGGCAGGCAACCCTGTCCCGGGCACGACCGTGTCCTCTGTACGCCGCGATGAGGTCGTCAATGCCTTTTTCGGCGATTATGTGAAGGCCCACGGGGCGCTCCAGCGAGACCTCGGCTTCGACGTCCACACCCCGTACGCGCAGGGCGAGACCCGCATCCTCGTGCTGCAGGCCGACGGCCAGACGAAGCGTGTGAAGTTCACCGACCATATCCTCGAGGAGTTCAACTCCGTCGCCCACCGGAAACGCGAGAAGCTCCTCGCCCTGTTCCACTGGGAGACCGTCGAGGTGGCCTGGGAGTACTTCCAGAAGCACGGCCTCCGCGCCCTCTTTAAGAAATCCGTCCACAAGATCCAGAACATCCAGGACGACTACGACTATAACGAGTGGTATAAGAAGGTCCGCATCACCGACGAGGAGCTCGCGAAGCAGCGGGAGAGCGCCGCTGATTTCGCGCTTCAGCCGACCTTCTCCATCGTGATCCCGGTTTACGCGACCCCGGAGAAGTTCCTTCGCCGCATGCTCGACTCGATCCGAGAGCAGACCTACCCGAAGTTCGAGGTCTGCCTCGTGGACGCGACCCCGTACGCGAAGATCCAGCACGACCCGGCACAGGGCCGGACACCGCAGGAGGTCCTCGCCGAGTACGCCGCTGCAGACAGTCGCTTCCGCTATGCGACCCTCACGGAGAACCTCGGTATCGCGGAGAACACCAACGCCGCGATCCGCATGGCGACCGGTGACTTCATCGTCCTCGCCGACCATGACGACGAGCTCGAGCCGCAGGCCCTCTATGAGTGCGTCCGCGCGATCAACGCCCACCCGGACGTTCAGGTCCTTTATTCCGACGAGGACAAGGTCGACTTCGAGGACATCTACTACTTCGAGCCGCACTTCAAGACCGACTTCAACCCGGACCTGCTCCGCTCCGTGAATTACATCTGCCACCTCTTCGTCGCCCGCCGCAGCCTCCTCGACGCCATCGCCGAGACCGCTGCCGACGGCCAGAAGATCTACGAGCGCAGCGCCTATGACGGTGCCCAGGACTACGACCTTATCCTCCGCGCCACCGAGGAGGCCCAGGCCATGGAGCGCGCCCGTCTCGTTTCCTGCGCCAATGCTTCCGCTGGAAACGCAGTCACGGACGCGCAGCAGAGTGACGCCGTTGCTTCGACTACGGCTGGCGTCGATGACCGGACAGCAGCTACGGAGGTCGATGCTGAGCCGAAGGAGAGTGCACAGCCGGCCCTCGCCGCGGCGCTGAACCCGCTTGATCAGGCGCTTCTCCGCCAGGGCCGCTTCACGAGCAGCAACATCATCCACATCCCGATGGTGCTGTACCACTGGCGCGCACACCAGGCGTCCACCGCGCAGCACCCGGAAGCGAAGCTCTACGCCTTCGAAGCCGGCGCCCGCGCCGTGTACGACCACTGCAAGCGCATCGGCCTCCCGATCGAGAAGGTCGAGCAGGGCATCACCTACGGCTTCTACCACCCGATCTACGAAAATCAGCAGCCTCTGATCTCCGTCGTGATCCCGAATAAGGACCACAGCGCCGATCTCGATAAGGCGATCACTTCGCTCAGCGCCGGAAACTATAAGAACCTCGAGTTCATCATCGTCGAGAACAACTCGGATCAGGCAGAAACCTGGAAGTACTATGAAGCGCTGAAGAATCGCTTCCCGGAAGAGCTTCCGGCAGACTTCATCGACCCGGCGACCTGCGGTGTGATGCGCACTTCGGAAACTTCGACTGCGGAATCGGACTCCGCAGCATCGCATCCGGCCCAGGTATCGGCTTATCACAGCGCAGCGGCTTCGGTACTTCCGCAGCCGGTTGTGAAGGTCGTGAAGTGGGACGGTCCGTTCAACTACTCCGCGATCAACAACTACGGCGTTCAGTTCACGCATGGCCAGTATCTCCTCTTCCTTAACAACGACATCGAGGAGATCGATCCGGATTCCATCGATGAGATGATCGGCTACGTACAGCGCGAAGACGTCGGCATCTGCGGCGCACGCCTCCTGTATCCGGACGAAGACATTCAGCACGCCGGCGTGATCATGGGCATGGGCGGCATCGCCGGTGCCGCCTTCGTACGCACCCACGACTCGGATCTCAGCTACATGCACCGTGCGAAGTGTATCCAGGACTACTCCTGCGTCACCGCAGCCTGCCTCCTCACGAAGCGCAGTCTCTTCGATGCGGTCGGCGGCTTCACCGAGAAGCTCGCCGTCGCCTTCAACGACGTCGATTACTGCATGAAGGTCCGCGCCCTCGGAAAGCTCGTCGTGTATAACCCATACGCGAAGTTCTATCACTACGAATCGAAGTCCCGCGGCATGGAAGACACCCCGGAGAAGCTCGCCCGCTTCCACTCGGAAATCCTCACCTTCGGCACCACCTGGAAGGACATCCTCCGCGACGGCGACCCGTACTACAGCCCGGCCCTCACCTTCCGAAAGGCCAACTTCGCCCTGAAGGACCTCACCCAGGAACAGGTCGGCGAACCCATGCACTACGCCCTACTGAAAGGCATCGTCTGGGACGGCCCCGACGCCGGCACCCAGTCGTAAAACCACATAAGCGATAGCGTATTTTGAAAGCATAAAATACGCAATCATAAAACACGCAATAATTGCATATCTACGCGCAGCAAAAACACGCAAAACTTGCGTATTTTTGCTGCGTATTTCTTTGCTTGATGATTTTATTTGAGACAGAAGATAAAGAAATCAAATTGTCGGTTCTGGTGAGAAATGAAACGCTCTAATGCCGACTTTCCAAAATGCATTTTGCCAACTCGCCGAATAGTATTCCGCCAACACGCCGAACAATATTTCGCCAACTCGACGAAAAATGCTGTAAAAGTCGTGATTTCGGGGTATAATACAGATACCACGAATGGAAACGAGGTATTTTGAATGAAAAATTACCGAAAGCGAATTGCTGATGATATACTGAAACGGAAATTGGAGGGCAAAGGTGCGGTTCTGATTGAGGGACCAAAGTGGTGCGGCAAAACGACTACTGCCGAACAACTTGCCGCCAGTATTCTTTATATGGATGATCCCGAAAAGAAAGAACAGAATATCACCATGTCGGAACTCAGCCCCAAGCGACTGCTGAAAGGTGCAACGCCGAGACTGATTGACGAATGGCAGCTTGCTCCGAAGCTGTGGGATGCCATCCGCTTTGAGGTTGACCACCGAGACGAGCTGGGACAGTTTGTTTTGACTGGTTCTGCCGTGCCCGCCGACACCAAGGAAATCACGCACTCTGGTACGGGGCGGTTTACATGGCTGACCATGAGACCCATGAGCCTGTATGAATCGGGTGATTCCACCGGTGATGTCAGTCTCAAAGATCTGTTTGATGGAGATGCGGAAGTTGACGGAGATTCCAAACTCAGCATTGACCGCTTGGCGTTCCTCGTCTGCCGAGGCGGATGGCCGCAAGCGGTGGATATGCGAGAAGAGATTGCTTTGGATCAGGCAATGGATTACTATGATGCCGTTGTTCACTCCGATATTAACCGTGCCGATGATGTGCAAAAAAATCCCGAACGGGTAAAACGGCTGATGCGTTCCTATGCAAGAAATCAGGGAGCACAGGTGTCGAATACGGTGCTGGCACAGGATATAGCTGCAAACGATGAAATGCCTATCAGCGAGGATACGGTTGCTGCTTATGTAAATGCCCTTCGCAAAATTTTTGTGGTGGAGGACATGCCTGCATGGAATCCAAATTTGCGGTCAAAAACAGCGATCCGTTCGTCCGATACTCGGTATTATATCGACCCGTCCATCGCCGCTGCGGCTTTGGGTATTGGGCCGAATGACCTTGTGAATGACCTCAAGACGTTCGGTTTCCTTTTTGAAACACTTTGCATCCGAGACCTTCGTGTGTTTGCGGATGCTCTGAACGGCGAAGTCTATCATTATCGGGATAAAGACGGGCAGGAGTGCGATGCAGTCATTCATCTGCGAAACGGAAAGTATGGACTCATTGAGATCAAGCTCGGTGGAGACAAACTCATTGAGGAAGGCGCAAAGAGTTTGAAAGCAATGGAAGCTAAAATAGATACCGATAAGATGAACGCACCATCATTTCTTATGGTACTCACCGGAACCGGAGATTACGCATACTGCCGTCACGATGGCGTGTATGTCGTGCCTATCGGAAGTTTGAAAAGCTAAAGGGTACGAGTGAATAGCAACAAAACGTTCAAAAGTCCTGGAATTGGCTCTACAGGCCAGTCTCAGGGCTTTTCTGCGAAGTGCGTAATTATCCTTAGTTCTTCATCGTTTGCCCCTTCGCCCGCCCCTTGCCAGGTAGCGATTACTTCTTCTTTTTCGGCCCCGCCCCAGCTCAGGGGCAAAACGGCGTTACGCTATCAAACGTCTGCAGATTCCTTTTGTTTCGCACTTATGGATAATCTCGTGATCCGCGTCACTTCGTCAAGGACTGTCCGGACGCATAAATGCGTCCAGCGTACTGTTCCTTGATTCCGTTCCTACTTCAAACAGTGCTTACAGGCTATCAAATATTCAACTCGACAAAATCCCTCCGCAGTGATAAGTTAAGAATAAGTACAAAATTTGCATGAATAACGCTAAAAAGTGACATAATCTTAACCATGCGGAGCAGAAATATGAATTTATATTATGAATTACTGCAGTGCCCGGTTTTTTCTATGAAAGAAGTGAATGCCCTGTATTCAAGTGAATGGTCAGCAAGAGTGGCTTTAGGGAAACTTCTGAAAGAGAACCTGGTATTAAAAATTCGAAATGGATTATACACATGCGTGAGCGGTGAAAATGGCGGGCCGGTAGCGGACAGATTTCAGGTGGCCAGTGCAATTACGTCATCTTCCTATGTGTCGCATCATACGGCCTTTGAGTACTATGGGATCGTCGATCAGGTCTTCTATGAGGTTTATGTTGGCTCCGAGGCACGCTTTCGTGATTTTGAATTTGATGGATATACATATCACTACATTAAATCGCAGCTGAAGGAAGGGATAGAATCTCCGGAGTTTGGCAGTGGTGTGCGGATTACGGATAAAGAACGAACGATCGTGGATTCTATAAAGGATATAAATCTTATCGCCGGACTCGAAGAGGTTCTTTCGTGTATAGTTGCTGTAAACAGTATAGATGAGGGCAAAATGTTAAAATATCTGTCTGGATATGACAGTGCCTTTTTATATCAGAAGACAGGATTTATTTTTAGTGAGTATCAGACAGATCTTGGCATAAGCGATGAATTTATAAAAATATGCAAAGAGAAGAGTGGAAATTCAAAGCGATATCTGACAAACGGCATAAGTGAACCCGGCTATTCAGGTGAATGGAAGCTGGTATACCCAAAGGATATAAAAAGAATGAAGAACGGAGGGATGACCACGTAAACTCATAGCAGAAAGAATAGCTAGTCTATTTTCTAAAGAGGACTGAATTATGAGCAGTGAAGTGAAATTAAGAACGCTAAGAAAGCAGAAGAAACTGACCCAGGTCGAGTGTGCGAAGTACCTGGG
>Ga0129312_1002093_pt1 | contig 10392 bp, 5 predicted proteins | sample O827metagenome_FD_94434 | JGI IMG/M metagenome (GOLD analysis project Ga0129312, IMG submission 94434) | Orangutan group fecal microbial communities from Wisconsin, USA - O827 metagenome | ecosystem: Host-associated > Mammals > Digestive system > Large intestine > Fecal | place: USA: Wisconsin... | reverse complement strand
CCACATAATATACAGAAAAATGGAAGTGTTTTTGTTCCACCAGCTTCTCCGCAAGGATCACGAAGCTGACGCTTCCCCAGAAGGCCGCTGCAATGTGCTTTCGCGGGATATGCTCCAGATACATATATACACGAAAGCAGATAAAAAGCATCAGGAATATATAAATAAAGGACTGTCTGCAGGGCAGACTGTTCGGATAGTGAAGTCCATGCCAGATAAAGTTCAGTGCATTGACGGAAAAGCTCGCATAAAAGATCAGGAGCAGCGCACAATACACCGTCTTCTCCTTCAGCGATATCTTTCTGCATGCCAGATACAGCAGGAAAAACATAAGGACTGCTACGCCACAGTAGATATTCGGCCAATGATCCAGGCCTGTTTCTGTTTCCACGTTTCCGATATGGCGGGCGATCATATCAAAAATTGAAAAGTAGGAGGTCAGCGTCTTCGGAAAATTGATATTGCCGGAGGCTGTCATCTTCAGTGCATAGATCTCCGGAAGAAGGACGCAGGCTGCCATTCCCCCAGCTAAAAGAGAGTATACCGCAAACCGTCCGCAGGCTGCCAGATAGGCCTTCGGCTCCTGCTTCCGCTCCAGCAAAAGCAGGCAGATGAAGTACAGTACCATAAATCCGCAGGTCATGATCGAGATATAGTAGTTGGAGAGAATGGAAAGTCCCAGAGTAATACAATAAAAGAAACCGTTTCCCCGCTTTACCAGACGCTCCAGCCCCAAAACGATCAGGGGAAATAAAATAATGCAGTCGAGCCACATAATATTCCAGCTATAGGCCGCCATGTAGCCGGACATAGCATAGAATACTCCGAAAAAGCCTGCACCGGGCCTGTTGGTATGGCAGTGCTTTTTTAAATACCATGCAAAACTCAAGCCGGAAAGACCGGTCTTAATGACGATCATGGCAGTCATAAATTCGATCACGAATTTTTTTGGGCACAGGACGATCAGCCAGTTTAACGGGCTTGCCAGATAGTAGGCATAGAGAGCGGAAAAGTTGACTCCCATTCCCACATCCCAGCTGTAAAGCAGGCTGCCGCCATTCTGAAGCTTATACTGAAATTCCGAAAAGAACGGGGCATACTGGTGGTACAGATCGGTCCTTAAAAAGCTCTTGCTTCCAAAGGGGAAGATCCCTCTCACGATAAAGATCAGGATCATCAGGATCACCGGAACGAGGAATGCGATAAGAAGGTTTTCCTTTCCGGACAGTTTATTTTCGGACATTATACTTTCATATATTTTATTCTCAGGCTTTTTATTCTCCACTAATTTTCACCATCCTTTTTTCCCGCAAAGATCAGGATCTTGCTGAATATATAGTTAAGGATCACTACGACAACCGAGATCAGCAGCTTGCAGAAAAAGAATTCCATATTCAGAACATCTACCATAATAAAGATTGCTGCTAAATTAAACAGGAAGGTTGCCACCCGACAAAGTACAAATGCGGTAAATTCCCTCCATACCTCCTTCGGCACCATTGTGTGGCTCTCAAACACCCACCATTTATTGGTCACAAAGGCAAAGAGTACCGCCACGATCCAAGCGATGGTCTGGGCGGCTACAGACCCCACGTTTGCGGCATAATACAATGCGTTGGAGATCGCATAATCGATCACGGTAGTGAGAACGCCAAAGATCAGGTACGCAGCCCCTTCTTTCATTAGCTTCCGTCCTTTTTTTAAATCATTATCTTCCATTTTCAGATATCTCCATCTTCTTTTCCTTTTCCATATCCGGAGGGAACCGGCGCAAAGATACCCTTATTTTAGTATAGCCCGCTAAAAAAGTAAAGGGACTGAAATAAGTAAAGGGACTGAAAATGAAAACGAGATGAAACACCCATTGCGGATTTCATCTCGTTCCATTTACAGTCCCTGCCTGTTTCCAGATGAACCGGGAGCTGATTTTACTTTTATATTATTCGTTCCACAGACCGGTGGCGATTATGCCTCCAGCATTTTGTTGATGCTTACTAACTTCACGCATACGCAGAAGATCTCAGCAGCAAGCTTTAAGTCCTCAAGGGACGGGAAGGACGGAGCGATACGGATATTGGAATCGTGCGGATCCTTTCCGTATGGGAATGTAGCGCCTGCGCCTGTCATAACAACACCTGCCTCTTTACACTTAGCAACGATTGCCTTTGCACAGCCGTCAAGTGCATCGAAGGATACAAAGTATCCGCCGTTCGGCTTTGTCCACTGACCGATCTCAAGACCTGCAAGCTCTCTGTTAAGGATCTCATCAACAGCCTCGAAACGCGGGCGAAGAAGCTCTGCGTGTTTTGCCATGTGAGCCTTGATTCCCTCGATATCCTTGAAGAAACGTACATGACGGAGCTGGTTGATCTTATCATGGCTGATGAGCTGGTTGTTCATCTGCTTCTTGATATCCTCGATGTTTGCCTTGGATGTAGCAATTGCGGAGATACCGGCACCCGGGAATGTAACCTTTGCTGTAGAGCCGAATTTGTAAACCATATCCGGGTTTCCTGCCTTTTCACACTCAGCAAGGATCTCAAGAACATGGCTCGGATGATCCGGATAGAGGTGATGTACGCAGTATGCGTTATCCCAGAAAATACGGAAATCCTTTGCAGCCGGCTTTAAGTTAGCAAAACGTCTTACTGTCTCGTCAGAGTAGCACTGACCGGACGGGTTGGAGTAAAGCGGTACACACCAGATACCCTTTACAGACTCATCATTGTTAACGTACTGCTCGACCATATCCATATCCGGGCCGTCCTCGTGCATCGGGATGTTGATCATCTCAATACCAAAGAACTGGGTGATAGCGAAGTGTCTGTCATATCCCGGTACCGGGCAAAGGAATTTAACCTTGTCTAATTTGCACCACGGAGTGCTTCCCATAACGCCGTGTGTATAGGAACGGGATACGGTATCATACATTAATGTAAGGCTTGCGCTTCCGTACATGATCACATTCTCAGCCGGAGCATCCATCATTGCGCCCATTAATTCCTTAGCACACTGAAGACCTGTGAGGACACCATAGTTTCTTACATCACCTTCTGCTACTACGAAATCACTCTTGCTGTTTAAAACATCAAGCATCGGCAGAGAAAGATCGAGCTGAGCCGGGCTTGGCTTACCACGAGCCATGTTAAGGCTTAAGTTTTTTCCCTGATATTCCTTATAGATTGCTTCCAGGCGCTCTTTCTCGGAAGCCAGTTCTTCTCTTGACATTTCACGATATGTTTTCATGTCACATTTCCTCCTCATAATACATAAATAGTTGTCTATCGCCTGTCCACCCCTGACTCAGACAGGGCTTACATAGTTTCATTATAATCTAAGCCTCGATTTCTTACAATACATAAATTGGCTTTCTAGCCTAATTTTTCCACTTATTCATAGGAGGAATGTGAATATTCTAAAGCAACGGGCTCTGCCTGCTTCAATGGCCGGAATCATGTGTGGCGTCTTTGTGATGGCCGACTTTATGATACATTGCTGATTTCTCTCATCCTTTTGTTTTTCCCTTGCATTTCTCTCCCGTCAATGCTATAATGTTCAATATCTCATTAAATTATTAATTTTTGAACAAAGAGGGACATCGCTTATGAACAGAAATGAAACAAAAAAAGACTCCTTGAAGGGAACTATTGACTGGAGCATGGTGATCGTGCCGTTTCTCCTGATCGCTTTTCTCTGTACCAGCTTCATATTATCTCCCGAAGGATCCCGCTCCGTTCTGGAACAGATCCGTTTCCTTCTGGGAGATACCTTTGGACTTTACTATCTGGTGATCGGACTTGGCATTTTTCTCTTATCGATCTATCTTGCCTTTTCCCGATACGGCTCGATCCGCCTCGGAAAACCGGATGAAAAGCCGAAATATTCTGATTTTACATGGAGCAGCATGATGTTCACCGCAGGTCTTGCCGCAGATATTTTATTCTACTCCTTCTGCGAATGGATCCTTTATGCCGGTGATCCGCATATTGCAGAGATGGGCTCCATGCAGATCTGGTCCAGCACCTACCCGATCTTCCACTGGGGCCCGATCCCCTGGAGCTTCTATCTCGTTTTAGCCGTATCCTTTGGTTTTATGATCCATGTCCGCGGCTGCCACAAACAGAAATACTCCGAGGCCTGCCGTCCCATTCTTGGAAAGCATGTAGACGGTCTTCCCGGGAAGCTTATCGATCTTCTGGCTCTGTTTGCTCTTTTGGCCGGCACTGCCACCACGTTTTCTCTGGCAACTCCGTTAATGGCACAGGTCGTTTCCCGTCTTACCGGACTTCCTGATTCCAAATGGATCACCATCGCGATCCTTGTGATCACCTGCATCGTTTACACCTATGCACTGCTTCACGGAATGAAAGGGATCTCCACCCTGTCCGTTTCCTGCATATACCTGTTCTTTGCCCTGCTGGCCTACGTACTGCTTTTCGGAGGAGAGACCGGCTATATCCTTGAAACAGGCTTTTCCGCCATCGGAAATCTTGCCCAGAATTTCTTCTCTCTGGCAACCTTTACCGATCCCCAGCGAACGACCTCCTTTCCCCAGAACTGGACGATCTTCTACTGGGCCTACTGGATGGTATGGTGTGTGGCATCCCCGTTTTTTATCGGCACCATCTCACGCGGCCGCACGGTAAAGCAGACCATCCTGGGCGGCTATGTATACAGTCTCGGCGGAACATTTTTAAGCTTTCTGATCCTCGGAAACTACAGCCTTGGCCTGCAGACGAAGGGCACACTGGATGTAATGGGCCTGTATGCAGCCTCGAATGATCTGTATTCCACCATCATTGCCATTGTGGATACACTTCCGTTGGCTCCTCTGGTGCTTATCCTTCTTGTAGCGGCAATGATCGCATTTTATGCCACCAGCTTTGATTCCATCGCGCTTGTGGCTTCTGCCTACACCTACCGCCGTATCCGGCCGGATGAAGAACCGATGCATATCGTTAAGGGCTTCTGGGCAGTCATGCTGATCCTGTTTCCCATTGCCCTTGTATTCTCGGAGAGCTCCATGGCCAATCTTCAGTCCGTATCCATTATCGCTGCCTTTCCGGTAGCTCTGGTCATTCTGCTCATCATTGCCAGCTTCTTAAAGGATGCCGGTACATATCTGAACGAAAAGGAGCAGATCGGACGAATGTAATGTTTTTATTAATAATATTGTAATGCGCTGCCACACTTTTACCCCAACTTTCGTATAGACTTTCTGTGGCAGAAAGTGGTATGATAGATACAGTAAAAAAAATCATTCTAAACGATCATCCTAAGGAGGAATGTACAGTTATGAAAAAGAAAAATATGTATTGTGCCGTCCTTACAGCGTCAGCTGTTATGGCCCTCGGTCTTGCATTTACATCCTTTGCTGCCGGCTGGGAGCAGAAAGACAGCGAGTGGGTCTATGTTCAGAATAATGGAGAATGCTTAAAGAGCGAATGGAAGCTGGACGGAGATAAATATTATTATCTCGGAAGCGACGGATATATGGTTCGCAATACACTTTTAGAGGACAACGACAATTACTACTACCTGAATTCTGCCGGTGTAATGACAACCAACGACTGGAAGTTCATCCAGAACCCGGAATGGCAGGGTGACAGTCTTGCAGGTGAGGGAAGCTGGTACTACTTCGGCAATAACGGAAAAGCGATCCGCAGCGACGGAAGCAAAGCAAAGGTCTACAGTGTCGGCAATAAGAAATTCGTTTTTGATCACTACGGAAGAATGATGACCGGCTGGGTAACCGAGGCCGGCGAATATGTCGAGGATGAAGCCGAATGGGCAAACGGAATGTACTACGCTGACGGCTCCGGTGACGGAAGTATCGTTACAAATGCATGGGTCTATACCTCTGTTCCGGATGACAGTAATGAAGATGACACAGAGCCGACATACCATTTCTATTTTGGCTCCAACGGTAAAAAGAGCGTAAGCGGCGACAAAACAGTCGGCAACAAGAAATATCACTTTGATGAGCGCGGTGTTGCTGTATACGGATGGCGTCACGAGGATGCAGGCTGGAAATACTACGGTGATTCTGAGGATCCGTCCCTTCATACCGGCTGGTTCCAGGCAATCCCGGATTCCGAGCTTGACAGCTCCGGACATGACGATGGCTCTACCTACTGGTATTATGCAGGAAGCAGCGGCTTGATCGCAATGTCTGAGTTCAAGTCCCTTGACGGAAAGATCTATGCCCTCGACAATAAGGGTGAGCTGGTGACCGGACTGAAAAAGGTCACTATGGAGGATGGCAGCTCCAAGAAGATCGCTTCTGTTGACGATATCGACTATCTGGCTGACGTGGAAGATATTACCGACAGCAATACCTTCGTATTCCTGTTTGGCTCCGACGGTGCAGTAAAGACAGGAACACAGTCCGTTTCTCTCGATGGAACAAACTATACCTTTGAATTTCGTTCCGGCGGAACCCCGAAGGGTGCAGGCGCTAACGGCACGATCAACAATTATTTCTACAAGAACGGAAGACGCTTATGTGCAGAGAGCGGATCCAAATATGCAGTTGTTGAATATAATGATAAAGAATATCTGGTTAATGAGAGCGGTGCAATTCAGAAAAATAAGAAAAATGTGACCGATTCCGACGGTTACTACTATTGTACCGATTCCAAGGGTGTTCTCCGTCATGGCCGCTTAAGTGACAAGTGTACGGAAAAGCACAAATAAAAATCTGATCGTCTTTAAATAAAAAAAGAACAGCCAAGCGGAGATTCGCAATCCGCTTGGCTGTTTAATTTACATGCATCCGGTATCTAATATATCCGATATCTTATTATTAATACATTGCTCTGTTATGCTATTCCACTTCTCCGCCCTTGATCTGGGGTCTTCCGAGGCTCTCCCATTTCAGATATGCGCTGATAAAGCCATCGATCCCGCCATCTAACACGCTTCCGACATTACCGCTTTCATATCCGGTACGATGATCCTTGATCAGGGTATAGGGCTGGAGTACATAGGAACGGATCTGGCTTCCCCATGCGATTTCCTTGACATCTCCGCGGATGTCAGAGATCTTCTCGGCATTCTCCTGCTGCTTTAGCATATAAAGCTTTGCCTTCAGCATCTGCATGGCTCTTTCCTTATTCTGGAACTGAGAACGCTCATTCTGACACTGAACCACGATTCCTGTTGGGATATGAGTGATCCGGACAGCCGAAGATGTCTTGTTGATATGCTGGCCGCCGGCTCCGCTGGAACGATACGTATCGATCCGCAGATCCTCCGGGTTGATCTCAACATCCAGATCTTCCTCGATATCGGGCATTACATCGCAGGATACAAAGGAGGTCTGACGCTTACCATTGGAATTGAAAGGAGAGATACGCACTAAGCGGTGGACTCCCCTTTCTGACTTCAGATATCCGAAGACATTCTCGCCATTGATCTGCATCGTTACCCACTTGATCCCGGCTTCCTCACCGTCAAGATAATCAAGCACTTCTACAGAATATCCCTTGCTCTCCGCCCATCTGCAATACATGCGGTACAGCATGCTGCACCAGTCACAGGATTCGGTTCCTCCGGCTCCGGCATTCAGCCTCATGATCGCATTATTGCTGTCATATTCGCCGGTCAGGAGAGTTCGCAGCCGGAGTGCTTCAAACTCCTTCGTGAACTCATCCATCATCTTCTGTATTTCCGGGATGATCGCCGGATCATTTTCTTCATATCCCATCTCCAGCATCAGCTCAAGCTCCTCATACTGATTCTGGATCTTTTTAAATTCGGCGACCGTATCCTTCAGATTTTTTGCTTCTTTTACAAGTCTTGTGGACAATTCCGCATCTTCCCAGAAGCTGGGCTCCTCCATGGTTTTGTCAAGCTCATCGATCCGCCTGATCTTGGCATCCAGGTTCAGAGAATCCCTTACCTCCTGAAGCGGCTTCTCATACGCGGATAATGTATATTTAAACTGATCAAGCTCAACCATAGATTTCGTCCTCTCTTATTTGCCTGCCGGCTTTCTGCCGCAGCACTGTTTATATTTCTTTCCGGAACCGCACGGACACGGATCGTTCGGGTAGATCTTCTGCGCCGCACGTTTCTGGGGCATTCTCACTGAACTGCTGTCCTTATTGGTTCCGGTCACCTTTGCAGCCGGTTCTCTCTCTACCTTCTGCTCTACGCGGATATGGCAGAGGATCCGGACTGTGTCCTCACGGATCGCAGAAGACATCGCGTCAAACATCTCGTAAGCGCTCATCTTGTACTCTACCAACGGATCACGGTTTCCGTATGCCTGAAGACCGATTCCCTGACGAAGCTGATCCATATCATCGATATGGGACATCCATTTATTATCTACCACCTTGAGGAGGATCACACGCTCAAGCTCACGGATCTGCTCGGAATCCGGGAATTCCGCCTCTTTGGACTCATAATACTTGGTAGCAGCTTCTTTTAAGGAATGCTTTAATTCCTCCTTCTTCATTTTCCGGATCTCGTCCGTAAGCTCCACCGGCTGTAACGGGATGATCGGAAGAAGAAGCTCATTTAACTCCTTGAAATTCCACTTATCTGCGGACTGCTCGTCGCCGATGGACATATCCACTGCACCTTCAACGATATCATTGATCATCTTCATGATCACGTCACGCATATTTTCACCATTGAGAACCTGAAGACGTTCTGCGTAAACGACCTCACGCTGCTCATTCATGACCTCATCGTATTTTAACAGATTTTCACGGATTCCGTAGTTGTTTGTCTCGATCTTCTTCTGTGCCTTCTCGATCGCGCTGGAAAGCATCTTATGCTCGATCTGCTCATTTTCCGGTACACCGAGGGCATTGAACATGCTCATGAGCTTATCTGAGCCGAACAGACGCATCAGGTCATCCTCAAGGGACAGGTAGAATCTGGATTCACCCGGATCTCCCTGACGTCCGGAACGACCGCGTAACTGGTTATCGATACGTCTGGATTCATGACGCTCTGTGCCGATGATCTTAAGTCCGCCCAGAGCCTTGGATTCGTCATCCAGTTTAATATCCGTACCACGTCCTGCCATGTTGGTGGCGATCGTAACCGCACCGTGTACGCCGGCCTCAGCGACGATCTCGGCCTCCAGCTCATGGAACTTTGCATTCAGGACTTTATGAGGGATACCCCGCTTTTTGAGCATGTGGCTCAGCATTTCGGAGGTCTCGATGGTGATCGTACCTACAAGGACCGGCTGTCCCTTTTCATGGGTCTTTACGATCTCCTCCACAACTGCATGGAATTTTTCTTTCTTTGTCTTGTATACCGCATCATCCAGATCTTTACGGATCACCGGACGGTTTGTCGGGATCACGATTACGTCCATTTCGTAAATATTGCGGAATTCTCTTTCCTCTGTCTGGGCCGTACCGGTCATACCGGCCTTCTTCCGGAATTTATTAAAGAAGTTCTGGAATGTAATGGTAGCCAGAGTCTTGGACTCTCTCCTTACGTTTACATGCTCCTTGGCCTCGATCGCCTGATGAAGACCATCGGAGTAACGGCGGCCCGGCATGATACGACCTGTAAATTCATCGACGATCAGAACCTCGTCATCCTTTACCACATAATCCTTATCGCGGAACATCAGGTAGTTGGCACGGAGGGCAAGGATGATATTATGCTGGATCTCCAGATTCTCCGGGTCTGCTAAGTTTTCAATATGGAAGAACTCCTCGACCTTTTTTACGCCCTCTGCCGTAAGGTTTACGACCTTATCTTTTTCATTTACGATAAAGTCCCCGGTCTCCTCGATCTCCTCGCCCATAATGGCATTAAATTTGTTAAACTCGGCAGATTCCTCACCGCGGGTCAGCTGCCTTGCCAGAACATCACATACCTCGTAGAGCTTTGTTGATTTTCCGCTCTGGCCGGAAATAATAAGCGGAGTTCTTGCTTCATCGATAAGAACAGAGTCCACCTCGTCGATGATACAGTAGTTCAGGTCACGGAGAACCATCTGTTCTTTATAAATGGCCATATTATCACGAAGATAATCAAAGCCCAGCTCATTATTGGTAACGTATGTGATATCGCAATTATATGCAGCCTTTCTTTCTTCTGATGTCATGGAGTTTAATACGACTCCGACCTTCAGTCCTAAAAATTCATGGACACGGCCCATCCACTCTGCGTCACGCTTTGCAAGATAGTCATTGACCGTTACGATCTGTACGCCTTTTCCTGCAAGGGCATTCAGGTAAGCCGGACAGGTAGATACCAGAGTCTTACCTTCACCTGTCTTCATCTCGGCAATACGTCCCTGATGGAGAACGACACCACCGATCAGCTGAACGGGATAATGTTCCATATTCAGGACGCGCTTTGCTGCCTCTCTGACCGTAGCAAACGCCTCCGGCAGGATCGCATCCAGCGTTT
>Ga0129312_1002090_pt1 | contig 10411 bp, 9 predicted proteins | sample O827metagenome_FD_94434 | JGI IMG/M metagenome (GOLD analysis project Ga0129312, IMG submission 94434) | Orangutan group fecal microbial communities from Wisconsin, USA - O827 metagenome | ecosystem: Host-associated > Mammals > Digestive system > Large intestine > Fecal | place: USA: Wisconsin... | reverse complement strand
GGTTTCGGGAAGCACCGAGCCATATGTAGAAAATGACCTGCATGGATCTACGGATATCCGAAATGCAGCACAAGGCGAAATGAATGGATGCGCCGAGGGAGCGCGCGAATCGATCGTTCTGCGTGGAAAATATAAGGCGCAGATCGACGCGCTCTACGCGAAGCTCGAGAAGCTCATCGCGACCGCCGAAGAGATGGACGACCCGACACTCGAGCCGGGCGACCTCTGGGAAGACACCGACGACGGTGCCTTCAGCGAAACCAGCGCCGACGACCATCCGGACATCCTCCACACAGAGCAGCTGATCCGCCTCCTCGCCGACGAACGCATCCGCTATCTCACGAGCCTCGGAAAACGCAATTACGACCACCCCCTGAATCGGAAGCACCCGGACGCAGGCAGCACTGACGACAACAGCCGCCTCCTCGCCTGGTTCCTCCTCGACGCCCTCGCGACGATTTTTACTCAATACTGTAATAAAAAGGACACGGTTCTGGCTGGTAAATTCCTGCAGTCCGGATGTCTTAGAAATCATTTCAAATAAATGTTTACAATCTTTTTTGTTAAAGATTCTTGCTTCAGTTCAGATTTAGCGCTTTGATACTCAGGAATCGAAACGAAGTGAATTTAGAAGCCAGGCCGGAGGGGCGGCAACAGAAGCCATACGAAGAGGCTGTGAAGTATCAAAATTCTGCCCCTTAGAAGTACTTAGATCTATTTTCCTTAGCACCCTCTGCAACGCCGAGTTTTCATAAAGAAAACTCGGTGATTGCAGAGGGCTTAGTACTTCTTAGGGGCAGAATTTTAGAGACTTCCAGCCTCGTAGTACTGTGCTTCTGTTGCCGCCCCTCCGGTCTGCTCATCATCCATAAAAAACTTAAGCTAGCACGTGGCCCTGTAGTATGGTAGAATACTTCAGATAGAAGCCTGTGGGGGATCGTGATACGTGTCGTTTCCGTACGCCCCGCGCGCACTATGAAAAGGAGATACTATGGCAGAGAAGAATAGAAGAGTCATGCTGAAGCTGTCCGGTGAGGCACTGGCAGGTGAAAAGCATTTCGGCTTTGATGATGATACGATTCGGGCCGTCGCACAGGAAGTGAAGACCGCAGTCGATGCCGGCGTACAGCTGGCCATCGTGATCGGTGGCGGTAACTTCTGGCGTGGTCGTCAGTCCGTGGAGGTCGATCGCTATAAGGCAGATCAGGTCGGCATCCTCGCAACCGTGATGAACTGCATCTATGTTTCCGAGATTTTCCGGACACAGGGGATGAAGACGAAGGTGATGTCTTCGATCCAGATCGGCGACATGGCCGAGCTGTTTAATAAGGATAAGGCCATCCAGGCGATGGAGAAGGGCACGGTCATCTTCTGTGCCGGCGGCACCGGCCACCCGTACTTCTCGACCGACACCGGCGTCGTACTCCGTGCTGTCGAGCTGAACTGCGAGGAGATCCTGCTTGCGAAGGCCATCGACGGTGTATACGATTCCGACCCGAAGACGAATCCGAACGCGAAGAAGTTCGACACCATCCGCATCCAGGACGTCGTCGACCAGCGCCTCGGCGTCATCGACCTTTCCGCATCCGTCATGTGCATGGAGAACCACATGCCGCTCGCGATCTTCTCCCTGAACGAGAAGAATGGCATCTCGAACGCACTGAAGGGAAAGATCACCGGCACCCGCGTCACCGCTGACTGATGATGCGCATCACGTCCGACGAGAACTCAACGCGAAGCATGCACAGCATAGCGCTGCCGGTCACGCAGCGCGAAGAGATGCAGCTCGAGGACAGAAGCATTGGCCTACAGGCTGAACTGAACTTATCAACAACCCGAAAAGGGTAACAATAGGAGGACCAGATCATGGATGATCAATTTACCATTTACATCGAAAAGATGCACAAGACCCACGATAATCTGATGGACGAGCTTGCGACCATCCGCGCAGGCCGTGCGAACCCGCACGTACTCGACCGTATCACGGTGGACTACTACGGCACACCGACCCCGATCCAGCAGGTGGGCAATGTTTCCGTCCCGGAGGCACGTCTCATCCAGATTCAGCCATGGGATAAGAGCATGCTGAAGGAGATCGAGAAGGCCATCAATTTGTCCGAGCTCGGTATCAATCCTGTAAACGATGGTACCGTCATCCGTCTCGTATTCCCGGAGCTCACCGAGGAGAGACGAAAGGAGCTGACGAAGGATGTTAAGAAGAAGGGTGAGGCAGCGAAGATCGCCATCCGTAACATCCGTCGTGATGCCATGGATCTCGCAAAGAAGCTCGAGAAGTCTTCCGAGATGACCGAGGATGATCTCGCGAGAGCAACCAAGGACATCCAGGAGCTCACGGATCACATGTGTGAGAAGATCGACTCCTCTGTTGAGGCGAAGAACAAGGAGCTCATGACCGTTTAATCGGTGGCTTCGTAACGAGCACAGCGATCTGGAGAGACAGAAGGAGAACTGCGACGCGCTCCGTGCGTGTCCGCGGGCCTGCACACCCTGTCTTATAGGAGATTTCAGTGGATATCATCAATTCTGAGGGCCGGAACATCCCGGCCCATATCGCCATCATACTGGACGGCAATGGACGCTGGGCGGAGCATAAGGGCCTCCCGCGTGCCATGGGCCATAAGCAGGGCTGTGAGACGCTGGAGAAGACCGTCGCCGACTGTGCGCGTCTCGGCGTGCAGTACCTGACCGTCTATGGCTTCTCGACCGAGAACTGGAAGCGTTCCGAGGAGGAGGTCGGTGCCCTGATGAAGCTGTTCCGCTTCTACATGGTGAAGCTCATCAAGGTCGCGAACGAGCATAACGTCCGCGCCCGCATGATCGGTGAGCGCAGCCGCTTCGCACCGGACATCCAGGAGGGCATCCGCCGTCTCGAAGAGGAGACGAAGCAGAACACCGGCATGACCTTCGTCTTCGCCGTGAACTACGGCTCACGCGACGAGATCGTCCGTGCGGTTCGTAAGTACACCATCGAGGCGATCCGCGCAGGAAAGAGTGAAGAGGAGATCGAGGCGCTGACCGAGCAGGACTTCGCCGGCTACCTCGACACGGCCGGTATGCCGGATCCGGATCTCATCATCCGCACCTCCGGTGAGTTTCGCATATCGAACTACCTGCTCTGGCAGAGTGCGTACGCGGAGTACTACATCACGCCGGTGCTCTGGCCGGATTTCACGAAGGAAGAGCTTCTGAAGGCGATCGACAGCTTCAACAGCCGGGAGCGACGCTTCGGCGGTCGGAAAAAGTGATGCGCTTCTAAAGCGCATCGGTGATCCCGTCAATCGGGCGTGACGCTTCGGCGGCAGAAAATATAAATATCCGAGCGGAACAGGCTTCCTTTTTGCGTTGTATCAACAGTGTATAAGGGTGGCCTGTCCTTTGTATTTTGAGGTACACTATGGCAGAAACTGAGAACTTAAAGAAAGATCAAAATGAAAAGAAGATGAAGTCCTTCGTTACGCGGCTTCTGAGCGGCATCGTGCTCGTCCTGATCGCGATCCTCACCGTCCCGCGCGGCGGACTCCCGCTGTTTGTCCTGACCTTTCTGATCTCCATGATCGGACTCTTCGAGCTCTATCGCGTCTTCGGCATCGAGCACACGTCCCTCGGACTGGTCGGCTATCTCACGACCATCGGCTACTACATCATCGTCTGGTTCCATGTCGAGGAGTACTACCCGCTGATGATCGTGCTTAGCCTCATGGCTTTGATGGCCTTCTACGTCATCACCTACCCGGCCTACAAGATCTCCCAGGTCGCGAAGGCCTTCATGGGCTTCTGCTACGCCGGTATCATGATGAGCTACATTTACCAGACCCGGACGCTTCCGGACGGCAAGTACCTCGTCTGGCTCATCTTCCTCGCGAGCTGGGGCTCCGACACCTGCGCGTACTGCGCCGGCATGCTCTTCGGGCGTCATAAGATGACCCCGATCCTGAGCCCGAAGAAGACCGTGGAGGGTGCCCTCGGCGGTGTCCTCGGTGCAGCACTGCTCGGCTGTCTCTATGCGACCGTCTTCCGGCGCGGCTTCGCCATCATCGCAAATCCTGGCATCGCCTGCGGGATCTCCTGTGCGGTCGGCGCGCTGATCTCGATGGTCGGCGACCTCACCGCCTCCGGCATCAAGCGCGATTACAAGGTGAAGGACTACGGACACCTGATCCCGGGTCACGGCGGCATCCTGGATCGCTTTGACTCTGTCCTGTTCACGGCCCCGGCGGTTTACTTCGCCCTGAGCTTCCTGATCTGATGCTGTCGCTCTCTGGCGGCAATGCAGCCGTCGAGAAGCACATATCCATCCGCTGTCTGCGCTGGCTTCGATACGATGGGCAGCGCGTGCTGATATTTGTATGAATCGAGGAAATACATGAGAAGATTAGTAATATTAGGTTCGACCGGTTCCATCGGAACCCAGACCATCGATGTGATCGAAGGCGATCCGGAGATCCAGATCACCGGACTCGCCGTCTATGGCTCGATCGAGCAGCTGAAGGCGCAGGTGGAGAAGCTCCATCCGGAGGCCGTCTGCATCTATGACGAAGCGAAGGCGGAGGCCTTCCGAAGCTACGGACTCCCGGTAAAGGTGCTGAGCGGGATGGACGGGTTGATCGAGCTCGCAACCATGGAGCACTGCGATGAGGTCGTGGTGTCCGTCGTCGGCATGATCGGTATCCAGCCGACCATCGCAGCACTGAAGGCCCATAAGCAGGTCGCCCTCGCGAACAAGGAGACCCTCGTCTGCGCTGGTCACATCATCATGCCGCTGGCTGCGGCGTGTGGCATCGAGATCAAGCCGATCGACTCAGAGCACAGCGCCATCTGGCAGTCCCTCACCGGAGAGCCGCATGATGCCATCGAGAAGATCCTGCTCACGGCCTCCGGCGGACCATTCCGCGGAAAGAAGCGGGACGAGCTTCGCGGGAAGACGAAGGAGGATGCGCTGAAGCACCCGAACTGGTCGATGGGACGGAAGATCACGATCGACTCCGCCACGATGGTCAATAAGGGCCTCGAGGTCCTCGAAGCCAGCTGGCTCTTCGATGTACCGGTCGATGAGATTCAGGTCGTCGTGCAGCCGCAGTCCATCGTGCACTCCGCCGTACAGTATGTGGACGGCTCGGTGAAGGCTCAGCTCGGCCTGCCGGATATGCGTATCCCAATCGAGTACGCCCTCTATGCGCCGCATCGCCGTGCGCTGAAGGAGGACAAGCGACTCGACCTCGCGGCACTGATGCAGCTTAGCTTCGAAAATCCGGATATGGAGACCTTCAAGGGCCTCGCCCTCGGCTACCGCGCCGGCCGGACCGGCGGCTCCATGCCGACCGTCTATAACGCCGCAAACGAAGAAGCCGTTGCGATGTTTCTGCAGGACCGCATCGACTTCCTGGAGATCGCCGACGTCATCGAAGAGGCCATGGACGCCCATGAGGGCCACGTCCTCGCAGCACCGACCCTCGCGGAGATCCTCGAGATCGAAGCCTGGGCCCGCGACTTCGTACGGACACACTCACAGATTGTAAGAGTGTAGGTATTTGCATCGGCAGATACCGGAACGATATCCCACTGGGCAAAGCCCAGTGCCCTAAAGGGCTGAACGCGGCCATGGAAGCCAGCGTTCAGGGCATAATTAAGGAGTATATGACTATCATCAGTATCATCATCGCTATCTTAGGTCTCGGCTTCCTGGTTTTCTTCCATGAGCTCGGTCATTTTCTGGCCGCGAAGCTCTGCCACGTCGGCGTCCTCGAGTTTTCCATCGGGATGGGACCGCGGGTGCTCAGCCGCGTCATCGGAAATACACGTTACTCCCTCAAGCTTCTGCCGCTCGGCGGAAGCTGCGCGATGCTCGGAGAGGACAGCGCCGGCTCCGGCGATTTCTCAACCCCACAGGGGCGCGCGGAGGAGAGTGCTGTCACTGGCGATGATGCAGGCATAGAAGATCGAGATGATGTCCAGCCTGAGGCCGGTCAACCTGCATCCAGCACGGATGCCGACACGTTTCCGAGCCGGGACGCCGCTTCAGAACTGCACTGGATCGACTACGACGGTGTCCGTTTCCGGAGTGACGAGATTGCGAAGTACAGCTTCAACGAGAAGTCGGCGCCGCAGCGCTTCTTCATCTGCATCGCCGGTGTGCTGAACAACTTCATCCTCGCCACCATCCTCGCCTTCGTGCTGGTCGGCTTCTGTGGTTATGACCGTCTCTACGTCATGGACACGACGCCGGATACACCCGTGGCAGAGGCCGGCTTCGAGCGCGGGGACGCGCTGCAGTCGATCGGCTATGAGGGAAAGGCGCAGCGTGCTGTCCCAGGCTACCGGGACCTCTTCATCTGGCTCTATGTAAATGCTACAGACTTCGATGAAAACACGAAGCTGGAGGCAGTGGTGCTTCGGGATGGAGAGAAGATGACACTCCACTTCCAGCCGTACTACGATACGACACAGCAGAAGTATAAGCTCGGTATCAGCTTTTACGGCGGTCGCTTCCTGCCGGCCGGTCCGCGGGAGTTCGTCGAGGACGCCTTCTATGAGGTTCGCTACAACACGACGGTCGTGCTCCAAAGCCTGCGTCTGCTCGTGCATGGCCGCGTCCAGCGCCAGGAGGTCATGGGACCGGTCGGAGCGGTGACAGTGATGGGCTCCACAGTCGAGCAGTCCTCCCAGTACGGTACGCTCAATGCTTTCCTCGTACTGCTGGAGCTTCTCGTGATGCTCTCGGCAAACCTCGGTGTGATGAATCTGCTGCCGGTGCCGGCCCTCGATGGCGGCCGCCTGCTGTTCATCCTGCTCGAGATGATCTCGAGACGACGCCTCGACCCGCAGCTCGAGGAGCGCATCAACCAGATCGGCATGATTCTGCTGCTGCTTCTGATGGCCGTGGTCATGTCGAACGATATACTGAATCTGTTCACCGGCGCGTACAGCGCGATGCTGGGGCACTGAAAGCACTTGTCCGCAGGATAAAAAGCAGGAGAGGCGTGCGTAGTGCGTTGCCGCCATCGGAACTGCAACGCGAAGTGAAGATGTAGAAGGCCGAAGCATTGGCCGCATATACAGGAGGAAATGTGATGTTAGCAAGAGAGAAGACCCGTGTGGTTTCCATCGGAAATGTAAAGATCGGCGGGGAGAACCCGATCGCAATCCAGTCCATGTGCAACACGAAGACCGAGGATGTTACGGCGACCGTCGCGCAGATCCACCGCCTCGAGAAGGCCGGCTGCCAGATCATCCGCTGCACCGTGCCGACCCACGAGGCCGCACTGGCGATCCGCGAGATCAAGAAGCAGATCTCGATTCCGCTTGTGGCCGACATCCATTTCGACTACCGCATGGCCATCGAAGCGATGGAAAACGGCGCGGATAAGATCCGTATCAACCCGGGAAACATCGGCTCGAACGAGAAAATCCGGGCTGTCGTGGACTGCGCGAAGGAGCGGAACATCCCGATCCGTGTCGGCGTGAACTCCGGCTCCCTCGAGAAGGACCTGATTGCAAAGTACGGCGGTCACGTCACCGCGGAGGGCATCGTGGAGTCTGCGCTCGATAAGGTCCACCTCATCGAGGATATGGGCTATGATAATCTCGTCATCTCCATCAAGTCCTCTGACGTTCTGATGTGCACCCGTGCGCACGAGCTTATCTGCCGGCAGACGGATTACCCGCTGCACGTCGGCATCACCGAAGCCGGCACCATGTGGTCCGGTAACATCAAGTCTGCCCTTGGCCTCGGGATGATCCTTTCCCAGGGGATCGGCAATACCATCCGTGTATCGCTGAGTGCGGATCCGGTCGAGGAGGTCAAGTCCGCGAAGCTCATCCTCCGTACCCTCGGGCTTCGGAAGGGTGGCATCGAGGTCGTGTCCTGTCCGACCTGCGGCCGCACGAACATCGATCTGATCGGACTCGCCAATCAGGTTCAGACCATGGTGGAGGAGTTCGATGATAAGTCGCTGAAGGTTGCGGTCATGGGCTGTGTCGTAAACGGCCCGGGTGAAGCGAAGGAAGCCGACCTCGGCATCGCCGGCGGTAAGGGCGAGGGCCTCCTCATCAAGAAGGGCGAGATCATCCGCAAGGTACCGGAGGATCAGCTGCTTGAAGTGCTCCGGGAGGAAATCGCAAAATTCAATTGATCATTGTGTGGTGCTATAGCCAGCAGTGGTGCGGAGAACCGATCACGCATTTCGGGTCTGTCAACCAGGCTGTCCGACAAGTGCTGTCAAGCCATCGCCCGCAAACTCAGCCCGTTTTCCTTATAGGGAAAACGGACTTCAAACAATTGCGGTCGATTGTGGTAACGTGGGACAGCACTAGCGAACAGCCTGGGACAGACATCGAAATGCTCTACGGTTCTCCGCACTCACCGCTGGCTATCACACCACTTAAAGGAACGTTATGAAGAAATTTTTTGAAGTTTTCGACAGCTTGAATCTGCCGAAGGAGATCGAGGCGCTGGTGACGGATACGTATGTCACGCGGGTGACGATCACGCGTGACCGGAAGCTGATCCGCATCCATATCCTGAGCGCACATCTCATCGATAAGCGGAGCATCTACGCGCTCGAGAAGGCGATCAAGGAGCAACTGTTCGGTCGGAAGGAAATCACGGTCCGCATCGCCGAGGAGTTCCACCTGAGTGCGCAGTATAATCCGCGTACGCTCTACGATCTGTACCGTGACTCGATCCTCCTCGAGATGAAGAACTACGACATCGTGCTCTACAACATGCTGACCCGAGGGAAGCTTTCCTGGACTGCGGATGACACGATGTCGCTCACCGTGCCGGAGTCAAATCTCTATAAGACCGCCTCAAAGAAGCTCGAGGCGGCGCTTCACAGTATCTTCGAGAAGCGCTGTCATCTGGAGCTTCTCCTCGACATGCACTACGAGGCGCGGAAGATGGTGGCCCCGGAGCAGCTCGCGCGCGACTATGTGCCGGGCGGTGAGGAGGACGAGGAGGCGGCCCAGCGCCGTCGTCAGGCGCTGCAGCAGAGCGAAGACTTCATGGATACCCTCGACCCGTTCAATCTGAGCGGCATGGCACGTGCTGCCGGTGACGCCATCGACGGTGGCGGTTCTTCTGCATTGGCCCAGGGGAATGCTGCGTCGGCGCAGCGTCGTGCGAATCCGGCTTCAGATGCAGCGGCCAATGCAAACGCCCGGAACACAGGCGCTCCGCAGAGGGAGGGCGGCTCCGGAAGCCGTTTCGGCGGCATCGGGGGCAGTGCCGGCTCTTTCCAGCGGCGGAAGCGTGCGTTTAAGATGTCTGAGAACGAGGAGGTGCTCTACGGTCGTTACTTCGAGGGCGATGCCGTGAAGCTCGAGGACGTCGATGCAAGCTCCGGTAACGTCATCGTCGCCGGTCAGATCTTCCTCGTCCATGATCCGGTGCATACCCGTACCGGTAAGAACATCCTCAAGTTCGACGTCACGGATTTCACCGACTCGATCTCCGTGAAGATCTTCGTCGAGGACGAGGATATGGAGCTCGCACAGAGCTTCGTAAAGCCGGGCACCGCGCTGAAGATCAAGGGCACCGTGTCCTACGACTCCTTCGATAAGCAGGTCGAGATGAGCTTCATCGACGGTATCGTGCGCTACCAGATGAACCGCGCGAAGCGGGAGGACCGCTCGCCGGAAAAGCGCGTGGAGCTGCATCTGCATACGAAGATGTCCGACATGGACGGTGTTACCGATGTCAATGACTACATCGACACCGCGATTTCCTTCGGCATGAAGGCGATGGCGATCACCGACCACGGCGTCGTGCAGGCCTTCCCGGATGCCAACATTTACCTGAAGAAAATCAAGCATGATAAGGACTTCAAGCTGATCTACGGCTGCGAGGGCTATCTCGTCGATGACCTCGAGACGATCGTGCAGAACGAGAAGGGGCAGGGCCTCGACCATGACACGGTGGTCTTCGATATCGAGACCACCGGCTTCAGTGCCGAGACCGACCACATCATCGAGATCGGTGCGGTGAAGCTCCGGAATAACGAGATCGTCGACCGCATGGATGTCTTCGTGAACCCGGGCGTGCCGATTCCGTTCCGCATCACCCAGCTCACGAGCATCGACGACAGCATGGTCATGGACGCAGATCCGATCGAGAAAGTTCTCCCGGACTTTCTCGACTGGTGTGGTGATGCCGTGATCGTCGCACACAACGCGGGCTTCGATACCGGCTTCGTCGCGAAGAACGCGAAGCGGCTCGGGCTTCCGTATGCTCCGACGATCCTCGACACCGTGAGTCTCAGTCGTCTGCTCCTGCCGCAGCTGAACCGCTATAAGCTCGACACCGTCGCGAAGGAGCTCGGGGTCTCGCTCGAGCATCATCACCGGGCCGTAGATGATGCGGCCTGCACGGCGGAAATCTACATGAAGGAGATTG
>Ga0129312_1002087_pt1 | contig 10429 bp, 9 predicted proteins | sample O827metagenome_FD_94434 | JGI IMG/M metagenome (GOLD analysis project Ga0129312, IMG submission 94434) | Orangutan group fecal microbial communities from Wisconsin, USA - O827 metagenome | ecosystem: Host-associated > Mammals > Digestive system > Large intestine > Fecal | place: USA: Wisconsin... | reverse complement strand
CGACTACGCGTTGATGTATAACCTGCCGGCCGCCAGCCAGAACGTCTGGATGCTGCTGGTTATGGGTGTTGTCTTCTTCGCTATCTACTTCGTGGTGTTCAGTTTGGTTATCCGCATGTTCAATCTGAAAACGCCGGGTCGTGAAGATAAAGAAGACGAGATCGTAACTGAAGAGGCTAACAGCAATACTGAAGAAGGTCTGACTCAACTGGCAACCAACTATATTGCTGCGGTTGGCGGTACTGACAACCTGAAAGCGATTGACGCCTGTATTACCCGTCTGCGCCTTACCGTGGCTGACTCAGCTCGCGTCAACGATGCGATGTGTAAACGTCTGGGTGCTTCTGGTGTAGTAAAACTGAACAAACAGACCATTCAGGTGATTGTTGGCGCGAAAGCAGAATCCATTGGCGATGCGATGAAGAAAGTCGTTGCCCGTGGCCCGGTAGCAGCTGCGTCAGCTGAAGCAACTCCGGCAACTGCCGCTCCTGTAGCAAAACCGCAGGCTGTACCAAACGCGGTATCTATCGCGGAGCTGGTATCGCCGATTACCGGGGATGTTGTGGCACTGGATCAGGTTCCTGACGAAGCATTCGCCAGCAAAGCGGTGGGTGACGGTGTGGCGGTGAAACCGACAGATAAAATCGTCGTATCACCAGCCGCAGGAACAATCGTGAAAATCTTCAACACCAACCACGCGTTCTGTCTGGAAACCGAAAAAGGCGCGGAGATCGTCGTCCATATGGGTATCGACACCGTAGCGCTGGAAGGTAAAGGCTTTAAACGTCTGGTGGAAGAGGGCGCGCAGGTAAGCGCAGGGCAACCGATTCTGGAAATGGATCTGGATTACCTGAACGCTAACGCTCGCTCGATGATTAGCCCGGTGGTTTGCAGCAATATCGACGATTTCAGCGGCCTTATCATTAAAGCTCAGGGCCATGTTGTGGCGGGTCAAACACCGCTGTATGAAATCAAAAAGTAATCTGCTTTATGTCTGATGCGACGCGGCAGCGTCGCATCCAACAATAAAAAGCGGCAGGGATCTTCTCTGCCGCTTTTTTTGTCTGAGATTACATTGGGAAGATAAAAACAGCGCCTGCACAAAGCGCCAGAATGCGGATGAGATACATTGGTACAGAGAACACCCAGAATTCGGGAAGTTTGTATTTCCCCATTCCGAGGATCATGGCTGGCATTCCGTCAATAGGCATATAGCCGCCATTCCAGCCAGAAATCACCACCGCAATCGCGGCAGCGGTCGGGTTAAGCCCAAGGCTAGTACAGGCGGCAATGGCGATGGGGGCAAAAATATATACTGACCCCATATTCGAACCCGTGAAGGTGGCGCAGGTACTGGTAAGCAAAGCAAAGGCGACAATAAATACAAACGGTGAGACGCCAGAACCGAGCACACCTGCAACGGCATCGCCAACCATCGCCGTAAAGCCGGTGCCCGCCAGTGCATCAGCTACACCGATCACCCCCGCCATCATTAAAATGACCGGAGCCCCCATATGATCGCGAACTTCTTTGAAGTCCAGTACATCGATCATCAGAACAAACGCACCCGCAAGACCCGGAATAACGAAGGCGATATTTCCCAGAATGTTCATTAGCATCATGCCGATAACGCTGACAGCGAATGCGGCAATAGTGCAATATTCTTTCCAGGCAGGAAGGGCGTTAAACGTTTCCTCGCGTGCCGCCAGCGCATCCTCGGAAGCATCCGCAATGGGATGATCCGGAAGAAAACGGTAGGCAATAAGACTCCATGCGAGGAAAGCCGCTGACATGATGAGATTCACCAGCGCAAAGCGCCCCATCGAAATCTCCTGATGAAACCCCGCGGTTTCGAGTACGGTCGCCGTAACGCCAAAGAGAAGCGCGAGATTGATAGGAAGAAGCGGGTGGTTGGTGGCAAATCCCAGGGGCATCATTAATTTCGATGTTGGTAGCTTTTTACTGTACGGAATGGTGGATACCAGCGACAGAATTAGCACGTAATAACCGGTCGCTCCGGTGCCGGCAAGACTGGCACCCAGCATAACAATGACTAACAACAGCCCATAGCTGCGGTAACTGCCTTTATTGACCAAGCTTATCATCGCAGATTTAACGTTGCTGATAAGCCGGGTTTTTTGTAGCGCCGCCATGACCACCATAAACCCTGCAATCATCACCACGCTTGGATTGACGAATCCGGCAAAAGCCTGTTGAACGGTCGAAAGTCCCGATACAACCAGCAATAAACACGCAAGCAGTGGCGGTGCGCCAAAAGGCATTTTGTCCGACATGATCAGCACGATCATCAGGACCAGTATGCCTAATGCCAGGATCATTTCCATTGTCATTTTTTCTCTCCTTTTAGGCTTCCAGCATGTCGCGCGGTACTTTAAAGACCGCTTTGCGTATTGAAGTAGCCGTGCCAATTGCGCACAGCGCCTGGTGAGGTTCCTCAGGCATAAAGACGGCGAAATCACCGGCGTGTAGGGTGATGGCGACACTGTTTTCAGGGGATGGGGCGATAAACAGATCGGGCTTACGTTCTTCATCGTTTTCGCGAGCGATGGGCCGCGTTCCCGCATTAATGCCCTCACAACCAGTAATCACCACCTGTATATCGGCCCATAAATGGTGATACTCCGTATGGCGGAGTTCGGCGGGTTGCGTGTCTGAAGTTCCCAGCGTGCAGAACCACCGACATCCTTCAGGTTGCCAGCGACCGTCCTCTCTGGTGGATAACGCCGATAACGAACACTCCGGGCGCAGCAGAATATTTCTCACCCAGGCAGGAAGCCCCGCCAGCGACAAATGGTTGAGATTACCGATAATCATGATGCCTGCCCCTTAACCCACTCGGGGGAGATGCGTACGTACTTGATGGCCTGACGCCACCAGGTGTAAGCGATATGTAGCGTACCGTCCGGGCTTTGTTTGATGCTGGGGTAGGAGAACTCACGATTTAGCTTTTCCAGGGAATTGTTGGTCATGCAGTAGCCGTCGCCTTCATCGAGATTGCGCCGCCACGGCCAGCTTTTCCCACCATCGGCAGAAATCGCTACCGTCATCGGCGCGCGTGGGGCCCCCCAGAAAGTGGAGCGTCCGACGGCTGTCGGTTCTTTGCGGCTGTCGTCGCCATCGTCGATTTCGTCATAAAGCGACGCGCGACGTTCTACTGCGCCTGCCGCACTCATCGCGTTGTACACCAGCGCCAGTTCGCCGCTGGCAAGTGTCGTTACCTGAATAGACGAATTGTTGTTGGGCAATTCGGTTGCTTGCGGTACTGACCAGCTCTCGCCGTTGTCCGCGGAATGGCTGATATAGATGTTGTCTGCCCAACGGCTGCGAAAGAGAGCAACCAACGTACCGTTGTGCAGCATTGTGATATTCATATGAACACAGCCAAGACTTTGCGGCACCTCGACATCGCGCCAGGAGTGACCACCGTCAGCGGAAATTTTCACTGCGCTGATATCATCATTGCCGACCCATTTTTCGCCGGGTTGGGTACGGCAATAAAAGACGGGCAGCAGCCAGTTGCCGTTATCAAGCACCGTGATTGGCTGTCGAATGAACGTACCGGGTTTATCAAGCAGGGTGGCAATCTCGCCCCAGGTTTGTCCGAGGTCGTCTGACTTACGGTAGCGGACGATGGCGGTGTCCTGATTACCGGATATTTGTGCGGTCCATAGGAGCCACAGCACGTTATCCGGCGCGAGAAACAGCACCGGGTTTTGCTCTGAACGCGTGTCATCGTGGGAAAGTTTGACCGCATCGCTCCACTGCATTCCGCCAGCGGGCAATCGCGATCCCCAGACAGAAATATCGGCAATACCTTCCTGCGTTCCCGCAAACCAGACGCACATTAACGCGCCATCCGGCAAAGGCAGAATATTCGCCGCGTGGTTTTGCGGGCAGGACGAGGGCAGCATGGCGGTAAGCACATGCGAATCGTTTTCGGATGGACGGATGACGCCGTCACGAATAAGGGCTACAGACATAGTTAGACTCCATCTTAAAGTTGGTAATAGATTTATTAATGCGAGTGCGATTCATGCGTTTCGATCAATGTCGAAACTTTTTTATTTCTTCTTTCACGGATAATATTGAGTGTCTCAACACTTAATGAGAAAAATATCGCGAAGTAGAGATACTCTTTGGCAATATGAATGTTGAGACTATCGGCAACCAGCAATACACCGACAAACAATAAAAAGGTTAACGCCAGTATTTTTATTGACGGCGTGGCGTTAACGAAATCACCAATTGTTTTCGCCGCAAACATCATGACACCGACGGCAATCATTACGGCGGCAATCATGATAAATATATGCTGAGAAAGGCCGACGGCGGTGATCACCGAATCCAGGCTAAACACGATATCGAGCAGCATTATCTGTACAATGGCACCGCACAACGACAGTTGCCGCGATCCGCTGCCATGTTCGTCTTCCTGCGCGGGCGACAGCTCTTCGCGTATCTCCTGTATCGCTTTATAAATCAGGAACAGCCCGCCCCCGAGCAGAATCAACGTGCGGAACGAAATCTCCAGCGTCAGCACGGTAAAAAGCGGCTGGGTAATATGTGAAAGCCACGCAATGGATATCAGCAATAATATCCGCATAATCATCGCGCAGCTTAAACCCAGTTTACGCGCCATATTTTGTTGTGATAACGGAAGTTTTGCCACCACCAGTGAAAGAAAAATAATATTATCCACCCCAAGAATAATTTCCAGAAAGGTGAGGGTAATTAAAGTGAGCCAGATATCTGGCTGCATAAACCACAAAAACATGGGGTGATCCTTTATTCTCTTTATCTAAACTTTATAGCGGGCTGGATAATAGAGTTAATATAATTAATGTTATAATGACGAATAATTTGTTGAATCTCGCTGATCTGTTCAGGCGTGAAATTAACCGCGTAGCGGCTATCACCAACATCATGCCCCATAAGCTGCAACGCTTTTTTCACCGCAGCCGGGGAGAATGCTACTTTATAAAGATCGGTACGCAGGCCCGTTACACTCTCCTGTGCTTCATAAGACCCTTCAATATCACTGGCATGGAAGCGAGACCAGATGGCATTGATTTCTCGCGGCGCGATGTTGGCGAGCCCAGAGATACAGGCTGAACATCCCTCGACAAACCCTTTATGGATCAGCGAATCCGGGCCGTTGAGCACATTAAAGCCGTCAATGTCGCGCACCGCATCGAGAAAACCCTTCAGGCTTTCGTCGCTTCCGGCGCTGTCTTTAATCCCAATGATATTGGGGGTGCGACGCCAGAGCACGCGCGGTTTCTGGCTGGATCGTATTGCCAGTGCGGGCCGGGATGTTATAGAGAAACATCGGAATGCTCAGTGCGTCGGCAATTGCGCTGTAATGCGCAATCAACTCTTCCTGTTTCAGCGGTACGAAGTAAGGGGCAATGACCGACACGGCATCTACGCCAAGTTTTTCAATCTGCTGACCCAGACGAATCGTTTCGCGCGTAGAGATCTCGCCAATGTGTGCCACGACCGGCGCACGACCAGCCACTTCATCCACGCAGGTTTGCGTAACGCTGAGCTTCTCCTGTTCATTCAACACAAAAAATTCGCCGTTGGTGCCGCCGCAAAAAATCGCGTTACCCGCTTCCAGTTGACGATTCACCTGCACTTTTAACGCCGGGATATTCAGACTGCCGGTCGCGGTAAACGGGGTGACGATAGCGGTTAATACACCTTCAATGGTTTTCGGCATGATTTATTCCTTAAATTGATGTTGCGGAAACAGTGTTTGGTAAATGGCCTGTACGTCCTGTAGATCAAGCTGGCACGGCACATTGTTCATAAGGCGCTTCACGTTCAGTGCCGCCTCGCTCAGAGAGGCAATATCCTCTGGCGGTACGCCGAGAGCCGCGAGATTGTTGGGTAGCTTGAGTTGATTGACTAATGCCTGTAACCAGGTCACCAGGGCATGAGATTTTTCTTCCGCGCTCAGGGCGGTTTCCGCATCGGGAATGCAATCCCAGACCCGGGCAAATTTCTCGACCGCCCAGGGGCGAACAAACGCCATGCACGGCGCCAGCAAGATGGCATTCGCGACGCCATGCGGCAGATGATATTTGCCACCTAACGGGTAGGAGAGCGCATGAACGAGATGCGTGCCCGCATGGGTTATCGCTACGCCGCCATAGTAAGACGCCCACAGCATTTCCAGTTTTGCGCGCAGATCCTGAGGATCGTTCACGGCGGGTTGAATGTGCCGGAAAAGTTTACTTAACCCTGTCAGCGCCGCGTTATCGCTGACCGGATTTGCCACGGTCGCGGTAAAACACTCCAGTAAGTGGCAAAGAGCATCAATGCCCGTGGACGCCGCAATATGCGCGGGCATGCTGGTGGTCAGTTCCGGGAAAAGCGCCACATAGTCTGGTAACAGCACCTGGGAAATAATACCCACCTTCGTGCTTTGCTCAGGGATTGCCAGAATCGCATTCGGCGTGGCTTCTGAGCCGGTTCCGGCGGTTGTAGGAATCAACCATGATTGCACCCGCTGAGTCGGTTTTTCACCCGCAAGCAGCGCATCCAGCCCCGGAGATTGTGGATGGCAAAGCACCGATAGCAGCTTTGCCACATCCAACACGCTGCCACCGCCGATCCCGACCACCACATCAAAAGAGGCATCGCCAAGGACATCCATTAGCTGGCGCACATCATGATGCGTGGGCTCTGCGGGCACATTATCGATAACGTTAACCTGCGGGCAGTGCTTTTCCAGTAAGGCGCGAATCTGCTGCACACCGTCGAGCTGCGCAATATTACGGTCAGTGACCAGCAGCATTTTTCTGATGTCGGGTAAGAGCGACGTCAGGGAAGGGATAGCGCCTGCGCCGCTCAGTATCGTGCTATTGATAATTACCACAAATAACCTCTCTTCTGGTGATTGAATTCAATCATTCAAAATGCCGTAGCCTACGTAACATGGTCTAATTTTATAATTTATTCGAGTGATTAATAACTTGAGCTTGCTCACATTTAATCAATTGTGATTGAATATAATCATTGTTATCATAAAACAACCTGGAGTGATGATGGAAAAGGGAATCACTAAGCCGAGCATTCTCGTCGTTGCCGATGATTTCACGGGAGCCAACGACGCGGGGGTAAGCCTGGCGCAGGTGGGGCATACAGTTGATGTGGCCTTTGAAATGCATTATCGCGGTGATGCCAGCGTATGGGTGATTAACAGCGACAGCCGGGCGATGGATCCTAAGCTGGCGGCGATGAAAATAACCTCGCTGATGAGTCATCTCCCTCTGGCGAATAATCCGCCGCTCGTGATTAAAAAGATAGATTCCACGCTGCGAGGCAATATCGGCGCAGAAATTGAAGCCCTGATGAAGGCATGCGGTATAACGGGCGCAGTGGTTGCCCCCGCATTTCCTCAGGCGGGAAGGACCACAGTGGCCGGTGAGTGTTGGGTAAACGGTGTGCGGATAACGGAAACCGAGTTTGCCAGCGATCCGAAAACCCCGGTATTGAGCGCCCGAATTGCGGACATCATCCGGTTGCAGACGGCCATTCCATGCCAGCCCGTTACGGTTTCTCAGCTCAGCCATTTGTCTTATGAGCAACCGTGGATTAGCGTGATAGATGCGCAGACGGACAGCGACCTGGATCGCATCGCTGCCGCTGTGATGCAGGCTAAACAACCGCTGCTGCTGGTCGGCTCCGCTGGTATTTGTGATGCCGTTGCCCGGCGCTCCGCGATTATGCCGCCACCCACCGTGCTGGCCATTATTGGTTCAATGAGCGAAATCGCTCAACGGCAGATCGCCACACTTCATTCACACCCACGTATCACACAGATATACGTCGATGTTGAACACATTCTGGCAGGCAATGCCAGTGACTATGACGCGCGTATTGTGCAGGCCTTGCAGAAAGGCGACCACTGCATTGTCCACACCTGTAACGATTCTGTAGCAAGGCATCAGATCGACACCCTTTGCCAGCGTTGGCAGATGAGTCGCGCTGCACTTGGGGAAAAAATTTGCCGGTTTCTTGGCGAACTTACCCGGCAAGTTCTGCTTCGCACAATGCCCGATGCGCTTTATCTCTCTGGTGGTGATGTCGCAATGGCAACAGCCAGTGCGTTAGGCGCGACCGGATTTCGTATTACGGGGAAGGTGGCGCAATGCGTTCCATACGGTCACTTTCTGGGCGGTGTCTGGTCCCGTTCGGTGATGACGAAAGCCGGTGGGTTTGGCGATGAGACCACGTTGCATCAGGTTCTGAATTTTATCGAGGAGAAGTGTAGTGAATAATATTATTGCGGTAACGATGGGTGACCCGGCGGGTATTGGCCCGGAGATCATTATTAAATCCCTGAGCGAAGCCGGGCTTGCTGGTGCCCCGGTGGTGGTGGTGGGCTGTGTGCGCACGCTGCGACGTATTATGGCGATGAATATCACGCCGCAGGCAGAGTTACGCGTCATTCAAAAGGTGTGCGACGCCCATTTTGCTCCCGGCGTGATTAACGTGATGGATGAGCCGCTGGCTAACCCCGATGCGCTGACACCCGGAGTGGTACAGGCTGTGGCAGGCGATTTAGCGTATCGCTGTATCAAACGTGCAACGGCTCTGGCCTTATCAGGCGAGGTGAAAGCCATAGCCACTGCGCCGCTGAATAAAGAAGCGCTGCATCTTGGCGGGCATAACTATCCGGGGCATACGGAATTGCTGGCCCATCTTACCGCCAGCAAAGAGTACGCGATGGTGCTCTATACCGATAAGCTCAAGGTTATCCATATTTCGACACATATCTCACTGCGTAAATTCCTGGATACTTTGAATGGTGAAAGGGTCAAAACGGTTATTCGTGTTGCGAACCACTTCCTGAAACGTGTTGGTATTGAGCGTCCGCGTATTGCCGTGGCGGGTGTAAATCCACATGCAGGGGAACATGGTTTATTCGGCACTGAGGAAATCGAGATTATCGCGCCTGCGATTGAAGCAATGCAGGCCGAAGATATTGATGTTACTGGCCCGTGCCCGCCAGATACCGTGTTTATGCAATGCCATGAAGGGCTATTCGATATGGTAGTGGCTATGTACCACGATCAGGGGCATATCCCTTTAAAACTGCTTGGATTTTATGATGGGGTGAATATCACCGCCGGGTTGCCATTTATTCGCACTTCTGCCGACCACGGCACCGCGTTTGATATTGCCTGGACAGGAAAAGCCAAGTCTGAGAGCATGGCAGTTTCCATCCAGTTAGCAATGCAGATTTCGCGAGAATAAAATGAAGGGATATAACCGGTTAGAGCAGATCATGGATTACCTGAAAAGCCATAATCTGGTCACCGTTGATGAGCTGGTGGCGGTAACCAATGCGTCGCCGGCTACGATTCGTCGAGACCTGATAAAACTCGATGAGCAGGGTGTTATCAGCCGTACACACGGCGGTGTGACCCTCAACCGGTTTATTCCTACCCAACCGACTACCCATGAGAAAATGCAGCGCAGCCTGGCGGAAAAACATGCCATCGCCAGCGCAGCGGCGTCAATGGTCAAAGCGGGGGATTCCGTCGTCCTTGATGCCGGTACGACAATGATTGAACTTGCGCGGCAGATTACACATTTACCACTTCGCGTGATCACCAGCGACCTGCATATCGCGCTTTTTTTGGCTGAATTCAAGCAAATTGAAGTGACGATTATCGGTGGACGTATCGACGACTCCAGCCAGTCCTGCATTGGCGAACATGGTCGTAAATTGCTGCAAAATACCTGGCCGGACGTGGCATTTTTAAGCTGTAACAGCTGGGATCTTGAAAAGGGTATTACAGCACCCACGGAAGAGAAAGCCGCACTAAAACGCGATCTTATCGCGCATGCTTCGCGCAAAATTCTCCTGGCTGACAGCTCAAAATACGGTTCATGGTCGCTGTTTAATATCGCGCATCTTAATGAACTGACAGAGATTATTACGGATAGTCAGCTTGATGGGCAGACGCGTAGAACGCTTGCGTCCTTGTCGACGCGTTTAATCATAGCCGACTAATCTATGACTCTGCGGCCAGCTCATCCGGCAATTTAATAAATGCGTCAGGCTGGCGACGTTTGGCCTTACGTTTCCAGCGCGAGGATCTGCTGGCAGTAGCGCAGAAAACGCCCCAATATCTTACGCAAAACCATTTTTTCTCTAACTAACAGTTGTCAGCCTGTCCCGCTTATAAGATCATACGCCGTTATACGTTGTTTACGCTTTGAGGAATCCACGATGAGTGAGGCAGAAGCCCGCCCGACTAACTTTATTCGTCAGATCATCGATGAAGATCTGGCCAGTGGTAAGCACACCACAGTACACACCCGTTTCCCGCCGGAGCCGAATGGCTATCTGCATATTGGCCATGCGAAATCTATCTGCCTGAACTTCGGG
>Ga0129312_1002086_pt1 | contig 10451 bp, 8 predicted proteins | sample O827metagenome_FD_94434 | JGI IMG/M metagenome (GOLD analysis project Ga0129312, IMG submission 94434) | Orangutan group fecal microbial communities from Wisconsin, USA - O827 metagenome | ecosystem: Host-associated > Mammals > Digestive system > Large intestine > Fecal | place: USA: Wisconsin... | reverse complement strand
GTATGCACATCATCGAAGAGGATGATAGAGGTTATCTTTTGCGTGTACTGCTGGTCAAGGTTTTTCAATGTCGCACATAGCTTGTACGGATCTGAGTTCTCACAGTCCACAACCACAACAACCTTATCACTACTCCCGATAAACTCATAGATGCTTCCCTTGACATAGCTTCCGGCATCTGAGACCTTGCTATATTCAGAGAAATAATCACGGTTCCACTCATAAAGAAGTGAAACAAACTTCTTGTCGTTGTATAGGATGTTTCCTGCTTCTTTTGGCTCCCAGTTTATATACATCTGATAGGGGTAGAAAAGAAGCCTTGAATAATATAGGTCTGCTGCTGATTTCGTTCCTGCCTCGCTCAGTCCGTCCGGCATGATGAATAGCTGTTTTACATACTGCCAATTCAGCCATAAGGGAAAGAGCTTTTTGCAATTATTGATCCGATCAGAAATGAGTTTGTTTATCTCGATGATATGATGGCATAGCTTAGTGCTTGATTTCTTGATGAAGTTTATACCATCTGCACTGAGCTGATTTATGCTTTCTTTCGGGACATATTCCGGCATACTGATGATGGAGACATACTCAAACTTCATTTTCTCGTTTATGTGCTTGAAGTTGCGCTCGATAGCGGTGCGAATGATGCAGAGATGACGGATGATCCGCGCCGTTTTATCCGCTTCAAGCCGCTCATATATATCTAACTTTGGGGCTTCATGTTCATTTTCAAATATTCTCTTTGGAACACCGATTAAGTATGCGACTTTGGAGACGATCTCATAGGTGCTGTCCTTATATGCAATTCGGTCAGCCTCGGTGGAAGCCTCAGCATATTCGGAAATAGCAGCCTCCATCTCGGCATCGCTCTCGTAGACGGTCACAGAATCAAGCTCAACCGCATTCATATATTGCTCCTTTCGCTGTGGTAACGAGATTTTTGGCCTCATAAGAGTATGCCATCGCATGAGGCTTAGTGTTTACTCGCTCATTTCAGCAGCATCACGCACTGCTTTCCATGCTTCGTATTTTTTTACATTTTCAGGATTGGAATAGAACTTTTCGCAAGCCGACAAAAGTGTTCTCGCAAGTTGTTTCATTTGAAAGTCGGATAGAGAAATATTCTCCATGTTATAGTGTTTTTCTGATATGACCGATCCATCCTTTGCAAGTCGGATGATCGTCATCGGTTGACCGGCGTTAATCGCTTCTTGAGTTTTATTATCCATCAAGTCAGCCCTCCTATATTGGATTGCCTCCTTGCGATGGCTTTTCCTTTACATGAATGCGTCAAAATCTTCAATTCGATCAATCCACTCAAGCTCTTTCTCTTTTTTTGCTTTACTGTCAAGAATAGTTGCATTGGGTGTCCGCTTGAGGATTTCAGCCTTCATTTTTCTTTGTTCTGACTTGGTTGTAGGCACTAATTTTGTGCCGCCCCACCATGTCTTTACGACTTTCTGAGTTATGTCATAGGTTGGCTCAGGTATCTTCTTTTTTCTACCAAACATTTTATGCCTCCGTCATAGGCTTCCATCGCCTTTATTGCCGCCAAACTCACAGCCATGCACATGACCATGACCGTAATACCATCGTCCGTAACGGTAGCCATAATGCGGAGGGCAGTTGGCACAGTCGCCGGTGCAGTGTCCCGGATGCTTTTTCTGACCGGAGCCAAGCGATCCGGCTATTCCTACTGCCATGAAGAGCTTTGTGAAAAAGCCTATTTTGGGAGCAGGCGCAATCGGCTCATCGAAGAACTCTTCCTCAACGATCTCATCCTCAACTTCTTCGTCCTCGTCTTCTTCAAAGAGAGCAATCTTATTTCTCGCAGCAACGCTTTCAAGAACTTCGTCATCTGCTGCTCCATAGAGGTCTTCTAACTGTTCCTTTGTGAATCTGCATTTTGAGGATTCAAGGAGAGCGTTCATAGCCTCTGTGTTGCAGCAACCGGAAAGATCATAAATCTCATCCGGTGTAAACTGAACTCCATACGCAACAGCTTTTTTGATGAGCCGCGATGCTGCCTTTTCATCCATGTACTCTTGAGCAACTTCGGCAACCTCTGAGGATGCGCCATAAGAAGTCAGGGATGACATCCTGCTGATCTGCGTACTCGTTGCCCAATCGTAGAACTTTTCGTAATATGTTTCCCAGTCCATGTTGCACCCTCTTTCTATTTTTTTATTTGATAATCAAATATGTCTCTTTAACCGGCTTAGGCACTGAAAATCTCATGTGGCGTTCTACCGAAAGCACCTTGCCGGACAATACCAAACCGTTCAGTGAGACGGTCACGCTATCGCCTTTTTTGATTGTTGTGTTCTCTGTACGGTAATAGTCAATTCCTTGTTCTGTTTCGACTTTACAGTAAATAAAGACATGAAAGTCATCATCTTCAAACATGTCCACCGGTGAGGTCTGAACGGTAATTGGTTGAACAGCAGTCTCAGGAAATTGTTCATCGGATAAATCCCCTTCATCCTCTTCCTCGAAGCTCTCTTCAACAGCAATAGGCATATTTTCGTGTATGCTCACTTCGTCTGTAAAGAGCATATCTCCGGTGACTGTCCTTGCACATTCAAGAGCGTCTTCATATTCTTCTTCTGTTTCATAGTCTTCGGGATCGACTCCATACGCACTCCCGTCATCGCAGTAGTCACGCCATGCGTACTTCTCACGATGAAGAGCCTCATGGTATTCATCGCGTGTTTCGTAGTCCTCCGGCGAAATACCATATTCTGAGCCATCTTCGCAATTTAGCCGCCATGCGTACTTGTTGTCTTTGGGCGCATAGAATGGGTTGCTGTCATACGATCCTACATAGCTGCTTTGATATACTTCGTCTGGCTCATCAGGATCAAAAGCTCCCATCGCACCGAGCATACCACCGAAGCGAATCAAGTCTTCGGTGTCATCTATCAAGCCCATACCCATAGCCATTCCGGTTGCCTCATACGGATCTATTTTTGTGCGCTTATTGCCGCGCTTCTGTCTCCGCTTGTAGGCAATATAGTCCAGAGTAGCCGCTTGAGCCATATCAAGCAGAAAGTCGATAACGGGAATGCGTTCACGCTTTTTAGACTTTTTTCTTCTCTTCGCCACGATGGAAGCCTCCTTTCCCGTAAAGTATAATTTGATTTAATCGACGCCAAGTGCTTTGTAGACAGCATCCTCCGCACTCTGATAGAAAATCAGATTGAAGCATCCGATTAACTCAGCCGGAACAAGAGCAAGGTCAGCAGCCGAGGTAATGGGCAGTAGAACTTTCTTCGCGCCACTATCAAGGCATACTTGAAGAGCATTTGCAAGCTCGTCCACCTTGATCATCGTACCAGCAATGCTTATTTCTCCCAAAACCGCAAGACTGCTCATCGCCGGTTTGTTGAGTGCAATGGACGCAAGAGCAATCAAAGTCGGAAGAGCAAGTTTGGTGGTCATACCAATGCCTTGTAAGTCTTGATAGTTGACAATGTAGTCCTTTGTCGTTGTGCTGATCGTTCCGCTGATGCGATTGGAGTTGGCTTTCAGATAGTTGAACGCAGTGTTAGTAGCCTCTTTGCACTTTGTATCTGAGCCGAGACCGGTGCGCTCAAACTTACCATTGCCGGGAAGCATTTGAGACTCAAGCCGGAAGACACCGATCATACCGGACTTTCCCTGAGAGATGGTATATACCTGACCGGGATTGCTCATGCCTTCGGGAATGAGCTTTCCACCACCTTGCTCTGGTACAGACACAAAACGCTCGTCAAAGGTTTCGATGTCTATGTAGGAGAAGTTGACATCATAGAACTCCATGCCGCCCAACTTTTTGAGCTGTTCTTTTACTCTGCGGCGCATTTCAAGAGAGAGCTTGAGGATTTCTTCAAGCTGATCCTTCGTGTATTCTCCGTCAGGATAAAGCAACTTTATGAAGCCACCAACCATCTTTCTGACGGCAATAGTATCTCTCTGATTGAGATTGCTGCCAAGACGGAAATACTTATCCAGCGCGTCACCAAATTGCTCCTTGCGCAGTTCACGGATGAACTCTGCAAGGTAGTCGGTGATAAAACCGTAGTCATTTGTGAAATGATCCGGTCTGAACTTTGGAATTTCCCATCCGGGAATATAGCAGTGCATACGGTCAAGGAATGCGGTGTCTGTACCCATTTCAGGGGGGAACGGGTCAAAGAGGCTGGATGTCTTGAGAAGGACATCTACACTCTGATTGATATTACCGACAAAGACCATTGATGCAGAAGCAGCTTTTTCTTCCTTGCCACGGGCGAAAGAGCCGGATGCCATGTAGTCCTTCATGATCTGAATGCCGTCTTTGTCTTTGAAGTTGATACCGGCAACCTCGTCAAAGGCAACGCAGTCCCAAAGTCCAACGAGACCAACGGTTTTTCGTCCCATGTTGTAGAAAAGGTTTGCAACCGTTGTCTGACCACCGGACACAAGAATGCTGTTCGGTGAGATTTCCTTGTAAATATGCGATTTACCGGTGCTTCGGGGACCGAGTTCACAGAGATTGAAATTGTTCTCAACGAGGGGAAGCATACGGGCAAGTAGCAGCCACTTTTCACGCTCATTGAGCTTGTCCGGTTCCATGCCGATAGACCGCAGCAGAATGTTCATCCATTCTGCCTGAGTAAAGGCTTTTCGTCCTTGTTTCAGCTCTTCGATGTCAACATGAGGCATCTGGATTGGTGTCAGCTTATGTATGTGGATGGGAGAAGCATTTTTCTCTTCTTCGATATACTCATATTCGAGCTGCACAATACACCAAATGCCGCCGCATAGCAGACGGTCAAACTTGGTGGGGTATGCCTCGGAAATGGGGATGTTCTTTATTCCGAGGTTTGAGAACTCAGCCTCATAGCTGTCTTTCTTGATGTTCAGATTAACAGTGATCTTGTCGATAACCGTATAGCTGCCACGCTGACGAAGCACAGAAAGGATCTTCTGCGCCTCATCGGGACGGACATAGTTTTCGGCTAAGATGCGTTTTACATTGTTTACTCCGGCTTCAATGACATCAGGATCATCGGAGCTGCAATATTGACCAAGAAGGAACTCAAGGACATAGACCGGCACATTCGCGCCTTCCTTGATCTTCTTTGTAAGGTCCTTACGAACAATGCGTCCATCGAATGTCTGACGCAGTTTGCTATTAAGCAGTGCGTTTGCGTCTTCTGTTGTAGTAGCTTCTATGTATTCACTCATCTGATTGCCCCTCCTTATAGATCAAATCCGAAGTCATCTGCAAAGGCAATATCAATATGGAACTCTACTTCCTCCGGGACATCGGTATCATTTGCAATGACCAGACGATAAATCTTGTTTTTATCATAAGCTCCGGCTTTCAGATTAAAGCGCACACGGAACACACGCTCAGACGCATTGCTGCTTGTCTTGTCAGCGATAATGGTCTGTCTATCGCTGATCATCGCGCCCTCATCATCCGTCATGTAGACGCTGTATGCACAAGGCTGGATTTTCTCTCCAATAGGCTGACGCTGGAAGAAGTCCAGAGAGAACAGCAGATTAGAGACTTTACGGCTCTCGCTTAGAAGTTTCAATTCGGCGTTCGAGACCTCAACATACTTCTTGCTTGTTGTTCGCAGATTCTTAAACGAGATGACCGGAACAACCATTTCCTGCAAGCTCACGCCACCGTGAACATAGTTTTCGCCTCCACCGGATATTTTGATACGGGTGGAATCCTGCGGTGTATAGCCCTTGATGGCTTTGCCGCCGATCTCGCCTTCGAGCTGCACCGGCATGAGATAGTCTGCCGTTGCATCAGGCTCGGTCAGCGCATAGCGTCTTCCGACTTCATGCACCGTACCGGAGAAGGTGGACTTGCTTATCTTGTCACTCTCAGAAAGAGGACTGTATGTATAGAGGAAGCCGTGATCTGCCGTGATGAAAATATCTGTGCCTTGCATATCGTTGATGATAATGCGAAGGATGTTAGAGATTTCCTCCATCGCTTCTTCACAAGCCTCGAATACTTTCTTTTCAGTAGGTGCTTTGTCACCGATGGCATCAATCGTGTTGTGGTAGATATAGACAACTTCCTTGCCGCTGACAAGTTCACGGCGGTCTGCTCGTTTCATATTCAGGACATCGCTGTACTGAACGGCAACACTGTTGGGATTGCTGGCGCAGAGAATCTTTTCACGCTCCACTGTGGAACGGGTAGGCAGTCCATCTACGAGAACTTCAATCGCGTCATTCACAGTGATATTTCGTCCGGGAAGAAGATTTGCCATTCCAAACTTTGTAATCGAGGGGAAGATTGCCTGAACAGCATCCAGCTTCGCAGTGCCTTTTGTCGTTCTTACAATCGTATCGCACAATTCGGCGGCTACCTCATAGCGCAGCGCATCAGAGACGATGACAAAGGCACGAGAGTTCTTTCCGGCAAGCGGACGAACATAACGAGGATAAAAGTCATGTTGTTTTGCGATCTCAGAGACATAGCCTATATTTGACAAGCCTTCTGAAATTGCATTTGTCCAGCATCCGGTCAGTTCACCGAGATACCAATTCTGATAAAGAGCCTCCACATAATCTGCGGCGTGTTTCAGTTTGTCCTCAAGAAGCGCATTGCTGTTCTTGAGAGAGTTTCCGAAGGAATAATGGAAATGACGGTAGAAGCTATCCATCTCATAAGCCTTCTCGGTATAGCGCTTCCAGATAGCTTTCGGCTCAACGATGTGGAAGCCGGTTGCATTGTCCTGATAAAACTCCTGCATTTTAGCCATATAATAGAGGCAATCGTAGTAATAACGGAAATGTTCGTGCCAACCGGAAGTACGACGGTTTTCAGCAGTCCTGAGCATAAGGTCGGTCTTGACCACATGGTCAGCCACTTCGGAGAAGAAGCGTTTTAGAATGCTCTCGTGGATAGATGGGAAGATGTCTGCGGTCAAAAGTGTCTCGATCTCTTGCTTGTCAAAACGGGCAGCGAGGCTCAATTCAGCCTCGACGATACGGCAAAGCTCAAAGAGAGCATCACTATCCTCACTATTGCGCCATTCATGAACAATACTGTAACAATAAGCCTTGTTTGACTCGGACACAAAGCGTTCCAGCCCTTTCAAGACGATGCTGTTCATAGTCTGTGCTAAGGCAGTGAGCAGCACATGAGAAGCGAAAAAGCCCAACGGTTTTTCTGGATCATAGATATAGCCGGTGTACTTGCGAACGAGCTGCCAGAAAGCATCAATGTTTCCAAACTTCTTGATGTTGTTCAGGACAGCATTATTTTCCTCATCCAGACCAGCGGACAGCACAGCGATAAAGACATCCTGCGCAGAGCCGCCGTTCAAACCGGCGAGGACTGCCATAATGTCGATGTGGAGCTGCAATGGCGTTTGATATTCGCGCCCGATCCTGCGGAGTTTGGCAATGCGGTCTTTGTTCTCAAGGAACTTGGAGTAGAGCTTCACGGTCTTTCGCATTGCCGGTGTTGCAGAAATGCTGAGTTCACTCATCTGCATGGAGATGAAGTCAGCGCGGTATTCTTCACTGAACAGCTCAATATCTCGCAGCCAATTCTCCTGCTGTGCTGAATAGGAGAAGGGATTATAGATCAGGTAGTCGCTGGTAGTATCGTCGTGGAGAAGCAACTTCTTCACGGCAAAGTTGTTCGTACCGGTGAGCTTGATAACCTTTACTCCCGGTATCTTTATTTCGTCAAGCATTGTCTCGAACTCACGATCCTCGTCCTGCCAGAACACAATGCGTCGCATATAAAACTCCGGCAATGGGGCGGCAAATCGTTCGTTCAATGCAAATTGAATAGATTCTACGGACATGGCTTGCATTCCTTTCTTTGGAATAGTCTCTCAAAAGAGGTTTATATGCCCCGCGTTTGTGAGACTCAGGGCGTGTCGCTTGTGATTAAACATAGCCTATTTGTGCTACACCAATCACGCCTCGACGAAGCACTGTAATTCCAAGAGTGTTTGGCTCAAATTGTTTCTGCCCGAAGGCAGTAGGTTTGAAGCCATTGCTCCTAAACTGTACGGGCTTGAACTTTTCGTACTTGAATACATCCAGCCCTATATTTTCCAGAATATCTTCTGGAAGTGTATAGTCCTGCTTTACAAGTCCGAACATTGTAAATCCGGTCTCTACACAGAAACTCATTACGGCATTATAACCGCAGTTATAGGCAAAAGAGCCTATTGCGGATCCAATGAAGCTACCGATCATAAAGCCAACAACGGGGATTTCAATAAAGGCTTGTACCACTGTTCCAACCGCCAGCGCGGAAGAGGACACAATGAGTTCGCGGATAAGTTCCTGAGCAAGCTCTGTTCTTGTCATCTGTCCGCAAGCCACCTTGAAGGCGTTCTTCATCGTGTCCATTGCAAGGACAGTAGCCATACCAACGATAGACGGCGAGATGCCCTTCATCGCTTCGCCTAACATACCGGACTTGCAAGCAATGGTGATAGCAGCGGAGACCGTACCACGGACAAAGCCCTCGCTGCCTCCCTTGAGTGCAGTAAAGCCTATGCGCTGGAATTGCTTCTCATCAAGTTCACCATTCTTGATGAGATAGTCGATTGCCTTGTAGATTTCCGGTGCAACATTCAGCACAACGGAGATCGTTGCGGCGGTCAGACCGGACTTGAATGCCTCCTTTGCGAGATATTCAAATCGGATGACTTCATCAGCGGAGATGCCCAACTGTTTCAGCTCTTCTGCCGTCACATCTCCTTCTTTAGCAAGAGCCGCAAGTGCTTTTGCATCAGCCTCGGACAAGGGGATAGATTCCGTCCCCAGACCGTCTGAGAGGCGATCTGAGAGCCGTTCAAGGGTTTCCCTATATCTCTCCACCTGTTCGGGGCGAATGGCGGACTCAGTGGCTATTTTGCGCTTTAACCACTCACAAGCTGTTTCGAGCTGATCCTTCGGGATAACTCTAATCTGCCCGTAGTAGATGGGATCGTGAAGCACCGCATCGTCGGTAAAGCCTCGCTTCTCAAGAAACGCCTCAAGTGTGTCTTTGCCACCTGACGCTCGGTATTCATGAAAACGCTCAAATACACTTTTAGCTTGCTGCTTCGCGCTTTCTACTCCGTCCTTGTAGTATTTCAGTCCGAAGACCTCACCGAAGTTGCTGCTTATGTCCGCAGAAGCGAAGTCATGGCTGCGATCTACAAAAGCGCGGTTTGCAGTGCCACGGGCAACTGCGTTCACATTGAATGTGTCTGAATGCCAGAACTCCGCAATATCGCCCTTGAGCATATCCGGCTTAGTTTTGAAGCCTTCAAAAGCGTTCAGGTCGTGGATGAGCTTTGCGATTTCCTCATCCACTTGCCCGACATATATGCCGCCTTCAAATCCTGCGATCTGAACACCGGCTTGTTTTGCAAAAAAGGCATAGCCTTCCTCAAAGGCGGTCATAGCTTATCCCTCCATGAAGAGCCGCAGACCATCCTCATAGAACACCTTGATAAGAGTTCTGTACTGCTGCGTCTTCACTTCTTCAACGGTCTTAGTGCGATCAATAGCGACTTTTCCAGCACCAATGCCGACATTAACCAATGCAGCAACTCCGGTTTTCCAATCGCCAACAGCTTTTGCGTATTCTGCAAGAGCATCGGTATGTACCATGCCGCGCTCCTTACTAAACTGCCAGAACTCCGTGTAATGTTCTTTCTTATCCTTGAGTTTTAACCATTCACCGGCAGTTGAATTGTCAACATACAGAACAGCTCTTTTGCCGAGCCAACCGTAGTGCATACCCATCTTGTTAAACTGTTCAGAGATGGTCTTGCTCTGTTCCTTTACCAAGGGAGATCGTCCGATGAAGATGATATGCTGCGTGGAAGGAATCTGAGGCAAGTTGTCCTTATAGTTCTTGGTCGTGTAGATTGCGGCTGAAACTGAATCATCCGCGATCCCGACAACGCTGTCTCCTGCATCATCTTTTTGCCCGATGAGCTGGATCAGGTAGTTAGCATAGACCATATCTTTTTCGTCACAGACAACAATCAAGGGTGTCTCTGATTTTGCTGCGTCTTGACCAAACATCATGTCCTTATGCTCCTTTACTTGATTTTGATGAGGAAATTGATGGTCGCGCTCGTCTGCTCGATAATGTAGTCTATTTCCTCTGGATTTACTGCGTCGTTATGCTTTACATAGTGATTTTGATACTTGCAAAGGTAATCGACGGTTTTTACGATTAGGTTTCTGAGTTCGGCATGATACCTACTCAACTTTGCACCGAGATCGGCTGTCTGATTTTCGAGGCTCTTATTGTTTCCGAGAAGCTGCTTCACATAAAGCTCCAACGCAAGCCTCATATCATCAAGTACATTACGGTCATACTTCTTTTCCGCATACTTTGTAATGCCGCTTTTGTAGACCGCCTGAGCTGCCGGACAGATTGCTAAGTTGGAATAGGTCAACGGCATGATACCGGCTTCAAAGTTGTC
>Ga0129312_1002085_pt1 | contig 10452 bp, 7 predicted proteins | sample O827metagenome_FD_94434 | JGI IMG/M metagenome (GOLD analysis project Ga0129312, IMG submission 94434) | Orangutan group fecal microbial communities from Wisconsin, USA - O827 metagenome | ecosystem: Host-associated > Mammals > Digestive system > Large intestine > Fecal | place: USA: Wisconsin... | reverse complement strand
AGTTCCACCAGTTATCATTTCCTGCATAATGATATTGCCATGTGTAGCTCAGTGCCCCAGTTCCCCCTTCTGCTTCCACCTTCAATTCAACCGGTGCACTCGCTCCCACTCGACTGTCTTCCAAATCCTTCATAATAAGAATTTCTCTTGTGGCAGCATTTGCATTTATAGAAATACCCCAAAAACAGCTGCACACCAAGCAGATTGCAAATAACATCAGTCTTCTTTTCATATTCATTCATCCTCCAACATATACCCGAAACTATCACCGCTTTTGTTATTATCACCTTTCCATCAATTTTATGTCATCTGAAACAATCTCCGATTAATCCAGTATACTAAGCCACAGACTCCGCACTCTGAAACAAATACAATGCATCCAGCAACAAAAAACTGGACAATGCTATTCAACCTCAAAGGCCAAGAAATATACACAAACAAATTCACTGTAAATATTACAATAAATGTGACTATGTGATAAGAAAGTGATGCATAGCTAAGTTGAATAATATCCTTATGAAGATACCAAACAAGATAAATAAGCCTAAATGCAATAGCAGCCAGCGTTCCTACTGCAACACCAATTAGTCCAAATTTTGTAATCAATAAAAGAGACATTCCTAAATTTATAACAGCTTCTGCAACTGCCCCAAAATTCGTTTCTTTAAATTTCCCGCCCGCCAAAACCAATAATCTATACGGTTCTCGAATCACATAAATCATATTTGCAAGGACTATTACAAATGAAAAAACAGGCTGATAATATTCAGCATCTGTGATTCCAGTTGTATAAATTTGGATAAATGAATTGATTAACAGCGCGCAGCAAAAAAACAAAACCATCCCAGCTAACCAAAATCCTTCTTCAAACTTTCTGAATTTCTTCTTTAATTGAGTACGATCTCCCATGGCAATATACTTTCCCAATGCACTTTGATAACTATTTCCGACGTTTGTCACCATACCTCTTAAGGCATTAATTGCCAGCAAATGCACAGAATAAATGCTCACATATTGAATTGGCATAAAAAGCGTAATCAATACAACATCTGTATTCATATTTACAAAATGCGCCAAATTCTGTGCGAATCCACTCCAGCGACTTTTAAGGGTGTAATGCTGCCTTTTCTTTCGGATATTTCTTTTTAAAAATTTCTTTTCAACAAAAGTCCTATACACCATTGGCTGAATCATGTAAACTATGCCCGAGCAAAGCTTAATAACATGAATGCTTGGAAATACGAAAATAACGATTGACGCTGAAATTGTGTTTATTAAAATTGTTACGGCTGATATATAATTGACGATATACAGTTTTTGCTCTGCTTGAAGCAGTAGGCGGTATGTGATAGAGAACAAGTACTGTGCAACTGTCGTCATGCTAAGAATCAGTACAAGAACAGATACGGCCCCTTTAGACAGACTAGTGTCAATATATCGCGGATAAAAGTATGCCACCATAACAGTATAAAAAAGAAATACCAGTGTCAGCTTCGAAAAGAACGACTGACAAGCACCAAGTATCCCCTGTATTTTTTCATCGTCTTTTTTTTCAATCGGGCAATATAGCTCCGCAAGCACAACAGCACCAAGACCACCCTCAAGAAGCGAAATGAAACTGAGAAACTGTGTGATAGATGATACAAGGCCATTTACCTCTGACCCAAATGCCCCCAAGATGAGCTTGGGTAGTATCAATCCTTGTGCTATTGTAACCAACTGTAAAGCAAGAGAAGATATCGCATTCTTTTTATTATTCATTCTGAATACTGTTTTCCTCCGACTCTTCGAATATCATTTGAAAAATCACAGAGATATAAAGGACAAAAATCAGCCTTGTAATCATACTTGCTGTTAAACAAAGCTCGATAATCAAAATGAAGAAATACTTGTTTTTCCCCTTACAGTTGATGAAAAGAGAGACTAAGAATCCCACAAATGTGATAGCGCCTGGAACACCCAATGTGCAAAGGATGTAACCAAATGATTGGGCAAATTCTTTATTTACAATTGTATCCACCCCATCATTGACTAGATTAATAGAATACTCATTTAGATATCGTGTAAGATTCTGCATTCCTATTCCAAAGAACTTGTGTCCATCATCTAACTTTCCAAATATTTCAAATGCTCTCAATGTTCTCTGTTTGATGGTTGCTCCCTTTTGGATTCGCAGCATAATAGCATTATCACCTTGATACCCAACAAATAGGATAATAACCGCTAATAATACACTAATCATTATTGCTTTAATAAAAAAATCAATATACTGATTACGAGTTATCTTCTGTGTACAAGCCCATACAGCAAAAAGTGAATACGCAAAAACAATACCCAATGATGATGTTGAAAAAGCAAGAGCAATTACTTCGATCAAAACCACTTTCAAGTTACGTTTTTTGAAAAGACAATAAAAAATATCAATTAGGCATATCTCTGCAAAATAAGATGGTTCAGAAAAGAAGCCTGAAGGTCGAAAATACCGACTTGTATCTGTTGCCTGAAACAAGGTCTCGCTAAATAATGTAATACGGTTAAGATAAATGCCTGCTCTTTGAAGAACTCTCTGAAAAATAATAATCCAAGCGGCAATTAAGGAAATATAGTGAACTGTTTTGAAAATCAAACTGTTGCCTTGATTTTTGTATGCGAGGTAATATCCGCAGTATACAAACAAAATCAGATACAGCACCTGCCGAATATGAACAAACAAATTGAAATAGCTAAATCCAGAGAAGGTATTATAGATTGCGCTTATCATACCGAGAAGGAATACACTTCCACAGAAAGTCCCAATTTCTCCGGTGATAGACAACCCATTCTTAATGACTGCAAGTATTAAAATGCCAAACAATGCGTAATAACATACAGAAATTACTGAGCCCGCCCACTTATCACCATTTATACAGCAGCAAAAGCAAACCAGCACCCATATAACGTCTATCACTTTAATCTGAAGCGGTCTTCTATTCTCTGTAATCATATTTGCTTTCCCAACATTTCTGCCAAATTATTAATGTGCCATTCTGTATTATAGTATTTATCAAAATAAGTGTGCATACTGGCTTGCAGGATTTCTCCATCAATTGTTTTATCCAACAATTTAATGATGCAGTCTACTTCATCATCTGTGATATTATTAACATCATGGATTGCAATTTGATAGGGATTACTACTACTTTGCTTATAAAAATCATGTACGCATTCAGAATAAACCGGAATTATACCACTTGCCACATAATTGGCCAACTTAGTTGGGGTGGCAACACGATTTACGACTGTATCTTCTCTCAGTGCAAAGCCAAATTTGGCTTGTTTCATTTTCTCAGCCAACTCTGAATAATGAACACATGACACCTCACAATTCAAAATTCCATTGTCAGCCACGAGTTGCTTTGCTTTCTCAATTTCTGGAGTAAAGAAGAGTAGCTTAGTTTGTCCCTCAACTCGATCCTCAATCCGTTTATAGAGACGTAGCATTTGATCTATGCACTGCCACTTGCTTAACCCACCGGTATAGACAAACACCCTACTTTCCGGATTCTTCGAAATAATGCATTCCTTTTGAAATTCAACATTATAACAAGGCATCACATAGGTATTATTTAATTTCAGCTTATAAGTATTTTCATAATGATCAATCATTGCTTCTGAAACAACTATGTTGTCTACCGAATGTTCCAAAGCAAACTTTTCTATACACGACAGCACTTTCTTTCGAAGCCAGCTATGATTTCTCATATAACTTTCTTCCGGAAGCGTCCCCTGATACCATGTCACAATTTTGCGATACCCTTTTTTCCAAATTCTGAGCATTTGAGTACAACTCCCACAAACAATCAGAATATCTTTCTTTTCTGGAAGTTCTGATTCTTCAAAACCATCATAAATCAGATCGTATCTTTTATTCAGCGCCTGCTGAATAATATTATAGTAGAACTCCGTAGCTGGTACATTTTTACTTCTGAGAAGTACAGCTTCCTTACTCATTTCTCCAATTCCCTTTTTATTGCACTAATATAGTTTTCAATGAAGTATTGCTCCGCTGAAAACCTGCTTCCTGCTTTCAATGTGCTGAGAGCCTTCCTGTTTTCATCTAATTGTTGTATTGCTACAGCAAGGTCAGCCGCCGAATTATCCCCTAATACAATTCCTTCAATTCCATTACGAACAAGTTCTGCATTATAGCTCTTATTACTTACTATTTCTGCCAAACCTGCTATTTTTCCTTCAACCAGAATTCCTGGTACACCCTCAATATCCCATTTTGTCGGGAAAAGAAGAACATCATATTTTGAAAGTTCCCCATATACGGCATCAATGGATCCTTTAAAGACACCATGGTACGAAACATTCTGTTGAGCATTCACTCTGCTCATGAATATATCTTTATAATCGTCAACAATGTTGCCATAAAAGGAAAAGTCTACATGTGGGAGCATTCTTGCTGCTTCTAATACAAGGTCAGCTCCCTTTTCTGGCTGAATTTGAGAGAAGAAGACGCATCTCAAAACCGTTGTTTCTAATTTTTTTCCCCCCCATATATTTGCCTCTATTGCAGGTATACTATTCTCAATATAGTACTTTTCAGCAGATTTTCTGCTATTTAGCTTCATTTTTTTCAATACATCCGGATTTTTTTGAACGTAGATGATGGCCTCTATCAATCCTTCTACTGTATTGTTTTTCAGGGCAATTCCATCCTGACCATTTTCAACAATTTCAGCATTATAATTGTGATCCGTGACAATTTCCGCAAGACCTGCAATTTTTCCTTCCACTAGGATTCCAGGTACGCCTTCTGCTTCCCATCGCGTTGGCAAAAGCAACACGTCATATTGAGAAAGCTCTGCATATACTTCTTCACTGGTTCCCTTGAAAACACCGCAATAAGAAACATTCGGTAAGCTCTCCACGTTGTTTAAGAAGTCTTCCTTGAATCCATCTACAATTTTACCGTAAAAAATAAAATCGACATTCGGCAGTGCTTCAGCTGCTTTTAGAACCAAATCCACGCCTTTTTCTGGCTGAACCTGTGAAAAGAATACACAACGCAGTTTCTTATCTGCTGTTTTTAATTCTACAGCTTTCTGCGGTCTAAATCTTCCATTGGGATAGATATCCACATTTTCAAATCCAGCCTCCTTCATTTCTGATTTCATACTTTGGGTCTCGACATAGATTTTCTTGTATCCCTTTGCACATTTTCTATACTCTAGGTCAACCGACATATCATGCGAAGCTGTTCCTCCCATTATCATAATAATCGATTTTCTCATCGCCTTACGGTTGAGATAGTACAGTACTTGTGTAAAACGCTTTCTTGTTATTTTCCCAGAAACACCTACTACAAACCGATTTCTCGGGTTCAAAAGGTGAAATACTAGGCGCCCCGCTTCTTTAATATCTTTGCGCTTAACTCTATTAAAATCTACTTTCCTTATGGGGATTTCTTTCTCAAGCGCAGTATAGAGGTTTTGATTTTTTATTGTCACTCCACCATAGCCAGGCGGAAATGCTCCCATGTATACAATACTCATATCACACCTCTGAAACAATAAATTTCATCTTCCCATTCTTTGTTTTCGGAATTTCTTCAACATAAGCTATTTTGTAATCGATTCTACCGGCAAGATACTTGCTAATATCTCGTGTCAATACCTGTTCATCTGCTTGGGTATAATTCTTGCCTTTCACAATTTTGAACTCCACCAAATCTAGGGACTTTTGAACAATTTGAGCTTCCGTAATATTAACTTGATCCTTGAACACAAAGTCTAGTCTTCGAATCACTCCACTGCGAAGTTTGATATTATCTTCTTCTCTTCCATCGATGTGAAGAATTTCTCTACCTTTTTCGGTTTCCTGGTATCGTACCAGATCCCTTGTGTCATATCGCAGGAGCGGCATCACATAATTTGTTAAATTTGTTCCAACAACTCGATATACTTCCGGAGCTTCAGTTTCGAGGAACTCGACAGCATATAAATCCTCGATTACATACATATGTCCATCTGGGTACTCTCGGAATGTCGCCACTTGTTCTGTCATTGCGTAACCCTGAATCGGTCTTGTCCCAAAGGCACGACCCATTTTATCCAACTGAGCTTCTGTCACATTTTCGCTGGAGAGTTGGATGTATTTGGGGCAAAAAGACAATTTAATATCATTATCAATCAGATACTGAGCCAAAGGCAGAAAAGAAGAAGGATAACCATGCCAAAATTCTGGCTTATATTTTTCTAAACCTTTAATGTAATCAGGATAGTTTGCCTCACACAGATGCCATGCGCTAAACATAACTTCTTTCATCACATAGTTAACACGATAAAACGGTGGGTTGTTACGCTCTTTGGGAACAATAGACCGTCCTCCAAAATAGGCATTCCACTCTTTCCCCGTAAGCCCAAGATCTCGTTCATACCGCTGAGCCTCTGCCCATTGCATTGCATAGGCTTCTTTGCTGTACAAAAATTTCAGACTACTACCCGTTGTTCCGCTTGTATGCATATGATAGCAATCACGTTCAGAGACATTATCTGCTGTAAGTTCTTTTCCATGATTTCGAACAATATCCTTTGTTAGGATCGGGAGCAACTTTAAATCATCCAAAGTCTTGATATTCTTATAATCAATACCAAGTTTATCAAACAAATTGTGGTAATACGGAACGTGATAATAGCAGTGCTCCACCATGTGCTGAATCTGCTTATCTCGATATTCGCATTTCTGAGCATAGGTCCAATTGTCTCGCTCCATAAAATTAGGAAGGTATTTCTTTGTCAACGCTCCATATTTTTTTCTTTTGACTCGAATTCCTTCCATTGTACAAGCCAGGTTTTGTAAGCAGACAGGCAATCTATCATAAATCCTCATTAAATCCATTATTAATTCTCCGAACGAAAATTATGAGAAAATAGTTTTATTCTAATCTTGTTAACCGCCACCACAGGTTGTGCAAGAAAGGGTTTGACATCTTTCTTATCAAATAGATCTATTACTCTAATTCCACGTCCTATGTTTTTACACTCTTTATATGCTACATTATTTTTATTGCGAAATGAAACAACTTCCTTCAGTGGGAAATGCCAACAACACACTTCCCTATTATCAGGCTTCTTTTTAAACACACTTGAATTGCTGCATCTGGGGGTTAAAATAGATATCGATCCCCACGGTCTTGGATTAATGTCCAATACATATATCTGCCTTGTAAGCTCATCTTGCTTTAAGTCAAACTGCAAAAAACCTGTGTATTTTATCTCATTCAAGACTCTCGCAGTTGCATTCCTTATTTCATTGCGAAGCACATCATCTACAATTTCGATTGTATAGCAACTTACACCTTGAGGATATTGTCTTGCTTGAACAAAAAAGACCTCAGTAATTGGTGTTCCTTCCTTGAAATATCCACCATATCCATATTCCCAACGATTATCTCCATTTATATACTTTTGGAATAGGATTTCGTCTATCTTATAGCCCGCATTTTTAGCTTCATTCAAAAAAGAAGTCAATTCTCTTTGGTTGTTAATTACTGTTATTTTCTTTAATGGAGAGTGTCCCCTCTTAATATTTGGTTTTGCAGCGATGGGATAGTCCACATTATTACAATCTATGTCTCTTTCACTGTATATTGCTGGAAACTGAACACCAATCTTTTCACAATAATTTATGAGTTTTCCCTTATCGAATATTAATTCAAATACCTCTATTCCAGGCTCTGACATATCTATAGATTTAAAGAGATTAGGATTTTCCTCCAAAAACATTGTGAGATACTGGTCGCTACAGATATATCCTCCGATACTCAGATTTTCTTGCCTAGAAATCTCGTTGATAGCTTCTTCAACGCCACCTATTGTTTCTGTTACGTAATACCCCTTTAATACATTAGAGTATCTACCGATATCATCAGGCTTTCCAATCCCATATATGATTTTATTTTCCTTATTTAATTGCCGTGCTAGAAAAAGTCCAGCCGGCCCCATACCAAAAACAATGATTACCTTTTCCGCAAGCATCGCAAGATTCCTTTCTCATATTTTAATCCATTTGTATCAGTAACGCTTTCCCGTCATATTTCTTAACAGCCACAGGATAGCACCACAGTTCCTCCATTTTTCCTCTTGGAAAATGAATAGCACCATACTGCATCAACTTCATCGGCAAACTGTCTTTCTTAAATTTTTCTATTTTTTTGAAGTTCATTTCATTATCGATTTCAATCAGATAAACTTCATCCGAAAGAATTCCCTCACCACGTTTAGATGATATCCACGAGGTCACTCCACGGTTATTTTCATCTGGCTCTACAGTCGTTGAAAAATAGTATTTTCCCTTAAATTCTGTACCATAAATGCATGAGCCATTCAATGCGCAGATTTTTTGCGGCTCACCTTTCCCATCAAGCAGATAGACATAGTTTTTCTCATTCACAGCATCTGTCGCATACAGCAGCCCTTTTGGCGTGTCAAACCCAACAACAGCTCTATACTGTTGCTGTCCAATTTTCACTGGCTCTACTTGATCAAATGCTGCATTCGTTTTGTAGATTCCAGCACGCTTTTCCTGATCTCCCGTGAAAACGTAGTATCCACCAGACTGTTTCGGGATAATACTGTGGATGTGCCTTACCTGACCACTTTCAAAGCTGAAGACGGTTTCCACCTTGCTATCCTTGGTCAAACCATATATATTAACGATATCGTGCTCCGCATTCGGGCCATAGTCGCCCCAAAGCGCAACCCACTTTTCTCTCCCAGCACATATATTTAGAGGATCGGAAAAGCCTTCTCTGGACGAGGAAATATTCTTCACGATATGTTTTTCCACATCCACGACCTTTATTGTGCGATGACCAACCAGAAGCATTTGACTTTCGTTAATTGGTACTGCGTATTTAGGCTCCGCTCGGAATAGTCTCGCCAGCACTCGCAGGGACTCTTTTGCTGTATTGGGATATACTTGAATAACTTTTTCCGGATGGTTCTCCGCCAATCTATAGATAAATCCCTTTCTGTACAGATAGAGAGTCTCTTTTATATAGCAGAGGGGCTTATATCCCGTTAATTGTTGTACTGCCATTGATTGTCCTCCAAATCAAATACATATCTCTACAGAAATTTTTCCATTGCCCTCATATTTAACGGCTTCAAGCGAAACCAGCTCACCATATTCAGGCGCATATTGCTGACCTGTCGTTTTGGCATCGCCTTCAAAGGTCATGTTAATCTCACGAATTAGATGAACAAAGGCGGTCAGTTTATTTCCGCTTGACTCATCCGTTACTTTCATGTTCTTTTCAAGTTGAATAGTTCTTTTTACAGCCTGTCCACACTGGTCAATTAACTCAATGATAATTGAGTTTTCTGACACACTTACAACATTCACTTTGCTACGTTTTGCCATGCGGAATGCGCCCCAGCACTGGGACTGTTCCGTATCGTTAACCATCACCGTGTTGTGCGCCGCAGTACTGCGGAAGAAACTGCGTTCTTTACACTGGTAAGCATACGTACCACAGTTCACTATCACCGGCTTCCCAGCCTTGAACAGTTCAAAGCTCATGGCATCACAATGTGTGTGTCCGGGAATGTAGGCAGGCCCCGGTTGTCCTGCGTCGACGATGAGTTTCCAATCGTTTTGTTTGAAAATGTAGAAGCCACTATCAACAAAACGCGATTTATACTCTGGGGTAATATCAAAGTGCCTTTTGCACGTAGAAACCAGTGCTTGCAAACTTTTTGCCACATTGTTGCCAGCATCATTGAACAGCGGAATCCGATCTAAGCCTTCTTCCAAAGACCATGCAGCATCTAACATCGGCTGGAGATACCCGTCTACTTCGCAGTCGTCCAATTTCCTACCCTTCAGTGCAACTGCTACTCGGACAACACCTTCTAAAATCAGCTTGTGATACATTGGGCTAAGTTCAAAGTGCATTCCATCCGGAAGTATTTCCTCTTTACACTCCGCCTTGAACGCTTTAAGTGCGGTGTGTAAAACAGGCCCATCATTAAAAAATAGTGCACACAGAACAAGTGCTTTCAAGTCCTCAAAATAGTGGTTACCTAAGATGTCCTTTTCCAAATGCCTGCTCAAAAAATCATACTGCTCGTGAACGGAGTTAATAAACAGGCTCCGGAAATCGTTATCCAACTCAGTGTGAATCGCAGCATAGTATCCCAGCCAGTTGGTGAGTCTGAGGTCAATCGTATAGGGAGACCATCCTTCTCCGCCACCACTTTGAGGATTCTGATTAATCCAACCACGAATAGTTTCGATGGATTTTTCTAAATACTCCTTATCACCTGTTTTTCTATAGGCATCAACTAACGAAAAGAGAAACTCAAAGTAATGAAGATTAAAGTTCCACAAAGCAGACTTATCATCATAATGCCATTTTTCATTCCAATGAAACTCCTTTGACGAGTGCAAAAATGTTACAGT
>Ga0129312_1002083_pt1 | contig 10468 bp, 6 predicted proteins | sample O827metagenome_FD_94434 | JGI IMG/M metagenome (GOLD analysis project Ga0129312, IMG submission 94434) | Orangutan group fecal microbial communities from Wisconsin, USA - O827 metagenome | ecosystem: Host-associated > Mammals > Digestive system > Large intestine > Fecal | place: USA: Wisconsin... | reverse complement strand
GCAAAGCGGTCGGCCTGATCGAACGGGTACTCATAAAAATTATTCCACAGAATATCCGTCTCCGTTGTTGCCGGCCCGTCATAGTGCTCTGCGTGAATCACACAAAGCTTCGGAACATTACCGCTGCAGCGAAGAACCGGCTGTCCAAGCTCCGTGGAACGATCCAGAATGATCACATCTCCCGGCTTATACGGAAGCGACCTCACCATCTCACAGATCAGCTCCTGCTTGGAATACAGGATCTTGTCCTTCATCCGGAAAATCTGCCTCTCTCCGTCCATATACTCTTCATAGGCGATACTGCCGTCCTCGTTGTAAAATCTGCGAAGAAACAGTGCCAGCTTCCCGCCCTTATCCGCGAAGTACTCGGTAAAAATCCGCCCGTAAGAGTAGTATTCCGCATGCGTCAGCCTGCCCTTGCAATAGAAATCCGCTTTCTGAATGATTCTTCGATCCCCGGGCACATAGTAGGCATATACCTTCTGTATCCCATCCGCAAAGCAATACTCTCTTCTCCCCGGTCCTTCCTGCACCTGATAAGCCTCTGCCCCTTTTGCGGACCCGAGCAGCATTTTCTGTTCAAACTGTGCGATGGAAACGGACGGTCCTGCGACTGCAAAATCCGTAAAATACTGATACAGCCAGATCACCTCTTCGTCCGGGATTCCGATGTTCTCTGTCATCAGCGCAATATTATCCCCGCGGAACATGTCCGTATAGATAAAGCGGCAGGGAATCCCGGCATTTCGAAGGACCGTTCCCCGATAGGCCTGTGCATATTCTACTCCGCTGGATGCCCAGCCAATTCCCCGGTTAAAATTATAAATCATGCTGCTCCTCTTTCCGACAAGGTCTTTTATGGCATCAGAACCTGCACACTTCCATCCTTCCTGCGTACCAGTTCGCCAAGAAGAATGTTCCGCATGGTTTCCTTCTTCATGCGCTTTTCCATCTTCTGAAAGGAAAAATATGCTTCCCTGTGGTATTCAAACATCACATTGTGCTGCGTATACCGCCTGTCCATGATGCTGGTCCGAAGCTGCTGGAGATAGTCCACTTCTTCAATCCAGGCATCATCAATCGCCCGGAGCGTCATCATATGATAAAACTGCACGCGAAGCTCCTTCTCGGGAATGGACGCCATTTTCTGCCCAAGACAGTCTCCCGCCAGCTCCAGCAGATACGTCCGGATCTCTTCTCTTGAAGTCAGCTTTTCCTCCGGAAGCCTCTGATTCATCCGATATGAGAGGTGATCCAGAATAAAGCGCATGATCCCGGCTGCATCCGGAAGCGGATCACTGCTCAGAAAATCATCAATAATGTCCGCTTCCATCTGCAGCAAAAGCTCCGGCTCCGGTTCTTCTGACCACATGATCCTTCTGCGAAGGCTGTAAACCAGACTTCTCTGCTGCACCATACTCTCTCCGAACTCCATGGTGCTGCGCCTTGCTCCGGCCCCCTGCTCCTCACAGATCCGCTGTGCCAGGTTGATCTGACGGATCAGCCGGAACGATCGGATTCTCCGATCTTCCGCACGATATTTTTCCAGATATTCCGATCCGTACCTGGTGACAACATCATCCTCCAGAGAAGCATAAAACCTGGAATAGCCGGGATCTCCCTGTCTTCCGGATCTTCCTCTTGCCTGCAGTTCCTGACGTCGGTTCTCCATTCTCCCGACTCCAAGAACCACCAGCCCGCCAAGCTCCGGGACACCCTTTCCGAGACGGATGTCCGTCCCTCTTCCTGCTACCGAGGTGGCCACCGTGACCGCATTCTTCTGTCCGGCCTCCTTAATGATTTCCGCCTCCTTTGCCGTATTGTAGGCATTCAGTACATTATGGGGAATTCCCGCCTGCAGGAGCATCTCCGACACCGCACTGCTCATGTCGATGGAGCCGGTAATCATCAGCACCGGCTGGCCGGAAGCATGAACCCGGACAAGCTCCTCCATCGCCGCATGGATTTCCGCCTGAATCGTCGTAAAATACTGATCCGGATAATCCTTTCGAAGCATTTTCCGATTGGTCGGAATCACAACCACGTCAAGTCCGTAAATCTCGCGAAATTCTTCTTCGTCTCCCACGCCGGTTCCGGTCATCCCCGCCTTCTTTTCAAACATGTTGAACAGGCTCTGATAAGTCACAGAGGCCATGGCCCGGCTCTCCTGCGTAATCGGAACATGCTCCTTGGCTTCCAGGGCCTGGTGCTGACCGGCCCGGAGCTTTGTGTCCCGCAAAATCCGTCCCGTCCTGGAATCCAACAGATCAACTTTATGATTCTCAACCACATACTGCCGGTCTCTTTGAAAAGCAATGCGCGCCTTCAGAGCCAGGTAAATGTGGCGAACCGTTTCAAACTGATTCGGAGCATACAGATCCTCCAGACAGAAGTATCGCTCCGCACGGCGGATCCCCTCCTCCGTCAGCCAGACATTTTTCTCCTCTGTCTCAAAATCCCGTCCCTCTTTCAGAAGGGACACAAAGTAATCGGTGGTTTCATACAGATTTGACTGCACTCTCGGTGCACCGGATACCACAAGAGGTGTCTGTGCACTGTCCAGAAGAACCTCGTCCGCCTCATCAATGATGACATAATAGAAATCTCTTAAATACTGCTCCTCCGACGAAATTGCAAGATTCTCCAGAAGATAATCAAACCCCAGTGCCGCATTCGTGGTGTAGACAATGTCAGCACTGTAAATTCTTTTTTTATCCTTTGCCGTCAGCCTCCTGCCCGGATCATCGCTTACCCCGATTTCAAGATTGATATCCAGAAAGCGAAACAGCGCTCCCAGCTGAGTACCGTCGCGAACTGCCAGATAGCTGTTGGTGGTAACCAGAATACATCCTTTTCCGGTCAGGGCATTCAGATACAGCGGCATGGAAGCAACCAGCGTCTTCCCTTCCCCCGTCTTCATTTCTGCAATCCGCCCCTGATGCAGAGTGATCCCGCCGAGAACCTGCGTGTCATAGGGATACATGCCAAGAACCCTTCCCGACGCCTCCCGAACCACAGCATAGGCTTCCGGAAGAAGCTGATCCATCGTCTCTCCCTGTCGAAGCCGCTCACGAAACTCTGCTGTTTTGGCCTGCAGGGCGGAGTCCTCCATTTCCTTCATGCTCCCGGCATAGGAATTGACTTTATGCAGAATTTTCCGCAGTTTTTTCAATCTGCTGCGATTACGAATATTGTCCATTTACTCCAGTTCCAGTTCATACAGATCCTTACAGCTGTTCAGAAGAAGTATATCAGCATTCTGTGTGTACTGCAGATTCAGCGCCGCCTCTCGCCCTAATCTGCCATATGCCAGAAGTCTGCCGGATTCGAAGCGCCTCATGCGGTTATCCTTCCGCCACTCCTCTGAAAAAAAAGGCTTCGGCAGAACATACTCAGGTGGTGCAATCGTAAAATTGGAAATTCCCCAGATTCTTTTTTCATCCGGAAGCCGGAACATGCCTCCCGTTAAGTCCGGAAGGAGAATATTCAGCGTGTTCGAACAAATATCGGGATTCCAGAGCTGTCCAAACCACTTTTCCTTCTCTTCCTCCTCATAAAGCGGAAAAATCTCCACATGATGAAACATCACCGCCGCTGCGCCAGCCTGAACCAGCAGCATTTCATAACAGAACGTCTCCGGCGGACAAGTCAGAATTCCCTCACTTCCATCCAGAACAGAAAAAGATATGAGGTGATTCTGCCGGTCATAGAACTGAAACCTCAGAAGTGCCCCGTCTTCCGGACTGCACCGCAAAAATGACCGGACCCAGTAGCTTCTTCCCTCCTCCAGAACCGGAAGCTGGGACTCCAGCCGATGTGCCTGATAGTCGGCCCGGGAATACCACCTTCGAATCACCACTCCGGACGGCATCCGGTCATTTCGAAATTCAACGGTCCGATCTTCATGCAAAACGAGACGACTGCCATACAGATAGGTATCTGCCGCATTGTCGTCCCAATAGATGAGATATACCAACTTCTCCATATTTTATCCGCTTTCTTCCTGGTCTCTTCCGAAATCTTCCTGAAGGATCTTTCGATACTGCCGTTTGAACCACTGTACAATACCATCCGTATTATCGTTGTGCCGCCCGCTCATGCCCTTTCCATAGATCTGTACCGTCTTTCCCTTCAGGTGCTCCAGAAGATTCTCATATGCAAAAGGATCATAATCATCCTGCTGCATATAGGAAACCGCAAAGCTGGTTCCGCTGAAATCAGCCCGATCAAACCGGTCCCACATCCGGTGATTCAGCCGTTGGACCGCCGCCTCATCCGTTGCTCCCTCCAGATGCAGAAGAACATCCAGGGAGGTCGCAAAGCCGCCCGGGCGCAGGAGTTTTTCATTCGCAGCTACCGATCCCGCATTCATCAGAGGCTTTCCGAGAATTACAGTATGCGGAAGAATGGCTGCGCTGTAATAGGCTGCCCCTAAGGTTCCCATCGAAATACCGGACATGATGACCTGCTGACCGGAAAAGTCAAGCTGCTTCATCGCATCGCGAATCGTCTCTTCCAGCTTCTGCTCATATTCTTCTGAACCCAGGTAAAAGCTTCCGCCCTCAAGACGCGGATCCGCAAGGAGCAGAAAAGGTGCTCCCATGGAACGCATCATGTGATAGCCTTCAAAGCCCTCCAGCGAACGATATCCGGAAAAATACACGTTCAGCGGAGGCTTCCCATCCATCCGGTTCAGATAAGAGAAGAATTCCTCTCCTGCAGAATCCGCATGCCGTACATCTCCCGGAAGAAAGGTGCCTTCTGTTTCCTGAATCTCCCTGTAATGAAGCTCTCCCACGCAAAGCCTTCCCTCGCCCTTGGCCCAGAGCTCCACAGAAAGAAAGCCATTGAAATCCTTCACCAAAGGAACCGGCCCGGTCAGCGGGCCTTCCAGGATCTGTTCCCCCAGAAAAATATCCGCCGCGCCTTCCTGCCATTTACTCAGCCGAAGCTGATAGGAGACGGTCTTGTCGCAGCTTACCTCTATCCAGATCTCATAGGGCTTTTGCGTATGCCCGATCCGGATATTCATCGCATACGACAAAACCGGTACATATTCCGGTCCGAATCGTTCCGTGATCCGGATCCTGTCGTGTCCCTCATACCGGACATCCTGCCGGATAGAGGCTGCTATGCGCATGGATTCCAGAGAAAGCTTGTAATTGTCCAGTCCGCCCCTTGCGAACATTCCCGCATCATTTGGCATCGTCCTCTACAGCTTCCTTCCATTGCTGCACCAGAGAACCTCCGGTGTATTTCTCAATTTCCTTCACACAGTAAACAAGCGCTTCATTCCAGTGCTTCAACCCGGACAGATAGTATTCCAGCGCACCGGAAATATAATGGATGTTCTGAATAATATATCCATCCTTCTGATGCTGCACATAACGGGTGAACCGATAATTCACCTGCGGAATGCCGGCGCTGATTCCTGCGATCTGCAAATACAGATCCGGCTGATCTCTCACATCCAGGATCAGTCGGACATCATACAGCCGTTGAATCAGCTCATTTTCGGAATGACAGGAAATGAGCTGTATCCGGTACGAGCCTTCCTCCGATCCGGAAGCCGGAAGCAATTCCACGGCACCATTTTCCAGACAAATTCCAAGGCCTTTGATTTTATTTTTCTCAAGAATTATCGAAAGCTTTCCGGCAAGCTCCCTCCGGACATTTTCCTGCGCATTCTGTGTAACCACCTGCAGAATAACACGGTTGTTCTTCTCCATATAGGAAAAGACCTGCAGCATTGCTGTTTCCAGAAGAAAATCATCCAAACCGTCTACCGGCATGAAAATTTTCAGTTCCCGGATTCTCTGACTTTTTCCCAGAGAAAATCTGGTATCAAAGGGTGAAATATCGTAAACCGGAAGTCCGTCGTCTCCGGAGCTCTGTCGCAGCAGTTTTGCAGAATGCTCCGTGTCTGCTACTGCAAATCTGGCATATCGAAGATCCCTTTCCAGAGCCTTTCCATCATCCAGCGGAAACCGCTCCTCGAAATAAGAAAGACCAATGGACTGCCCCCTTCTCGCCTTCAGAATCATCTGATTATGCTGCAGATTGGCTGCTACAACCACCGTTATCTCCGGTTCCAGTTCCAGGAATCGCCTTCGAACGACCTCTTCCACCAGAAGGTCCATGGATTCATATTCCTGCTTCTGAAAGCGATAATGAGTGCCCTTCGCGATTCTTATTTCACCGGTTGTGCAGTTCTCCCGGAACTGCACCGTCCCATCCGGGTCCAGATACTCCTGTTCCTCTCTTCCATCCTGATCACAGAAAATACGGCTGGAACAAAAGCCTCTGTCATCGTAGACATCGCGCCGGATCGTCCTGCCCTCCCGGAAAAAATCCACCCGGATCAGATTTCCGTCTTCTCCAAAGAACAGCTCTGCGTATCGGTCCCGCCCCAGAAAACCAATCATTGTAAACGGTGTGTAGCGCCAGATCAGATTTCTCGGCCACTCCAGACTCTGCCACGGAACCACTCCGAGCTTCTGGAGGTCAATCCCCTGCATCTCATCGAAAAGATTCCAGACATCCATGGGATACAGATTCTGTCTGTGAAGGAACATGCGAAGTCCCGGTGCATAGGACAAAACCATTAGCTGAGCCGGTTCGCAGGCACTCCGGAACATGCGGATCTGGTTGATGGTATCATCGAACTCATAGGCTTTCCCTGCCTGATACCACGGCGTTTCATTGGCATGCCATTTATCATTTTGAGAATACCAGGATGGGATAAAACAGAACATTACAGCCCCCAATGAATGGTGCGATAGGTGTTCATCATCTGAATGGTACGCACTTCTTCCATTACATTCAGAAGAATGCCGCAAAGAACCATAAACGACATAGGAAGCATAAAGATTGAAGAATGGATTCCAAGCCTCAGCTCCAAAATCAACGGTCCTGCAATCATTATACTCAGAACCACCGAGCTGAATACAGACACAAGCCACAGTCTGCTGTTGATTGCTCGTTTTGTATCTTCTCCCGGATGAACCCCCGGGAGATAATCTCCGCTTTTCAGCAGAATATCTGCCGTTTCCTGCGGATTGATGTAAATTCTTGCCAGCGCACAATTCAATCCGATCAGAAGCATGACAAAAATAAAAATTCCCCAGCCATTCTGCAAATTCAGATTCTTCATAATCCGTGCTGTCACCGGATTCTCTCCAAACAGAATCGTCCAGAAGCGGCAAAGATAATACGGAAGCGCGAACAATGTCATCACATACATAAGCGCCATTGTCCCAACCGGATTTAATTTCATGGCAAGATCGCTGTCACCTGAGAAAGAATTGTGGATCATCAGATGCCGGACAGAAAGATGCAGCTCAGCCCCTTCCATCACAATCATGATCAGAAAAATCAGCAGGACACCGGTCACAATCACAACGGCAACAGCCGGAGTTGAATACCCTTCGCGCTGAAGCTCCATAAAGGACTGTGCCAGATTTCTCATGATATTCTGAACCATATTCGCCAGAATCAGGGCAGTGGAGCCGCCTATTCCCCATTTCCGGCAGCGTTCCGACAGCCAGACGATGTAAAATGTCCCTGCAATCAGAACCATAACCGTCATTGCTCTCAGCGCCGGAATCGAAAAGCTTCCATACTCCCTGAAGGTCAACTGAAATGCATGCATCACAGACTGCAAGATCGCAGCCAACAGGGTAACCGCCCGCATTTCATTTCCCATACGTTTCTGGGATGTCTGCGTGCTCTTTCCCTTCACAGAATGAAAAAGACTGACCACAATCATGCTGGTCATATATGGCATAAATCCAACGGCAAGCACCGAGCTTGCCGCTGTGTCATTCCCCATTGCTGCACTGATCAGCGCCTGAAGACCATGACCGGGCAGGGGATTACGATCCTGCACCACCCATGGGATCATCACTTTTTTCCCAAACAGGTAGCAGGACACCATGATCAAAGAAAACAGGATTTTGCCTGAAAGAGGATGTGTATTCTTCTGTTTTCTTCTTCGCGTTTCGCTGCCTTGTGCCATGCTACATCTACCATTTTAATCAATGTCTGAAAATCAACGTCTCATAATCAACGTTCTTTTCGGAACTTTTTTCGCACTGCAGTCCACACGGCAAGCAGCGCTCCGCTGATCCCTGTCATTGTCGCATTGGACTTCATTCTGCTCTCATCACCCGTGGCCACTCTGCGATTTGCACCGAGCACCTTTCCACCATCTGCCGCTGAAATGTGCTGCGCTCCAGTTTTTTCTCTGCTTACGCCAAGGACGCCGCGATCAGAAGAATCTCCCGAATCATATTCACTGTCTGAGTCCAATCCGCCAGACTGAGACTCCGAGGTTGTCACGCTGCCGGAAGTACTCTCACTCACCGATGCACTCTCACTTGCCGATGCACTCTCACTGGCTGATGCACTCTCGCTGGCTGATACACTCTCGCTGGCCGAACTGCTTGCACTCTCACTCAGGCTCGTTGACGCGCTTTCGCTGGTTGACACACTTGCGCTTGCTGATGTGCTCTCGCTGGCCGATACACTCTCGCTTGCCGATGCACTTTCACTGGCTGATGCACTCTCGCTAGCCGACGCACTCTCACTGGCCGATGCACTCTCGCTTACCGATGCGCTCTCACTCACCGATGCACTTGCGCTTGCCGATGTGCTTACACTTGCCGATGCGCTCTCGCTCGCCGATGCACTCTCACTTGCTGATGCACTCCCGCTTGCTGATGCGCTCTCGCTTGCTGATGTGCTCTCGCTTGCTGATGTGCTCTCGCTGGCCGAACTGCTTTCACTTTCGCTCAGGCTCGTCGACGCACTTTCGCTGGTTGACACACTTGCACTTGTCGATTCGCTCGCACTTACCGATGCACTCTCACTCAGGCTCGTTGACGCGCTTTCACTGATCGACACACTTGCGCTTGTCGATTCGCTCGCACTTACCGATGCGCTCTCGCTTACCGATGCACTTTCGCTTGCCGATGCGCTCTCGCTGGCCGATGCACTCTCGCTTGCTGATGTGCTTACACTTGCCGATGCGCTCTCGCTCGCCGATACACTCTCGCTTACCGATGCACTCTCGCTGGTTGACACACTTGCGCTTGTCGATTCGCTTGCACTGGCTGATTCACTCTCACTCAGACTCGTTGACGCGCTTTCACTGATCGACACACTTGTGCTTGCTGATGCGCTCTCGCTTACCGATGCGCTCTCACTTGCTGATGCACTCTCGCTGGCTGATGTGCTCTCGCTTGCCGAACTGCTTTCACTTTCGCTCAGGCTCGTCGACGCACTTTCACTGGTTGACACACTTGCACTTGTCGATTCGCTTGCGCTGACCGATGCACTCTCGCTGGCCGATGCACTCTCACTTGCTGATGTGCTCTCGCTTGCTGAACTGCTTTCACTTTCGCTCAGGCTCGTCGACGCACTTTCGCTGGTTGACACACTTGCACTTGTCGATTCGCTCGCACTTACCGATGCACTCTCGCTTACCGAAGTACTTTCGCTTGCCGATGCGCTCTCGCTTACCGATGCACTCTCGCTCGCCGATGTACTTGCGCTGGCCGATTCGCTCTGACTTACTGACGCACTCTCGCTTGCCGATTCGCTCGCACTTACCGATGCGTTCTCGCTGGCTGATTCGCTTGCACTTACCGATGTGCTTGCGCTGGCCGATGCACTCTCACTTGCTGATGCGCTCTCGCTTGCCGATGCACTCTCGCTTACCGACGCACTTTCGCTTGCCGATGTACTTGCACTGACTGATGCGCTCTCGCTTGCCGATACACTCTCGCTCGCCGAACTGCTTGCACTCTCACTCAGGCTCGTTGACGCGCTTTCACTGATCGACACACTTGTGCTTGCTGATTCGCTCTCGCTTACCGAAATACTTTCGCTAGCCGATGCGCTCTCGCTGGCTGATTCGCTTGCACTTACCGATGTGCTTGCGCTGGCCGATGCACTCTCGCTGGCCGATGCGCTCTCGCTGACCGATGCACTCTCACTTGCTGATGCACTCTCGCTGGCTGATGTGCTCTCGCTTACTGAAGTACTTTCGCTTGCCGAAGTACTTTCACTTTCGCTCAGGCTCGTCGACGCACTTTCGCTGGTTGACACACTTGCACTTACCGATGCACTCTCGCTGGCTGATGTGCTCTCGCTTACCGAAGTACTTTCGCTTGCCGATGCGCTCTCGCTAATGGAAGCGCTCTCGCTTACCGACGCACTTTCGCTTACCGATTCGCTTGCGCTTACTGACGCACTTGTGCTTGTCGATGCGCTCGCACTTACCGATGCGCTCTCGCTAATGGAAGCGCTCTGGCTGGCAGAAGCGCTCTCGCTTACCGATGCACTCTCGCTTACCGACGCACTTTCGCTTGCCGATGTGCTTGCGCTGGCCGATGCGCTCTCACTAGCCGAACTGCTTGCACTCTCACTCTGGCTCGTTGACGCACTTTCGCTTACCGATGCACTC
>Ga0129312_1002081_pt1 | contig 10471 bp, 5 predicted proteins | sample O827metagenome_FD_94434 | JGI IMG/M metagenome (GOLD analysis project Ga0129312, IMG submission 94434) | Orangutan group fecal microbial communities from Wisconsin, USA - O827 metagenome | ecosystem: Host-associated > Mammals > Digestive system > Large intestine > Fecal | place: USA: Wisconsin... | reverse complement strand
GTGGTCTACGTGACCGATTGTACCAATGTTTACGTGGGGCTTGGTACGTTCAAATTTCTGCTTTGCCATTGGAATTTTCCTCCTTTAATTATGTGTATTCCATACACTTAGTATTTTATCAGATTATTTCTCAAAAAACAAGTCTTTTTTGCTCTTTCAGAAAAATTTTATTAGCCCTTAGCTCTCTTGCTGATGATTCCATCTGCAATTGTCTTGGGAACCTGAATGTAGTGGCTGGGTTCCATTACATACTGACCACGACCCTGTGTCTTAGAACGCAGATCGTTTGAGTAACGGAACATTTCTGACAGAGGAACGAAAGCATTGATCTGCTTAACGCCGTTTCTGTCTTCCATACCCTGTATCTCACCACGACGTGAGCTTAAGTCACCGATAACGTCGCCCATGTATTCTTCGGGAACTGTTACAACTACCTTCATAATAGGTTCAAGGATAACGGGGTTAGCCTTGCGGCATGCTTCCTTGATAGCCATTGAACCTGCGATCTTGAATGCCATTTCAGATGAGTCGACCTCGTGGTATGAACCGTCATAAAGTTCAACCTTAACGTCTACTGTCGGATAGCCTGCAAGAACACCGGACTGTAAAGCACCCTGGATACCTGCGTCAACTGCGGGGATATATTCCTTAGGAATAGAACCGCCGACAATTGCGTTAACGAACTCATAGCCCTTACCGGACTCGTTCGGGTAAACGTGGAGCTTAACGTGACCGTACTGACCCTTACCACCTGACTGACGTGCATACTTTGTATCAACGTCTGCATTAGTGGTGATTGTCTCTTTATAAGCAACCTGAGGAGCGCCGACATTAGCCTCAACCTTAAATTCACGGAGAAGTCTGTCTACGATGATTTCAAGGTGAAGTTCGCCCATTCCGGCGATAACTGTCTGACCTGTTTCCTCATTTGTATAGGTTCTGAAAGTGGGGTCTTCCTCTGCAAGTTTTGCAAGAGCAATAGCCATCTTTTCCTGACCTGCCTTGGTCTTGGGTTCGATAGCGAGCGAGATAACAGGCTCGGGGAATTCCATAGACTCAAGGATTACGGGATTGTTTTCATCACACAGCGTATCACCTGTTGTGGTGTTCTTAACACCTACAGCAGCTGCAATATCGCCGCAGTAGCAAACTTCGAGGTCTGCTCTGTGGTTAGCGTGCATCTGAAGAATACGTCCCATACGTTCCTTCTTGCCCTTAGTTGCGTTAAGAACAGTTGTACCTGCTGCTACGGTACCGGAGTAAACTCTGAAGAAGCAGAGCTTACCAACGAAGGGGTCTGTAGCAATCTTGAAAGCAAGTGCAGAGAACGGCTGATCGTCGCCTGCGTGTCTTTCAACATCTTCGCCTGTTTCGGGGTCAACACCCTTGATAGAAGGAACATCAAGAGGTGAGGGCATATAGTCAACGATTGCATCGAGGAGCTTCTGTACGCCCTTATTCTTATAAGATGTACCGCAGGTTACAGGAACGATCTCATTGTCGATCGTTGCCTTTCTGAGTACAGCCTTGATTTCTTCAACGGTGATTTCTTCACCTTCGAGGTACTTGTTCATAAGTTCCTCGTCCTGCTCAGCAACAGCCTCGATGAGTGCATCGTGATATTCCTGAGCCTTCTCCTTCATGTCGTCCGGAATTTCTTCCACACGCATGTCCTTACCGAGATCATCATAGTAAATGTCAGCGTTCATTTCGATAAGGTCTACGATACCTCTGAATGTATCTTCGGAACCGATAGGGAGCTGTATCGGAACAGCATTACACTTAAGTCTGTCCTTCATCATGCCTACAACATTATAGAAGTCTGCACCCATGATGTCCATCTTGTTGATGTATGCCATTCTCGGAACATGATACTTGTCTGCCTGACGCCATACAGTTTCTGACTGGGGCTCAACACCGCCCTTAGCACATAAAACTGTAACAGATCCGTCAAGAACTCGCAGCGAACGCTCAACTTCAACAGTAAAGTCAACGTGTCCGGGAGTATCGATAATATTGATTCTGTGCTTCTTCCAGTATGCAGTAGTAGCAGCAGAAGTAATTGTGATACCTCTTTCCTGCTCCTGCTCCATCCAGTCCATCGTAGCAGAACCGTCGTGGGTCTCACCGATCTTGTGGTTGATACCGGTGTAGAACAGGATACGCTCGGTCGTAGTTGTCTTACCTGCGTCGATGTGAGCCATGATACCAATATTACGGGTCATTTCAAGAGTTACGTCTCTAGCCATATTTCCTCCGTTTTATTGATTACCACTTGTAATGTGCGAAAGCTCTGTTAGCTTCAGCCATTCTGTGTGTATCATCGCGCTTCTTGCAAGCTCCGCCCTGACCGTTCATAGCGTCGAGGATCTCGTTTGCAAGTCTTTCCTTCATTGTCTTTTCGTTTCTCTGTCTAGCGTACAGAGTAATCCATCTCAGACCTAAAGTTCTTCTTCTTTCGGGACGAACTTCCATAGGAACCTGATATGTGGCACCGCCGACACGGCGTGCCTTTACCTCTAACTGAGGCATGATATTTTCCATAGCTTCTTCAAAAGCTTCAAGTGCGCCCTTACCTGACTTCTCGGCTACGATGTCAAATGCACCGTATACGATCTTCTGAGCAACACCCTTCTTGCCGTCGAGCATGATATTGTTTACGAGTCTTGTTACGAGCTCTGAGCCGTACATAGGATCGGGTAATACATCACGCTTAGGAACATTACCTCTTCTTGGCACTTTACTTCCCTCCTTCATAAATAATGAAAATCATCGGTACTCGAAAGCGATTAACTCCCGCCGTCCAATTGCAGAGGCAATATAATATATTACTCCACAAAAGTGGCTAAAAGTCATCAGTTACGCTTTTTTCGCACCAGCCTTCGGACGCTTAGCTCCGTACTTTGATCTGCCCTGCATTCTTCCGTCAACACCCTGAGCATCAAGTGTGCCTCTTACGATGTGGTAACGTACACCGGGGAGATCCTTAACACGGCCGCCACGGATCAGTACAACGCTGTGTTCCTGCAGTTTGTGTCCGATACCCGGAATATAAGCAGTAACTTCATAACCGTTGGAAAGTCTTACTCTGGCAATCTTTCTCATAGCAGAGTTAGGCTTCTTGGGGGTAGCAGTACGAACAGCTGTGCATACGCCTCTCTTCTGGGGAGAAGACATATCTACTGTTTCCTTCTTCAGAGTGTTCATGCTCTTCTGCAGTGCGGGAGCCTTAGACTTCTTTTCTGCAACTGCTCTGCCCTTACGAACGAGCTGGTTAAAGGTTGGCAAATGTTACACCTCCTTGCAAAATTATTAAAAATTTATGCCACAGAATAACGCTTTTACGCATTTATTCTGCACACATTTAAATATTATATACAAAAAGGCGGCGATTGTCAAGCCTTTTCATTTTACCGAAAAAACTTTGTAACAATCGTCGCCTTTGGACAAAATTACAGCTTAATTTTGTGCAGTTTCGCCAACTTCTTCGCTGTCTGATTCGTTTTCTTCCGATTCAGCAACACCTTCTGCTGCCTTTTCTCTTTCTTCTTTTTCCTTCTCCATTGCCTCAAGACCTGTGCCTGCGGGAATAAGTTTACCTATGATAACATTTTCCTTCAGACCGAGCAGCGGATCTACCTTGCCGTGAATTGCAGCGTCGGTAAGAACTCTTGTGGTTTCCTGGAATGAAGCGGCAGACATAAAGCTGTCTGTTGCAAGTGCAGCCTTTGTGATACCCAGAAGAACCGCTTCGCACTCTACGGGTTCAATCTGTTCGCCGGCTTCCTTGCGCTGTTCAAGCTCATTGTTAACCTTGACAAGCTCGTTCTTGTCAATAACCGAGCCGGGAAGCAGATAACTGCTGCCGGGGTTGGTTACACGAGCCTTTCTCATCATCTGACGAACAATAACTTCGATATGCTTATCGTTGATGTCAACACCCTGTAAGCGATATACCTTCTGTACCTCGGCGATAATGTAGTTCTGAACTGCCTCCTCGCCCTTTACCTCAAGTACATCGTGAGGATTTACGCTTCCTTCTGTAAGCGTGTCACCGGCTTCGATATAATCGCCATCCTGTATTTTCAGCTTGTAGCCGAAAGGTACGGGATAAGGATGCTCCTCGCCGTCAGCTGTTGTAATTATAACGTGTCTGGTTTTCTTTATCTCATCGATTCTTGTCTTACCGGAATGCTTAGCCATAATTGCGGCATTCTTGGGACGACGTGACTCGAACAGTTCTTCTACTCTGGGAAGACCCTGTGTAATATCTTCAGCCGATGCAATACCACCGGTATGGAACGTTCTCATGGTAAGCTGTGTACCGGGCTCACCGATAGACTGTGCGGCAATGATACCAACTGCTTCGCCTATCGTAATCTTCTTGCCGTTTGCAAGTGAAGAACCATAGCACTTTGCGCAGACGCCGTGTTCTGCGTGGCAGGTAAGAACTGAACGAATTTTAACGGTCTTTACGCCGGATGCAACTATCATCTTAGCATCTGCTTCCGTTATCAGCTTATCCTTTGAAACGAGGACTTCACCATTGTCATCGGTGAAATCTTCGGCAAGGTATCTGCCTGTAAGACGTTCTTCAAGCGACTCGATAAGCTCCTTGCCTTCACGGATCTCGTAAATGTCGATACCGTCTGTAGTACCGCAGTCATCTGTTCTTACGATAACTTCCTGTGATACGTCGACAAGACGTCTTGTAAGGTAACCCGAGTCGGCTGTTCTTAACGCCGTATCGGCAAGACCCTTTCTCGCACCTCTTGAAGAAATGAAGTATTCGAGGATGTTAAGACCTTCACGGTAGTTAGCTCTGATCGGGATTTCAATCGTTTCACCCGATGTATTTGCGATAAGTCCACGCATACCTGCAAGCTGTCTTATCTGGTTTGTACTACCACGGGCTCCTGAGTCTGCCATCATATAGATGGGGTTGTAATCGTCAAGACCCTTTGTCAGTGCAACTGTAACATCTGTTGTAGCCTGGTTCCAAACTGAAAGCACCTGAGATTTTCTTTCGGCGTTCGAAATGAAACCGTTGTTGAAATACTCGTTGATTTCCTGAACCTGTGCATCTGCATTTGCAAGAATATCCTTTTTCTCGGGCGGTATTGTAGCATCGCATACGGCTACTGTGATTGCCGCCTTAGTCGAGTATTTGTAACCCATAGCCTTTATTTTATCAAGAACCTGCGCCGTCATAGGTGTTCCGTGAACCTTAAGGCACTTGTCGATGATTTTTCCGAGCTCTTTCTTTCTTACCTTGAAGCCGATTTCGAGATCAAACTTCTTTTCGGGGTCGTTTCTGTCAACGAAGCCAAGATCCTGAGGAATATGCTCGTTGAAAAGAATACGTCCTACAGTAGCGTCGATTATCTTTGTTTCGGGATGATCTCCGCCTACGTCCTTGGTAACTCTAACCTTGATAGCCGAGTGGATCGTAATATCCCCTTCATTGTAAGCCATAATAGCCTCGTTGAAGTCACGGAATACTTTACCCTCGCCCTTTTCACCGGGCTTGTCGATAGTAAGATAATAAGAACCGAGTACCATATCCTGAGTAGGAACTGTAACAGGACGGCCGTCTGAAGGCTTCAGCAGGTTCTTTGCGGCAAGCATAAGTGTTCTTGCCTCGTTCTGTGCTTCCGCAGACAGAGGAAGATGCACTGCCATCTGGTCGCCGTCGAAGTCTGCGTTGAACGCTGTACAAACCAGCGGATGCAGCTTGATTGCACGACCTTCTACGAGTACCGGCATAAATGCCTGAATACCGAGTCTGTGCAGTGTAGGCGCACGGTTGAGCAGTACGGGGTGATCCTTGATAACTTCTTCAAGAGCATCCCATACAGCCGGCTCCTTAGCCTGCTCTACCATCTTTCTTGCACTCTTTATATTGTTAGCGATACCACGCTTGTCAAGCTCCTTCATTACAAAGGGCTTGAACAGCTCGATAGCATTTCTTTAGGAAGACCGCACTGATCCATCCTAAGATCAGGGCCTACTACGATAACTGAACGTCCTGAATAGTCAACACGCTTACCGAGAAGGTTCTGACGGAAACGTCCCTGCTTACCCTTAAGCATATCCGAAAGAGATTTAAGAGGACGGTTTGAAGGGCCAGTAACCGCTCTGCCGTGTCTGCCGTTGTCGATAAGTGCGTCAACAGCTTCCTGAAGCATTCTCTTTTCGTTTCTGATGATAATGTCGGGTGCGTGAAGTTCCTTCATCTTTGTAAGACGGTTGTTTCTGTTGATAACACGTCTGTACAGATCGTTAAGGTCGGAAGTGGCGAATCTGCCGCCGTCCAGCATAACCATAGGACGCAGATCCGGAGGAATTACGGGTATGCAGTCGAGTATCATCCATTCGGGACGGTTACCGCTGAGTCTGAATGCCTCAACAACATCAAGTCTTTTTAATAACTTGACTCTCTTCTGACCCTGCTGTGTATCCTCAAGCTCCTTCTTGAGCTCCTCGGACAGCTTGTCAAGGTCGATTTCGCAAAGAAGCTCCTTGATAGCTTCTGCGCCCATCTCGGCTCTGAAATCATCCTCATAACGCTCTCTCATATCAGCATACTCTTTTTCTGTGAGTATCTGCTTCTTTGTGAGAACAGTATCGCCGGGATCGACAACTATATACTTTGTGAAGTAAAGAACTTCTTCAAGTCTTTTGGGTGAAATATCAAGTACCTGACCGATACGGCTGGGTGTACCCTTGAAATACCAGATATGCGATACGGGAGCTGCAAGCTCTATGTGACCCATACGCTCACGTCTTACCTTGTTACGGGTTACTTCAACGCCGCAACGCTCACATATTTTACCTTTGAAACGGATTCTCTTGTATTTACCGCAGGAACACTCCCAGTCCTTTGTAGGACCAAATATCTTTTCGCAGTACAGACCGCCTCTTTCGGGCTTCTGTGTTCTGTAGTTGATTGTTTCGGGACGCTCAACAACGCCGTAGCTCCATGCACGGATCTGATCCGGAGAAGCAAGACCGATCTTCATTGAATCAAATGTTTTATATGCCAATTTACAGACCTCAATTCTTTCTATAGAAGTTTATGTGTGATAACACACGCTTTTCTGTCAATGCCTATGCTTAAATCATCGTCTGATTATTCGTCAAACGAGTCGTCAGCGTCATTTTCGTTGAAGTCGATGTCAAAATCATCTTCATCGTCCTTATCGGCATAGAATTCGCTGTCTTCGTCTATATCCTTAGTTGTGAAACCGTCATCAAGAGAGCCATCCTCGGCTACATACTCAAATGTATCCTCGCCTGCTGCCTGACCGTATTCATCGTCTTCTTCGTAAGTCTGTCTGAGATCAATCTCATTCTTGTCCGCATCAAGTACCTTGATGTCAAGACCGAGTGACTGAAGCTCCTTGAACAGAACCTTGAAGCTCTCGGGAACGCCTGCCTTAGGAACAGGATCGCCCTTGACGATTGCCTCGTAAGTTTTAACACGTCCTACTATATCGTCCGACTTTACAGTAAGGATTTCCTGAAGTGTATAAGCCGCACCGTAAGCCTCAAGTGCCCAAACTTCCATCTCACCGAAACGCTGTCCGCCGAACTGTGCCTTACCGCCGAGAGGCTGCTGTGTTACCAGTGAGTAAGGACCGGTTGAACGTGCGTGAATCTTATCGTCAACAAGGTGATGGAGCTTGAGGTAGTACATATAACCTACTGTTACAGGGCTGTCGAACTTCTCGCCTGTACGACCGTCTGTAAGCTGTGTCTTGCAGTCAGGACGCATAGGAATCTTAGAGAAGTCTATCTTTGCGGAATCCTTATCCTTGTAGTTTTCACGTTCAGCCTCAGCCTTTTCAAAGCAAGCTCTGATGTCAGCCTCGTGAGCGCCGTCAAATACAGGGGTCATTATCTGCCAGTCAAGTGCCTTACAAGCATAACCGAGGTGTACCTCGAGAACCTGACCGATGTTCATTCGTGAAGGAACGCCGAGGGGGTTCAGTACAATATCAAGCGGTGTACCGTCGGGAAGGAAAGGCATATCCTCCTGCTTTAAGATACGGGAAACGACACCCTTGTTACCGTGACGACCCGCCATCTTATCGCCGACAGAAATCTTACGCTTCTGTGCGATGTAGCATCTTACCACCATATTTACGCCGGGTGAAAGTTCATCACAGTTCTGTCTTGTGAACACCTTAACGTCAACGATTATACCGCTTTCGCCGTGAGGTACACGAAGTGAATTATCTCTTACTTCTCTTGCCTTATCACCGAAGATAGCACGGAGAAGTCTTTCCTCTGCGGTAAGCTCTGTTTCACCCTTAGGTGTAACCTTGCCGACCATAATATCGCCGGAGTGAACCTCTGCACCGATACGGATGATACCACGCTCATCAAGATCCTTAAGAGCGTCCTCGGAAACGTTGGGGATCTCTCTTGTTATCTCCTCCGGTCCGAGCTTTGTATCACGGCATTCAAGCTCATATTCTTCTATATGGATTGATGTGTAGACATCATTATAAACGAGTTTTTCATTTATAAGAACGGCGTCCTCGTAGTTGTAGCCTTCCCATGTCATGAAGCCGATAAGAGCATTCTTACCGAGTGAGATCTCACCCTGGCTTGTAGCGGGACCGTCAGCAAGAACATCCCCGGTCTTTATCTCCATACCCTTTGTAACGGCAGGACGCTGGTTAACGCAGGTGCCCTGGTTTGAACGCTTGAACTTTATCAGCTTGTAGCTGTGTTCAACACCGTTGTTATCGGTAACAACAATTTCGTCGGCACTGCACTTTGTTACAACGCCGTCTTCCTTTGCTACTACAACCGCACCCGAATCAACGGCTGCCTTGTATTCCATACCGGTACCTACGATAGGATTCTGTGTTACCATAAGCGGAACGGCCTGACGCTGCATGTTCGCACCCATAAGAGCACGGTTTGCGTCATCGTTCTCAAGGAACGGAATCATCGCAGTAGCGACAGAAACAACCATCTTAGGCGAAACGTCCATGTAGTCAACACGGTCACGGTCAACTTCAAGGATTTCTTCACGGAAACGTGCATTTACACGCTTTCTTGCGAATTTTCCCTGCTCGTCAAGAGGCTCGTTGGCCTGTGCTACAACGTAATTATCCTCCATATCGGCAGTCATATAGGTTACTTCGTCAAGTACAACGCCTGTTTCCTTGTCAACCTTACGGTAAGGAGCTTCGATAAAGCCGTACTTGTTTATCTTTGCGAATGAAGCAAGGTAAGAGATAAGACCGATGTTAGGACCTTCGGGAGTTTCGATAGGACACATTCTTCCGTAGTGGGAATAGTGAACATCTCGAACTTCGAAGCTCGCACGGTCACGGGAAAGACCGCCGGGGCCGAGTGCTGAAAGTCTTCTCTTATGAGTAAGCTCTGCAAGGGGGTTGTTCTGATCCATGAACTGTGAAAGCGGCGAAGAACCGAAAAACTCCTTGATAGCCGCAACAACGGGACGGATGTTGATAAGAGCGTTGGGAGTTACCTTGTCGCCTTCCTGTGACTGAAGTCCCATTCTTTCACGGATAACTCTTTCCATTCTTGCAAAACCGATTCTGAACTGGTTCTGTAAAAGCTCGCCTACGCTACGGATACGTCTGTTTCCGAGGTGGTCTATATCGTCAACTTCACCGACACCTTCGCAAAGGTTGATAAAGTAGCTTACTGTTGCGAATATATCGTCAAGAGTGATGTGCTTGGGGATAAGGTCTTCTACTCTGTTTGAAAGCTCGGCTGTGAGTGCCTCAACATCATCGCCGCACTTGTCAAGTATCTCACGCAGTACGCTGAAGCATACCTTTTCGTTGATACCGAGTGATTCTGCATCTATAGATTCGGGAATGTAGCCTGCTATATCGACCATTCCGTTTCCGAGAACCTTTGCTATTTTTTCCTCGGAGAAGATTACGCATTCCTTAACGCCTGCCTGCTCTACAGCCTGTGCCTTTTCAGCGTTGATGAACTCGTTCTCGTCAACAAGGATCTCACCAGTGGTAGGATCAATAATCGGCTGAGCAGCCTTATGACCTGCGATTCTCGAAGCAACGCCGAGCTTCTTGTTGTACTTGTAACGTCCGAATCTTGCAAGGTCATATCTCTTTGCGTCAAAGAACAGATTGTTGATATGAGTATTTGCGGAATCGACCGTAGGAGGCTCACCGGGTCTTAACTTTCTGTATACTTCAAGTAAAGCTTCTTCGGTATTCTTTGTAGCGTCCTTTTCCTGAATCGTCTGAACTATTCTGGGGTCTTCACCGAACAGATCGATGAGGTCGTCATCGCTGCTGATACCGAGCGCACGGATGAATGTTGTTGCCGGTATCTTTCTGTTTTTATCTATACGGACATAGAAGATGTCATTTGAGTCCATCTCATATTCGAGCCATGCACCTCTGTTAGGGATAACAGTTGACTTGAATAACTTCTTACCCGTTTTATCGTAGTC
>Ga0129312_1002080_pt1 | contig 10478 bp, 11 predicted proteins | sample O827metagenome_FD_94434 | JGI IMG/M metagenome (GOLD analysis project Ga0129312, IMG submission 94434) | Orangutan group fecal microbial communities from Wisconsin, USA - O827 metagenome | ecosystem: Host-associated > Mammals > Digestive system > Large intestine > Fecal | place: USA: Wisconsin... | reverse complement strand
TTTGTCTGTCTTATTATGTTGTCTAAAAACAACAAAAGAGCGATTGAAGATAGAAATATCTCCATCGCTCTTGTTGTTTTTGATCAGCCTATTAATTGTTCAATGTAAACTTAATGACATTGGCGTATAGCCCGGCTGCGAATTGCGCTCGTAGTTCCTTCCTATCCTGTCGAAGTATTCACAGATATTTTTTTCATAGCCGTTAACAGTCGGTATATATATATGTTCATCCTTGACCGCATCCGGCGGATACTGCTGTTTCACATAATGACCCGGGAAGTTGTGAGCATACTTGTAGCCTGTACCGTTGCCCGCAAAACTTCCGTCTCCGTTTCCGGGCTGAGTTCCTTCTTCGTAATGAACATCTCTAAGATATGAAGGAATAGGGAGATTACCTGTCCTTCGCACTATGGCTTCTGCTTCGTCGATTGCTCTTACACAGGCATTTGACTTTGGTGCCGACGCAACATAACTTGCTGCCTGTGAAAGTATTATCCTTGCCTCCGGAAGTCCTATACGTTCGACTGCAAAAGAGGCATTGGTTGCCAGAACAAGTGCCATAGGATCTGCATTTCCAACATCCTCGGAAGCACAGATCATGATGCGTCTTGCTATAAATTTGATATCCTCACCGGCTTCAAGCATACGTGCAAGATAATATACCGCCGCATCAGGATCCGAACCTCTCATACTCTTGATAAATGCAGAGATAGTATCGTAATGCGCATTTCCATCCTTATCATATCCGATGGCGCGTTTTTGTATGCACTCCTGCATTATGTCTAAAGTCAGATGTATACGTCCGTCAGGATCGGGATCTGTAGTAAGTACAGCAAGCTCTATCGCATTTAAAGCCGACCTTGCATCTCCCTCTGAAATATCACTTAAAAAATCGGCGGCATTGTCATCGATATATGCATGATACATGCCCATTCCTTTTTTCTCATCCGTGACTGCACGAATAATGAGCGTCCTGATATTTTCAGGTGTTAACGGCTTAAGCTCGAACAAACGTGATCTCGAAAGCAAAGCACGGTTCACCTCAAAGTAAGGATTCTCCGTGGTTGCACCTATGAGCGTTATTGTTCCGTCTTCTACAAAGGGGAGCAGATAGTCCTGCTGTGCCTTATTGAAACGATGTATCTCATCAATAAAGAGTATGGTCTTACTTCCAAAGCCCGCAAGGTTCTGCTTGGCTGCCTGTACTACCTCCTCCATATCCTTCTTGCCTGATGTAGTGGCATTAAGCTGTTTGAACTCGGCATTGGTAGTATGCGCTATTACCTTGGCTATAGTGGTCTTGCCGGTTCCCGGAGGTCCGAATAATATGACTGAGCCTAGTTTATCTGCTTTTATGGCACGATAAAGCAGCTTATCCTTGGCGAGGATATGCTCCTGTCCGACTATCTCATCGAGCGTCTCCGGTCTTAAACGGGAGGCAAGAGGTCCTTCGGTCTCGGTTTTCTTTTCTCTCATATAATCAAAGAGATCCATGTCGTTTCCTTCACAAAAAAAGTTTAGCATGAGCAGCGTCCGATGCTTTGCATCGGCACGGGCTACGCAAGTGCCATCTCGAAACGCTTCGCGTTCCTCGATGTTCTGCACAACAAGTCTATCCGCTCTCACATATACAGTAAACAATGGCTTTGACTTCGCTTCTCGCTTCGTCAAAGCAACGGCTATGCCTTGCATCTAACTCGGATTACAAATATGCCTGCAAGCCCATCTCGAAATGCTTCGCATTCCTCGATGTTCTTGTCCAACAAGTCTATCCTTTCACACTAAGCATGAGCAGCGTCCGATGCTTTGCATCGGCACGGGCTGCGCCCTGCAAAATACAGCCGTACTGCTTCATGTTGCAAGCAACTGAAGCAGCCCGTCTGTATTTTTACGCTGCTCATGCCGTTCCTACCGAAAAGCAGTCGAGCGTTGCCCGACTGCTTTTGTGTTTCGGATGGTTTTTTATTCTTCTTCCATCTTGTAAAATTCTTCGGTTTCGTCAATGTCGTTGACGGGTTCTTTGAGGCCTTCTATCTCGATGTTGTGTTTCTTTGCGTAGTCCCAAAGTGCTGCGTGGATTGCTTCTTCGGCGAGAAGTGAGCAATGGATCTTAACCTTCGGAAGTCCGTCGAGTGCCTCCATTACTGCCTTGTTTGTTACCTTTAAGGCTTCCTGTACTGTCTTGCCGATAACCATCTCTGTCGCCATGCTGCTTGTTGCAACAGCTGCTCCGCAGCCGAAGGTCTTGAACTTACAGTCTCTGATAACACCGTTATCGTCTACATCAAGATACATTCTCATGATGTCTCCGCACTTAGCATTACCTACTGTACCAACTCCGCTTGCGTTCTCTATTTCTCCGACATTTCTCGGATTCATGAAATGGTCTATAACCTTATCGCTGTATTCTGTAACCTGGCTCATTACTTAGCCTCCTTCTATTTCTTAACAAAATCCTCGTAAAGAGGTGACATGCTGCGAAGCTTACCGACTATATCCTTAAGCTTGTCAACAGTATAGTCTATATCTTCCATTGTTGTCTCTTCTGACAAAGTAAGTCTGAGTGAACCGTGAGCGATCTCATGCGGAAGGCCTATTGCAAGAAGTACATGTGAAGGATCGAGGGATCCTGATGTACATGCAGATCCGCTTGATCCGCAGATTCCCACTCTGTCAAGAAGGATGAGCAGTGACTCGCCCTCAATGAATCTGAAGCAGAAGTTTGCATTGTTAGGGAGTCTGTCTGTTCTGTGTCCGTTAAGTCTTGTATACGGAATCTCCGCAAGTACTCTCTCAATGAGATGATCGCGAAGCTTAACTTCATACTCTGTTCTTGAAGCAAGTGTCTCCTCGGCAAGCTTGACCGCAGCTCCGAAACCTATGATGCTTGCTGCATTGGTAGTGCCGGCTCTCATGCCTCTCTCCTGAGCTCCGCCGTGAATAAGCGGCTCGATCTTGATGCCCTTGCGGATGTAGAGGAAACCGATACCCTTAGGTGCATTGATCTTATGTCCGCTGGTGCTCATAAGGTCGATACCAAGCTCATTTACATCGATCTTGACATGACCGAAGGCCTGAACGGCATCTGTATGGAACAGGATTCCGTGCTTATGTGCGATCTCGGAGATCTCCTTGATCGGCTCAATAGTACCGATCTCGTTATTTGCAAACATAACGGAAATAAGAATGGTATCCGGACGGATAGCCTCCTCAAGCTCCTTAAGATCGATCTTTCCGTCTGCATCTACATTAAGATATGTTACATCAAGTCCCTGCTTTTCAAGAAACTCTGCTGTGTGCAGTATGGCATGATGCTCGATCTTGGTAGTAATGATATGCTTGCCCTTGTTCTTGAGTGAACATGCAAGTCCCTTAAGAGCCCAGTTATCCGACTCGCTTCCACCGCCTGTGAAATATACCTCATTAGGATTTGCTCCTATGAAATCAGCAATAGCCTTTCTGCTCGCATCCACCTGCTGAGCGATCTTGCCTGAAAATGCATATGCGCTCGACGGATTGCCGTACTGCTCTGTGAAATATGGCTGCATAGCCTCGAAAACCTCAGGCTTAACTCTTGTCGTAGCCGCATTGTCGAGGTAGATCATACGTTTCTCTTCCACTTTTTTCACCTCTTAATATAAGTAAATCTTAAATCTGAATATCATTGATATCGCCTTAAGCACATGTAAATGTTCCTGTCCCGGATACCTTACCCACTAAGGCAATGAATGCTTTTTAAACTTCAACCTACCCCATGAGTAGGTTTATTGACGTTAGAAATATATACTTAATTACCTATAAAGTCAATAGGTTGAGAAATTCTAATACATATTGTCCTTCATATAGTCCATGCATTTTCACATACCTGCTTATCAGCCTCCGCAGTCCGGTTCCCTGCTTATGCCATGTATTAACTATTTTTACGCAATATAAAATCATTTCCCTGTTTGACTCAAAATCGTTCTGCATTTATAATAGCCGGATAAATCATATATAATGATTTAAAAAAATTAAAACGGAGTCTGTAATGATAGTTTCATCAAAGGGCAGATATGCCCTGATTGTTATGATAGATCTTGCCCGCCATGCTGATGAGGGTTATATTCCGCTCAGAGAGATCGCAACTCGTCAGAAGATCTCTGAGAAATATCTTGAATCCATACTTCGCGAGCTTGTGAAAAACGGACTGCTCTCAGGTATACGCGGTAAGGGCGGCGGATATAAGCTGATGCGTTCTCCCGAGGAATACACGGCATGGGATATAATATCCGTCGCCGAGGAGGGCATCTCGACCGTTGCCTGCCTTGAGATGAACGGCCGGGTGCATTGTCCGAATGCCGCAGCCTGCGATACCTTGCCTATGTGGAAGGATTTCAGCAAGACTATACATGAATTTTTCTCGGGCTATACGCTTGCAGAGCTTGCAAAGATAGGTGCATGACAAGCTTTATGTCATGCACTTTTTCTATTCTTTTTCAAATCATTCCTGATGTTGCCGGAACAATAATTCTGCTAATGTCCTCTTTTCTTGTTCTTTGTTAATCTCTATGATTTTTTTAACAATTATCCCACTCCACTTTTTTATGTTTCCACTTGCAATGTATATTTCATCTAATTATTGATAGTATTTGCCACTTATCTTTAATTTTCCATGCATTTTTTTGGAAATATTGTTATTTCAGTGAAAAGTGTTAAGCATTTGTGAAGAATTAGCACTCTCTATTGACGAGTGCCAATTTAGTGCTATAATGCATGGCAGAACAAAAGAAAAGGGATCGATCGATAAGAAAGATTCCCAAACATTCCGGGTTCAGATCAGTTAGGTTTTTACATTGGTTGTGTTTAGCTAAGAAAGGAAGTATGACTTATGTTTATGCCAAGCTTATTTGATGATAATTTTGATTTGTTCGATCGTTTCTATCAGACCCCATGGTTTGACGGACAGGATTTCAATAACCTGGAGAAGAAGCTGTACGGTCACAGAGCCAAGAATGTGATGAGTACCGATATTAAGGAAAAGGACGATGGCTATGAGATGGTCATTGATCTGCCGGGCTTCACCAAGGATGAAGTCAAGGTTGAGCTTAATGACGGATACCTTACCGTAAGTGCCGCTAAGGGACTTGATGAGGATGATGCAGATTCTGCCAAGGATGCCAAGGCAGGCAAGTATATCAGACGTGAGAGATATGCCGGTGCATGCCAGAGAAGCTTCTATGTCGGTGAGGGTGTTGCCCGTGACGACATTAAGGCCGAGTTTAAGCACGGTATCCTTACACTCAACATTCCTAAGAAGACTGCCAAGTCTGTTGCAGCTAATAACTACATCGCCATTGAGGGTTGATGGAGTTTGGGTGCCGCCTTTTGACGGCACCGCAGCCTTAGGGCTGTATTACGGTGCGGTTTTGCTTAAACGGTATCGCAATACAGCCTGCAGGATGCAGGTATAATGATTTAACTGCTTTATCATTTCTAAAACTTAAGAAGGAGCAGCATTTTTCAGAGCAGAGCTGTTATTACAGACTGCCGCATTTTACGAAAACAAGAGAAACGAAACGCCAAGCAAATATTGACATTCCGCAAACTTCCCTGTTTCGGTCCATTTGTATTAAGGAGGAAAAGACAAATGACTACTTTAAAGGTACAAAAGAGAGACATGGAGATCAAGCCTAAGAGACTCAGACGTGAGGGCTTTGTAACAGGCAATCTGTTTGGTAAGGAGATAGAGGGCTCTATTCCGATTCAGATCGAGCAGAAGGAAGCTGACAGGATCAGACGTGAATGCACTAAGGGAAGCCGTCTTATACTCGAGCTTGACGGCAAGAAATATGATACTTTGTTTAAGGAATTTGCTTTTGATGCCATGAAGAACCAGATACTTGAAATGGATTTTCAGGCTATGGTCAAGGGTGAGAAGGTTCACTCGGTTGCAGAGATCGTTCTCCTCAACAGAGATTCTGTTGCATCAGGTGTTGTAGAGCAGTTGCTTGATGAGATTTCATATAAGGCTCTTCCTGAGCATCTTATAGAAAAAGTTGAGATCGACTGCAGTAATCTCAAGGCCGGCGATACGATAAATGTAAGTGATCTTCCTATTGCAAAGGACGGCAATATAGACCTTATCACTCATGCGGATACAAGCGTTGTCAGTGTTGCTTATCCTCACAATAAGGATGCTGAGGAAGAGGAGACTGCTGCCGAGGCTGAAGCTCCTGCTGCAGAATAATTTAATTACGCAAGTTTAGCTTCAACACAACTAGCTATACCATGAAACGGCTATGTTCCGTTTCCCCTCCATTTATACCGTCGTGTACCTCATAGGCACACGACGGTTTTTTATTTATAGGAAATTGTATCCTATGAAACAAAAAACGCTCCGCGTGATGCATACTCACGCGAAAGAGAAAATTGTCGAGATATAGGACAAAACGTGTTGGTAAAAACCGCAGATCAGCCAAGTATATAAGGCTAATCTGCGGTTTTAAGTTGTTTGAAGCAATATATAGTTTCTGAATAATTTTGCCTATCTGAACTTGGTTATTATGCATCCACGGCACTAAGTTTCATAAAGCCGGACATCATGCATCCTCCTGCCGCGCCTGCTTCGATGAGTAATGGCAGACGTTCCATATTGACTCCTCCTATCGCATACACCAGTATAGGACAGCGTCGGCATATTTCCCTGACAAAATCAATGCCCTTTCCATTAAGTCCCTTTTTGCATTCTGTTTCAAATATGGTTCCAAGGACTATCTGTGTTGCTCCCATAGCTATTGCAAGCTCTACATCTTCCAAGCTGTGGCATGATACGCTTATCTCCTGAAAAAACTCTTTAAGTTTGATAAGCTTTTGCTCCTCCATGGCAACAAGAGCTTCGAGCGGGAGATGAATGTTCCTGCAGCCCAATTTTTGTGCGATTTCTATCCTTGAATGTAGGAAACATCTCACGCCTTCCTTACGGCACAACTTAGATATCCTCTCCGCAAGTTCCTCGTATGCCTCATCAGTAAGATCCTTTTCCCTAAGTATCACCGCATGAGGGTGTAAGCTTATCACATACTCCATTTGCTTAAGGAAATCTCCATGCACCAATGAACGGTTCGTTATAACTATGGTCTTGTCATATTGCTTACACATAGATGTAATCATTCAGTACCGGCTGTAATCCGCCATTTTCCATATCATCATACATTTTCTTGAAGGAACGGGAATCATTGATCTCAAACTGCTCATCCCCGACATCTGCGTCCTCTTTTCCCTCATACTTTTCCTCATGGTCACCGATTCCTGTTGAAACACCTGCCGAGACCTTGGTAGCGCATATCTTTGTGATTCCGTTTCTGAATGCCGCGCTTTCACGACTCGATACCGTGATACCGGCAAACGGCAGGAACAAGCGGTATGCGCAAAGCACCTGACAAAGCTCCTTTTCACCTACATCACGAGGATTGATCTTGTCATTGTTCACAATAGGACGGAGTCTCGGACAGCTTAACGACAGCTCTGCATGAGGATATTTACGATTGATGTAATACACATGCAAAGCAGTTGCAAGTGCATCCTTTCTGAAATCATCAAGTCCCAATAGAGCTGAAAATCCGGCTCCTCTCATGCCTCCCAGCAGAGCACGCTCCTGAGAATCGAAACGATACGGCCAGACACGTTTATGTCCCATCAGATGAAGTGTCTCGTATTTAACCGTATTATAGGTTTCCTGGAAAACGGTCACATAATCAACGCCGCATTCATGCAGATATCTGTACTCGTCAACATTTACAGGATAAATCTCTATTCCGATATTCTTGAAGTACTTCTTTGCGATCTTGACTGCCTCTCCTATGTACTTAATATCCGAATATTTGCGGCTCTCACCGGTCAGCATCAATATCTCTTCCATGCCGGTCTTTGCAATGACCTGCATCTCATGCTCTATCTCCTCAAACGTAAGCTTTTTGCGTCTTATGTTGTTATAGCAGTTGAAGCCGCAGTAAATGCAGTAGTTCTGACAGTAGTTTGCAATGTATAAGGGCGTGAAAATGTATACCGTGTTTCCGAAATGATTCTTTGTCAGTTCTTCGGCTTTTCTTGCCATCTGCTCAAGATAAGGCGCGGCTGCCGGAGACAACAAAGCTTTAAAATCTTCTATAGAACAAGACTCCTTTGAAAGCGCTCTCTCTACATCTGCGGCGGTATAAGCATCATAATCGTATTCTTCCATTGCCTTGAGCACTTTATCCTTGATATCCGATTCGATTATCTCCATTCCTTCCATATATTGCATATGGTCGGTACGAAATGACGGATCCTGCTCAAGTCTGTGCTTACGTTCCAGCGCCTCCGGAGGCAGCTTATCACTGTCTACAAAATAAACCTGATTTTCTTCATTCATAATTAATGCTCCCCTTTAACGCAAAAATCCCGTAAGCGGATCTGATGCGCTTCCGCCTCTTGCCAATACTCTTCCCATTCCGGTAAGGTAAGCTTTTCTGCCTGCTTCGATAGCAAGTCTGAAGGCTGAAGCCATCTCCGGAACATCTCCTGCAGTAGCAATCGCGGTATTCGCCATGATTGCCGCAGCTCCCATCTCCATAGCCTCACATGCCTGAGACGGCTTGCCTATTCCGGCATCAACTATAATAGGAAGGTCTATCTCATCTATAAGTACTCTTATCATTTCTTTCGTTGCTAGACCCTTGTTGCTTCCGATAGGAGCCGCAAGCGGCATTACGGCTGCCGCACCGGCATTCTGAAGGTCTCTTGCAACATTAAGATCCGGATTCATATACGGAAGAACTACAAAACCTTCCTTTGCAAGGATCTCGGTTGCCTTGACTGTCTCATAATTATCCGGGAAGAGATACTTGGTATCACGCATTATCTCAACCTTTACAAAGTCTCCGCAGCCCATAGCTCTGCTTAATCTTGCGATGCGTACTGCCTCTTCTGCATTTCTTGCTCCCGAAGTATTAGGAAGCAGTGTTACTCCCTTGGGAATGTAATCCAGTATGTTTTCACTATCCTTGGTATTGGCACGTCTGAGCGCAAGTGTGATAATTTCTGCACCGCCCTGCTCTACAGCCGCCTTGATAAGATTCAAATTGTATTTTCCTGAGCCTAAAATAAAACGGCTCTTAAATTCTTTTCCGCCTAATATAAATTTATCTTCCATCTCTTTTTCCTTTTCTGAAAATCAATCCTGCATGATAAGCTGCAGTACCTTGTTTGCTTCATGTGCTGCACAGGCTGCCACTCTTGGTGCTATCAAGCCTATGCCGTTCCCTACATCGGTTTTGCGGTCTCCGCACACATAGAGTCTGTGCATCATTTGACACGTCTTTATTTCATTCGTATCCGCATAGCCTGCCATTCCGTTTCCTGATACAACTGTTGTTCCGGGGCATTGTGTAAGAAGCTCTCTTACCAGCATCGCCTTCTGATCCGGACGATCAAATGCTTCACAGACTATAGGATATTCTGCAAATAATTCTTTGACATTTTCCGGAGTAACTCTGACACATACAGATTCATAATCTATATATGGATTGATCTGATACAGTAGCTCCGGCAAAGCTTCGGCTTTGGGCTTTCCGAGATGTGGTATCAAGTACATCTGACGGTTCAGATTCGTAACATCAACATTGTCAAAATCTACCAGCAGCAGTTTTCCTACTCCGCTTCTTGCAAGCATCACAGCTATATTAGATCCAAGTCCTCCGAGTCCGGCTACAGCAACCTTCGCACTGCGTAATTTCTCCTGCATTTCCCTGGGAAATCTCGCATCAAAGGCTCTGTCGAGTTCCTGCTTTGAGATAAGCCTTTGCATTTCTTCCTGCATTTTATTCATTGATTTTTCAGCCTCCTCCGACAAAGTTAAGAACTTCTATAACATCTTCATCTTGGATCAAAATGTCGCCCAGTCTGTCTTTCGGAATTATCTCAAGATTCCTCTCTACGACCACACGCTCCGGTTCAAATCCCGCTTCCAGCATATATTCCAAAAGCTTTCTGCCTGCAAGCTCCTTGTCCTCACCATTGATCTTCACCATGGTATTACCGCTCCTTTCAAAGTATTAACACCTGAAAACAGTTTCTTTGAAACTTATCGATTAAATGTGGATTGCTTCTACAACTGCACTCCGGCTTTAATCTACTTATCGATTAATTACAGATTGCTTCGTACTGCGTACTCCCGCAATCCTACGAAAATTCGCACCCGCTTCTTCCGAAGCTTTGTGCTCATTTTCGTTTGGCCGTCCTATAGTCGTCTTCGCGTCAGCAAGCTGCCGCTTCGCCGACTGCACTCCGGCTTTAATCAATAAAAAAAGACACCGGACAACACAAATAAAGTGTTATCCGGCGCCTTGAATACTCTGTGAAAAGTGGTGCCCCCAGTTCACACAAAACAGAGAGCGACTGCACATCCGCCGATTTATCGGCAAGCTTCATTTCCCTACGTTGGCATTATCCAAATCAGGTAT
>Ga0129312_1002078_pt1 | contig 10488 bp, 14 predicted proteins | sample O827metagenome_FD_94434 | JGI IMG/M metagenome (GOLD analysis project Ga0129312, IMG submission 94434) | Orangutan group fecal microbial communities from Wisconsin, USA - O827 metagenome | ecosystem: Host-associated > Mammals > Digestive system > Large intestine > Fecal | place: USA: Wisconsin... | reverse complement strand
GTGGCCAATGCCGGGAACTGATACTCCGAGGCTCTTTCAGGGTGCCTTCAGACAATTAAATAATATTTTGTGGTGATTTCTGTTAATTTGTACTTGACAAGAGGTCATTACATATCAGTTGTATCAATTCTTTTAGTATTCTTGAAACAGATTTGCAAAGGATGGTGATGCATGGAATGAAGGAAAAAGGGTCATATGGATTAAATAAAGAAGTTTTTGTTGAGCTAGAAAAAGTAAAAGGAGATATGGTTTATGAGGAGTCATTGGTTAGACGATGGGTAGAACAGATTGAAATTTGTGAAAAAGACTGTATCAAAATACTGTTTAAGGATTGAAACTTGCTGTATAATGAATATTATAGGTGCAGGGAACCCTTGAAGTAACAAAAAAGATGCGCATGAAAAATCAAGGAATTTGAGGCACTAAGGGAGGAGTGGCGCTATTGATATGTTTGCACACTCATGGCATGTGGAGACTGTAGTCCTCTTGTCCCAACGGAAAGCGGATGATTATGTTGAGGTGGAGTTAGAACTGGATGAGCTTGATTTGACCTCAGCGGAGAGTAAGGCAACTTATGCGGAGATTAAGGATTATGTGCTGAAAGAGCATGGGTTGAAGGTATCTAATCTGTATATTTCGCAAGTGAAGAGAAAATGTGGAATAGAGGTTGGGGAGAACTATAATTTAGCGAAGTCGGAAGATAGCAGACAGCCTCAGTGTCCGGAAGAGAAGGAAAAAGCGATAAGGGATGCTTTGGAGCATTTTGGGATGGTGTAGAGTATATTAGGAAAGAAATTTAAAATACGAAAGAAGGAGGATTTTTACAATGCTTGATACAATTCTATCAAAATGTGATGAGAGGTATGAAAAACTTGAATGTGGAGAATGTATGGATTGCACTTTTGAAGAATATTGTCCAGGAGATTGTGAAGTTTGTTTAGATTATATACACAATCCGTCTCATTCACCAGTGAATGCTCCTGAGCGCAAATATGATTGTGTTCATATGGCGGATGTGTATGCATGTAAATATTCATGCCGATACACATCAGAAATAATATATGCGCTTAAAAGATGTAAAGATTTGCGGGATGTTGATGAATTAAAGGTATTGTCATTTGGATGTGGTCCATGTACAGATTTATTTGCAATTGATTATCTGCATTCGCAAGATGAATTAAAATATAGAGAACTAGAATATCGAGGGGTGGATTATAGTAGAGATGTTTGGAAAAATATACATCGAGATATAAAACAATTTGAAAATTCTGAACGGAAAATCAGATTTTTTTATCAAGATGCTTGTGAGCTTATTACTCTGATAGAGCGTGGTACTTGGGTGCCAAATCTTATAGTGTTTCAGTATGTATTTTCTGATATGCAAAAACATACGGACGAACAAGATATAAAATACTTTATGGATACTTTCGCACGATATTTTAACGAAAAGGTAAGTTCAAATACTTATATAATACTAAATGACATTAATTTAGGTCGAGATTATGGGGGTGGACGAGAATATTTTGATCAATTATTTAGAAAACTAAGAGATTCTATTTCGAGGAAGGGACGTTTTTGTAATGATAATTCAAGAAGTGAATATTATCCTAGAGGATATACATATGGAGAAAACTCAGACGGGGAATTTCCCAAAAATGAAAATTTTTTTGATTTAAGGAAATGGAAAAAATATTCACCATTTGATACATGTGCTAGTGCGCAAATGATAATAAAAAAAGAGGTGATTTGATGATTATTAGTGCAAGTAGACGTACAGATATACCGTCTTACTATTCGGAATGGTTGATTAATAGATTAAAAGAGAAATTTGTATTGGTTAGAAATCCGATGAATATACATCAGGTAAGTAAGATAGATTTATCGCCAGCTGTTGTTGATGCAATCGTATTTTGGACAAAAAATCCAACTCCAATGTTGCCATACCTAGAGCAAGTTAAAGATTATACATATTATTTTCAATTTACTTTAAGTGCATATGGTCCAGATGTAGAAAAGAATTTACCATCAAAAAATAAAATTATTATTCCAACATTTCAACAGTTATCCAAAGAAATTGGAAAAGAAAAGATTATATGGAGATATGATCCAATTTTCTTTAACGAGCAGTACTCAATGGAGTATCACTGTAAGTATTTTGAAGTGTTAGCATCTAAATTGGGTGATTATACAGAAAAGTGTACTGTAAGTTTTATGGATATGTATAGAAATACAGAAAGAAACGTAAAGGCTTTAAGTATTGTCAAAGATACATATGAAATGCAGGTGGAATTATTGCAACGATTTGTAGAAATAGCAAAGGAGCATGGTTTATATATTGATACATGTGCTGAAATTGGTGATTTTCATAACATAGGAGTGGAGCACGCTCATTGTATTGACAGGGAACGAATAGAGAGAATTGGTGGATTCAAACTTAATGTTGATAAAGATACAAATCAAAGAGCAGAATGCGGATGCGTGGCAAGCATTGATATAGGAGCTTATAATACATGTAAAAATGGATGTCTGTATTGTTATGCAAATTATAGTTCAAATACAGTAGAAAAGAATTTTGGTATGCATAATCCTAAGTCACCATTGTTGTTTGGTGAAATAGATAGTACAGATGTAATCAAGGAAAGAAAGGTAAAGTCACTTATTAATAATCAGATGAATTTATTTGATATTTAGAAAAAGAGGGATTTTATGAAATACAACTTATATATTTATGATGGAAACAGGAATGCGGTTGTTATGACGGATATGGATGGTAAGGAACTTGTAATTGATTGTGATAAAGCAGAGGCGCAAGTTATATTTGATGAGCCGGAGGATGTAGGGATTCTTGCTAGACTTGCAAGGAAAGAACCGGCTGGTTATGTGAGTATTGCAATGCGTCCGGATGGATTGCAGGATTATGTGGATGTGTGGAATGAGTTGAATTAAAGGAGTGGAAGGGAGTGTATCATTTTTGGTGATATGCTCTTCTGCCTTATAGAGTAATATGCTAAAGTGGAGGGTAACAGGAAATGTGCGTTTTTTGTGAGATGATAGAAAGAAAATCACCAGCTCATATTGTATATGAGAACGATCAATAGATTTCCTTTTTGGATATAGAACCGATTAATGAAGGGCATGTTCTAATTGTTCCTAAACAGCATGTAGATACGATAGAAAAAATATCTGATTAAACATTAACGGATATAGTGGGTGTTGCAAAAAAGATTGTTACAGCGTTGAAAGCTATCTATGGAAATAAAGGTTATAGCATTATGCAAAATGGTGGGAAGTTTTGTGATTTTGGACATGCTCATTTCCACGTGTTTTCACGTTATGATAATGATGGGTTTGAGTGGAACTATCAAAAAGAAGAATCGGAGTATTCGGAGAAAGTTGCGGAAAAAATTTAAATAGAATTACGGACTGATGAGGTAGTGGTATGTATGTAAATCAAAGTATTGATAAGTATGACAGAAAAACCGAGAAATATATTGTTGCATATTTGGATTTGTTAGGTATTACTAGCAAAATACGAAGTATAGAACATCAAGAACTTGCAATGAACAAATTGCATAATTTATACACATTCTCAATGAGATTAACAGAAGAGATTCAAATAGAAGAATTCAAGGAAATTAAATTTAAGATTTTCTCGGATAACATTATTATTGCAAAAAAGGTATCAAAAGAAAGCGAGCAAGCTGTAAAAGACATTAGGAGTTTATTAATGTGTGCTGGACATTTTCAAGAATTAGCAGCAAGTGATAGAGTTGGTTGGATGCTGAGGGGTGGAATTACAATTGGGAACTTGTTTATTGATGATACTATGGTATGGGGAGATGCTTTAGTAAAGTCTTATTTATTAGAGGACAAGGTTGCAAATTATCCACGTGTAATCATTGACGATATAGTTGTCAATGAGATTGTAAGAAATCAAAATCTTTCTGACTATGTGCGACAAGATTTTGACGGATTGTATTATTTAAATTATTTATGTGATTGTCACTTTTGTGGACAAATGTTAATGAATGGTTTTGAACAAATGAAGGCGGAAGTCAAGCATTCCTATAGTGAAAAAATGAGACAAAAATTTTATTGGCATATGAATTATATTAATATGGAGCTGGATAGAAAGAATGAAAAATCAGATAGAAAATATAGATTGTCTATGTAAGAACCAATTAATAAATAACTAATCTCTCTTTTATGTGCAGGAAAAAGAGAGGATAATGTATTGTAAAGGTGGTATCATTTTATGGAATGGATTGAGCGATTAAACAGTGCTGTTGAATACATGGAAGCTCATTTGCTTGAGAAAATAGACTATGAAAAGGTTGCTGAGATTGCAAATTGTCCGGCGTACCATTTTCAAAGAATGTTCTTTTTCATGACAAATATTTCGGTTTCTGAGTACATCAGAAGGAGAAGAATGTCTTTGGCAGCAGTTGATTTACAAGAAGCAGGGGCAAAGGTTATTGATATTGCGCTGAAATATGGATATGATTCACCGACTGCTTTTAATTGCGCATTTCAGAGCATACACGGTATAGCACCATCCGTAGCGAAGAAGGAAAATGCAACTTTGAAATCCTATCCGGCAATAAAGTTTTCTATTTCGGTACAAGGTATGGAGGAAATGAATTTCAGAATTGAAACAAAAGAAGCCTTTCGGATTATTGGGAAAAGTTGTCCATTAAGTAAAGTGCTTGAAGAAAATTTTGCAAGAATACCCCATGAATGGGACACAGCACTAGAAAATGGAATGCTCTCCGAACTTTATGGATTGATGAACAATAAGCCGGAAGGATTGCTTGGTGTAAGCGTACATAATGAAAAAGAATGGAAATATTTTATTGCTGTAAGTTCTACAGAAGATAGTGATAACTTTGAGCAGTACGATATTCCTATTGCAACTTGGGCTGTGTTTTCAGGATGCGGCACCAATGTTTCTCTGCAAGAATTAGAACGCCGTGTTATAACTGAATGGTTGCCGACATCCGGGTATGAGTATGCGGAGATACCTGATATTGAGGTATATATAAAAGCAGATCCAAAGGATGCAATATATGAATACTGGCTACCGGTTGTGAAGAAGGAGGATAATAGTGGCTGTATCAACGATTAAAGCGGAATTTCAGTGTGAAATAGAAAAAGTATGGGAATTAGTTACATCATTGGATAACTATTCTTGGAGAAGCGACTTAGATAAAATCGTGGTGACTGTGCTGGAAAAAGAGTTCGAGGAACATACGAAGGATGGTTATGTTACAAAGTTTAAAATTACTGCTTTTGATGAATATAAGAACTATGAATTCGATATGGAAAACGGCAATATGCAGGGTCATTGGATGGGTAAATTTTCTTATAAAGACGGTATTACATTTATTGAGTTTACAGAAGATGTAAATGCTAAAAAATTGGTTATGAAACCTTTTGTGGGAATGTATTTAAAGAAACAGCAGGCTAAATATATTCAAGATTTAAGGGAAGCATTGGAGGCAAAAAGATGACTTGTGATGAAATTATTGAAGAGTTAAAAGCAAATGCTTCTGAAAAATACAAAGCGAATGTCGTGAAAATGGGTATTCCAGAAGAATATAGTATAGGTGTTTCGACAGCCGTTGTTCGTGCGATAGCAAAGAAAGCAGGAAAATCAAACGAACTGGCAAGAGAATTGTGGAGTTCCGGCTACCATGAGGCAAAATTATTAGCGGTATTAGTTTTTGACAAAATGACCATATCACATGATGAAATAGAAAAACTTATATGTGATGTACAGTCGTGGGATTTGTGCGATCACTTGTGTAAAAATCTGATTATTAAGCGGAAGAGCTATGATGAGTTTATTTCTAATTGGATTACAAGTACACATACTTACAAGAAGAGAGCAGCATTTACGTTAATAGCTTCTTCTGTAGTACATAACAAAACGATTACCAATGATACGCTTGATGATTATTTGCGCATTATACAAGAGTATTCCGATAGTGAACATGAACATGTTAGGAAGGCAATTTCTTGGGCATTGCGGGAGATAGGAAAGAAAGATTTTACTTACAATGAAAAGGCGATTCTTTTGGCTCATGAATTAAAAGAGAGTGGCAACAAGAATAAGGTATGGATTGCCAAGGATGCTTTAAAAGAGTTAGAAACACTTGTTAAGGTGGAAGGAAGAGGTAGGCTTATTTCTTCAAATAGCAAGATGGGAAGAGAATAATTTATGATTAATCACTCAGTTTACTATGGTGTAAATTGGGTGATTTTTATTATGATGACATAAATATACATGGAAATGAGAGTAAATCACATTTAGATGTTGATTTTTTGCGCAAAACTGTATATAATAGAAAGTAGAAAAGAAGGTGAGGTAGCAATCATGTTAATTCAATTTAATTTTAAAAATTTTAAATCATTCAGAGAAGAGGCTACTTTGGATTTGTCTGCGGCGAAGATGACAGAGTTCTCAGACAGAGTAGTGACTATTGGTAGCGAGAAGATTTTGCCGGTTGCTGCCATTTATGGTGCAAATGCAAGCGGAAAGTCCAATATATATAATGCTTTTGAATATATGTCTGAGTATGTTGCAGAGTCCTTTAAGTATGGCGATGAAGAGGAGAAGTTTGAAGAGTTCAGACCGACTCCGTTCTTGTTTGATTCCACATCTGCTGATGCGGAATCCAGCTTTGAGGTGTACTTCACATTACCCGGGGATAAGTCTGAGAGAAGCTATAACTATGGTTTTTGTATCAATAAGGAAGGTGTAACCGAAGAATGGCTCAATTCCAAGGCAAAGACTGCCAGAAAATACAGTACAGTATTTTATCGTGGAACTACTGACGAGGAGCTTGATTTGTCGGGCTTCCCTAAGAGCAGTAGGGATAATATTCAGGTTGCATTGGAAAAGCAGGTGCTTATTATCTCTTTGGGAGCAAAGCTGAAGATTGGTAAGTGTAAGGCAATCAGGGATTGGTTCCTTGCAAATGAATTTGCTGATTTTGGTGATCCTTTTACCAACTTCTTTATGTCACGAAGATTGCCGAAGGGATTTGTGGAAGATAAGAATGTACAGCAGAAGGTTGTAGAATATTTTGCATCTTTTGATGAGCATATCAAGGATTTCAGAATTGAAAAGGTTCCTCAGGAGGCTGAAAGCAAGGAAGAGAGATACAAGATTAATGCACTTCACAAGATGATTGATTCTGATGAAATGGCGGAAATTCCGTTGGGATTGGAGTCAGCTGGTACTTTGAAGATGTTTGCGCTATATCCGGAATTGCAGGAAGTATTGGAGAAGGGGAGCGTATTCTACATCGATGAATTAAATGCTCGTTTGCATCCGTTACTTGTAAGGAATTTTTTGCTTACATTCTTAAATCCGGAAATCAACACCAATCATGCACAGCTTGTATTTACAACCCATGATACATGGCAGTTGTCTAATCAGTTGTTGCGTCGTGATGAAATCTGGTTTGTAGAAAAGGATGAAAGAGGTGTATCCACACTTTACTCATTGGCTGACTTCGTAGATGAGGATGGTTCACGTATCCGTAAGGATGAAAGCTATGAGAAGAATTACCTGATTGGAAAGTACGGTGCGATTCCTACCTTAAAGAGTATTGATATATTTAAGGAGGAATAAGTATGGCGAAAAAGGACAGAACAGGTAATAGAAAAACTCGTGAGCAGAGAAAACAATTCAAGGTGCCGGAATTAGGCTACTACTTGATTATTACGAATACAGAAGCTACGGAGCGTTGTTTCTTCACGGGACTTCATCAGGCATTGCCGGAAGATGTGAGAAACAAGCTTGCAATAAAGGTGGTAGAGACAAAGACTCGTACCATGATTGATAAATGTCTGGAACTCACTGCTTACGATGCACAATATCGTATTCCTTGGATTGTGTTTGACAGAGACCAAGTGCAAGGGTTTGATGAAATTATAAAAGAGGCAGAGAATAAAGGAATACAAGTGGGCTGGTCCAATCCATGCTTTGAGATATGGATGTATGCCTACTTTGGTTCCATGCCGGCAATCCAAGATTCTTGGAATTGCTGTTCAGATTTTGGACGAGTATATGAATCAAAGACCGGGCAAAAATATTCTAAAGCTGATGAGCAGATGTATGGCAAAATCTACAAAGTCGGTGACGAAGAAAAGGCAATTCAGATAGCACAGCAGAAGCTGGAGCAGTGTAAAAGAGAAGGTAAAACAAAGCCATCAGAGATGTGCCCGTGTACTACGGTACATGAGTTGGTGGGGGAGATTAAAGGTAAATGCAAAAAGAATGCGAACTAAGAAAGGATTATTCAATTATATATGATGTTAAAAGAAGATTGTGAGAGAATAGGGGTTCTTGAATGTGGAGTAGCATTTCAGAAAATTGGATTTATGTTTAGAGAACAGCCGATTGGAGATTATGGTATAGATGCAATAATTGAGACTAGAGATGACAAATATCTATCTGGCAAATTAATAGCTGTTCAAATAAAGTCAGGGGATTCTTATTTTAAGGAGAAAAAAAACAATTGTGTGATATATCGAGGAGATATTAAGCATTATTATTATTGGTTAAATCACTCGTTACCTGTTATCATTGTTTTGTTCTCGCCGACAACAGGGGAATTAATTTGGGAATGTGTTAATAAACAAACAGCAAAGAGGTGCCAAGAAGGATGGAAAATAAGTATTCCAAGTAACCAAACAATACCAACTTCAAGAGAAATGTTATATGATTTGGCAAATAAGCAAAGTGAATTTACAAGTCGATGGACTTCTTTGGTATTAGCAAAAGAATGGATGCTACATATTAATGAAAAAGGGAGTCTTATCTTAGAGGTGGAAGAATGGATTAATAAATCATCTGGTCGTGGAATATTTAGATTGAAATCTGAATGTGAAAAAGAAGTGGAGAAAGTATTATTTGAAAGAGAGATTTTAGGGCTTGGAGTAAGGAGTTATGAGTCGGTAATTCAGGAATTGTTTCCTTGGGCTAATATCGAAATTGACAAAGATTTTTATGAAGCCAATATGGATGAAGAAAGCCATAGAAAAAGTATGATTTCGGAAAGAGACTATGCAAGAATGTTCGGCAAAAAGGGTAAGGAGCTTTTGAAGTATTCACCAGAGTTACCTTCAATATATCCTTACCGGAATGGCGCAGGAGAAGTTGATTTCTACCGATTGAAGTTAACATTAAATGGAGTAGGAAAATCATTCATTGAAATAGAGCATTTTTTGGAAACAGGTAAATTTTATTTATGGGATAAAATTAGTATGTAACTTGTATAAGAGCATTTTCGTTCTAAATAAGTGTTCTATGTAGTGAAAGAGGTGAAAAGAGTGGATAGAGCAGTTAATGATGCAACATTGAATCAAGCAGGAAATGTTTATCAATATCTAGTAGCACTAAAGGATTGTTATGAGCTTATGGAAGGAGATACTCTTCAAATAGAAGTGAATGGTGATGTTAGTGTTATTAATAAAAATCAAGGAAGATATCAGAAAGAAGTAAAACATCATTTTGGAGAAAAATATCTTTCTGATAGGGATATAGAATTTTGGAAAACGTTAGCAAATTGGTATACGGATTATGAAAGACTTAAGGGGTTTTCAAATTTTATACTCAGTACTACATCTATCATCACTACGGATTCACCATTTTCAAAGTGGAATGAATTAGATAAGCATGAAAAATTGTCTTGTATTACTGGAATTGGAGCAGAACATAAGGAAAGAGAAGAAACATTTAGAAAGCAGTATAATAGGATTTTTTGCGATTCATTTGATGAGAATAAATTACTTGATATTTTGGAAAAGTTTATTATAGCGCCTGCACAAACATCTATTCAGGGAATATCAAAAGAATTTACAAGGTTTGTGGGACATATTCCAGAAGAGAATAGAGATTATTATATAGGTGCATTAGTGGGCAACATAATAATGCAGGTGAAAAATCCGCCGCATGTATGGCAAATTACAAAAACAGAATTTGAGGAATTATTACAGAAGGAGACGGCAGGGCATTGTTCACCTGGAACTATTCCGCTTCCGACTGTTTATTCAAATGCTGAAATTCCAACGGAAGAAATAGCTGCATTACAGCAGAAGAGATTTGTTGAGGCAATTCGTGATATTGATTACGAAAGAAAGGTAACGGAAGCAATATCTGATTATTGGAAAACAGATATAACTATTGCGGAGTATTTTAAAAATAACTTTATGTATTTGCAAAGTATAGACGAATATAAAAATACATTGTCAGCTAGAATGCAATATGAAAAAATAGGGTGTCTTTTATAGTGTGGGGAAGGGCAGTTGTGCAAATTCGCAACAGCTGCCCTATACTATTTCTGACTAGGAAATCGAGTCTGTGAAAGTTTTTCTGTAAATAAGTATTAGACAGTAGGTCTTCTATGATAAAATATAAATCATAGGAGGCCTATTATTATGGCAAGAGAAAAGAAACCAATTCACAAAGTACAAATG
>Ga0129312_1002075_pt1 | contig 10494 bp, 17 predicted proteins | sample O827metagenome_FD_94434 | JGI IMG/M metagenome (GOLD analysis project Ga0129312, IMG submission 94434) | Orangutan group fecal microbial communities from Wisconsin, USA - O827 metagenome | ecosystem: Host-associated > Mammals > Digestive system > Large intestine > Fecal | place: USA: Wisconsin... | reverse complement strand
TTGGAGGTCTCCAAACATTATGAGGACGGTTGCACGAAATACGGCGAACGGAATTGGGAGCGGGGTATTCCTCTTCACTGCTATATTGATAGCGGTGTGCGCCATTATCTGAAATATATCCGGGGCGATGAGGATGAGCCGCATGACCGGGCGTTCCTTTGGAACTTGCTCGGTGCGCTGTGGACTCAGGACAATAAGCCGGAATTGATTGACCTGCCGTTCAGAGAACGGAACTCCGATGGGTAAGCCGACTTTCATTGAAGCCCTTGCCAATGGAATTATCGTTCAAGCCTGTAAGGATTATCGGACAGCTCTCAAATGGGACAACAGACAATCCATAGCAGAAATCGAGCGATTCTTCCGTTCCGAGTGGTACAAGATGCTTACTTCCATAGACGGAGAATATCTTATCGCTAAACTGCGAAAGGAGCAAAAGGAAAATGAGTAAAGGATATTTCCTACTGATTGACCCTCAGAAGAACACCTTGCGTATTCCTACTGATGACGAGTACATACACGATGTGTTCCGAGACAGGGAAATCAAGAACAACATAAAGCGGCACAAAACCAAAGGCGAACTCAACAAAGAGGTTTCGGACTATCTGAAAGGCGGTGGCAAGGAATGAGAATTATTGCTCCATCTCACGAGATTCTGACTCCGATTGACGGCATTCAGATTCTCAAACATATCGAGAGTTGCGGTCGTGTCTGCTATAAAAGCGAACACAAAATTACTGAGGATAGCTACCTCACATTCGTCAAGAACATCATCAAGAGAGGACATGAAGCCGTCCTCGAACACTTCTCCGTGTCGGTCAAGTTCATTTGCGACAGAGGTGTTTCACACGAGATTGTCCGACATCGGCTTGCTTCTTACTGTCAGGAGTCCACCCGGTACTGCAACTACGCCAAAGAGGACTTTCAGAGTGAAATCACGGTCATCAAGCCGTGTTATCTCGACAAAAGCGCAGCAGGTTATCGGATATGGGAACGCTCCTGCAAGAACGCAGAAACCGCCTATTTTGACCTGCTTGACTTCGGTTGTACTCCGCAGGAAGCAAGAGCCGTCCTGCCGAACAGTCTGAAAACGGAAATCGTTATGACCGCCAACCTCAGAGAATGGAGACATTTCTTGAAGCTGAGGACTTCTCCGGCAGCTCATCCTCAAATCCGAGAGGTCGCTATTCCGCTGCTCAATGAGTTCAAGGTGCTTATCCCGGTCATGTTCGATGACATCGGTGACGGAAAATGAGAATCAAGCAGTACAAGGGTAAAGTATTCGGCGCAGACTTTACCGCCAAAGAACGAGCTGCTATGAACATGGAAATCAACCGTCAAATCATCGAAGCCGATAAGAAGTACACCAATGACATTGATGCTATGGTGCTTTATACGCTTCATGTGCATCTCGGCTTTGGCAAAAAGCGACTGCGGCGGTTTTGGGAAGCGTTTCAGAAAGAGCATAAAGCCCTCATCGAGCGTTATCAAATGCCGGATGACGGTGCTTGGCTCTGTCAGAGAAAACTAAAAGACATCGGCGTGGATGTCGAAGAATGGAACAAGGAGGTTTCGGAATGAAGCTGAAAAACGATAAAGGCAAGGTACACTTCATCATGGTTGCAGGGAAAGACTATGTGCAGCATGAGATGGGTATCAACGCCGCCAACACTCTTATCGAAAAAGGCACAGTAACAGAAAGCAAGCAGTTCGAGGGTTATCCTATCTGCGTTGACGGCAAGTACTTCTTTGAAGGGACTGTCTCAAAGAAGAAAAGGAAAGCTCCTGCATCCCCGGAGGTTGAGCCGGAGAGTGCATCCGAACAGGGCTAACCTATGAGATACGCTAATCTCCCTCCCGATATAACCGCTCTCCCTCAATGGGTCTGTGTGTGGAACAACTCAAAGATACCGATGCAAGCCAAAGAGCGAAAAGGTGCATCATCCGTCAACCCGGAAACTTGGTGCGATTTTAAGACGGCAGAAAAAGCCGTGAACGATGGTATCTACGACCATATCGGGTTTGTGTTTAACAACAACGGCATTGTGGGTATTGACATCGACTGCGGTTTTGACTCTGACGGTTTTCTTTCGGATGTGGGCATTGACATCATGCGAGCTTGTCATTCCTATACAGAAAAATCGAGAAGCGGCAGAGGTGTTCATATCCTACTCAAAGGCGATTTACCCTTTAAGGGAAAGAACAACGGTCAGGGAGTCGAGATTTACAAGAGCAGTCGGTACTTCATCGTAACCGGGCAGAAGCTCATCTACGACACAATGATTGAGAATCAACAGGCGATTGACTATGTTGTGGAAAAGTACTTCCCGGAGACGATTAAGGAAAACGAAAGCTCCGGCTGCTCTCAGCGTATCTATTCGCCGCTCTATGAAAAGCCGGAGAACGGCAAAATCTCGCTCAGACCAAAATACCCGCCCATTCCGAGAGGGATGAGAAACCTGTCTCTCACCTCTCTCGCAGGGCAGCTCCACAATCAGGGGTACTCGAAAAAGGAAATCTATCAGGAACTACTACACGCCAATCAAATAGCCTGTACTCCTCCACTCCCGGCAAGCGAGATACAGACTATCACGAACAGTGTAACGAAATACAGGAGGTAAGAGAATGACTCTATTGGAATTGCAAGATGTTTTAGGTAAAGCAATCGTCTCCATCGAGGACGGTACAGGGAGCATCGACAAGGCTAAGGCTATCGCAAGTCTCGCCAAACAGATGATTAACAATGCCGATGTTATCCTCAGAACGGATAAGTTTGTCAACAACAAGGGCAAGCGTATCGACAAGGCAGTTGGTAAGGAATGAAAGTATACTTCACTCCTGCCGAGGATAAGTTTCTCCGTGAAAACCTTGATAAGTGCTATACAATGTATGACCTTGTGGATATGTTCAACGCTGAGTTTCCTCAGCACACAACTACTTACGGCAACTTACAGAAACGGTTGTCTAAGTTGGGATTGAAGAAAGGTACGCACAATGTCCGCAAAGAAAAGGTACACCATAAAACCCCCATCGGAACGGTAATCAAGGGAAAGAATAACGGTGCGAGAGTCAAAACGGAAAACGGCTATGTTGCGGCAAATGCTTATTTCCGAAAGAAATACGGTCGGGGTAAAGACGAGATGATAATTCACCTCAACGGTGATTTAGCGGACTTCTCAGAGGACAATATTGAATTTGTCACAAAGTCGATATATTCCTCTCTCTGTTGGCGAAAGTGGTTGTTCACAAACCCGGAACTGACAAAGACGGCGATTCTTACCGCAAGACTGCTTGAATACTTCCCTGATTTACGGCACAACGAAAATCAATTTTACGGTAACAGGAGCGATAATACATGAAACAAACAAAAGTAACCCGTTGCAAGGGCGAAGGACACGGAGAGTGTAAACGATGCAAGCAAACCAAAGGTTGGGGCTTGAATTGGATGTGTTTCCTCTACAAAATCGAGGGGGCGTGAAGGGTGCTACTGTTTCGACTGCGTAAAGGAAATTTTGAAAGAAGAGGGTGTTTGAGAATGGCTGAAAACAGATGCGTGTGCTGCGGAGAGATTATCCCCGAAGGAACTATGGTCTGCTCCATTTGTTCAAAGTCCAACGAACTCCCCGTCACACCTGAGTTTATCTGCGAACAGTTGGCAGAGCGTTTCGATGAGCCGTGCAATATGTCTCCGTTTGAGGAGGAGCTTCACGACACCGAAGAGAAATGCGAATGGTGTGAGAAATACTGCGGCAAAGCGAGTGCCGCCGACTGTTGGATGCGTTATTTCCAACTCAAATATAACGAAAAGGAGGGAAACACGAATGAGTAATAACCTTGATGAAATCACCGTTGAGCCGGAGTTGTTTCAGCTCAGAAGCGGTCAGCTCATCTTGTCAGAAGAACTCTCACAGAAGATGTTCTATATCATGGGCGCACACCCTGAGTCCCGGCAAATCGACAACTCCGGCTATTCTTGGGATGAAAGCGGCATGGCAGAACTCTTCTCCGAGTGCTATAAGAACGACACCCGCTACTGCCCGGAAGCGAAGTCTTGGTACACCTACAACAACGGCGCATGGCGTAAGGATGTCGGCTCTCTGCTCGTGGCAGAGAAAATCAAAGAGTTCACCCGGCTCATGGTCTTGTACTGCGGTGAAATCACGGACGAAGAGAAGCGCAAGAGCTACTTTGCCTTTGTAAACAAAATGGGGGATAGGCGTTTTCGGGACAGGCTGATGAAGGATGCAGCATCCGTCTACCCCATCGCCGCCGCTCAGTTTGATGCAAATCCTAACCTCATCAACTGTCTGAACGGTACATACGACTTGGAAACAATGAGCTTCCGAGAACACAGTTGGGAAGATTATCTCACGATGCAGACCAACTTTGAGTACACCATGCAGGACGATATTCGGTGTGAGCGTTGGGAAGAGTTCATCCGTGAAGTCACGAGCAACGACAAGGACAAGGCTGACTACCTGCAAAGAGCTTTGGGTTATTCCATGCTCGGCACTTCCAAAGAAGAGTGTATGTTTATCCTACACGGAAAGACCACTCGCAACGGCAAGTCCACTCTGCTTGGTACGATTCATCACCTGCTCGGAGATTATGCTTCCGTCTCCCCCGTCTCAATTATCTGCAAGACAGACCGCTCAAAAAACGCCGAAGCTGCATCCCCCACAATCGCCGCCCTAAAAGGAAAGCGGTTTGTGACAATGGCAGAAAGCAATCAGTACGGCAAGCTCGATGAAGAGGTTATCAAACAGCTCACAGGCGGCGAAGAAATAACTGCCCGGAATCTGTACGAGAGCATGATGACCTTCCTCCCGCAGTTCACGATGTGGCTCTCCTGTAACGACCTGCCGAGTGTGCAGGACAAGTCGCTGTTTGCGTCAGACCGTGTGAGAGTCATCGAGTTCAACAGGCACTTCTCGGAGAGTGAGAGAGACGAGAGCTTGAAGGATACATTCAGAACGCCCGAAGCGATGAAAGGCATTTTTACTTGGCTCATCATCGGCTACTTCCGTTATAAGCGGTTTGGGCTGAAAATGTCGGACGAGATGAAGCAGGTCATCAAGCAGTATGAGAAAGACAATGACCTCGTGCTGCAATTCCTTGAAGAGCGGTGTGAGCTGAAAGAGGATGTCAGCACGAGGGCAAAGAGCCTTTACGATGCGTACAAGATATGGTGCAAGAGCAACGGCTATTTTGTGTGCAGCGCAAAGAAGTTCAATGCAGGAATGGAGCAACACCCGGAATGGCATAATGGTAAGCGAGTTTCGCACGGATACGCTGTTTTTGACGGTGTTTTGCTGAAAAGTTGTTCATAAATTATTCACAAAGTGCGTTTTAGGGTAGTTCAGGTAGGTCATTTTAGCTTTTTTCTATAAAGTGTCTTATAGAGAGTACTATATAGAGGACTTTACTGAAAAAGCCGAAAATGAACTACCTCACCTACCCGGACGGCAGAAAGGAGTATTCGGAATGAAAGACAAAGAACTAACAGAAATCGGTCAGCAGGTCGCTAAAAGAGGGAGACCGAAAGGCTCAGGAGGAAACGAAAGGAAAGACCTTTCTTGGAACGGAAATGAAAATCTTTTACCGGGGGATAGGGGTCGGTATTTACGACACGCCCTTGCGAGTTGGGACTTACCCGTTATCGACATCTCGGATGAGAAACAGGTGGAAGAGCGTATCGTTTGGTATTTCAATCACTGCATTGAGGATGACATTAAGCCGACTGTTTCCGGGATGTGTAACGCTCTTGGGATTGATAGAAGGACATTTTATCAGTGGCAAGTTGGTGAATGTAGAGACCGCAGCCATACACCCATTATTAAAAAAGCGAGGTCAATTCTCGAAGAAATGTGGGAAGATTGGATGGTTGACGGCAAGATTAACCCGGTCGTTGGCATCTTCCTCGGTAAGAATCACTTCGGTTACGCTGACAAACAGGACATCATTGTGACACCGAACAACCCGCTCGGCGATGCAGCTAACCCGGAAGAGGTGCGACAGCGGTATCTTGATTCGGTGGTTGTTGATGAACTTCCTCCAAACTCTGAGGAAAACGGCGAGGAAAAATAAAAACTTTTTGTTTTCAGAAAAGCCGCAGAAAGGACCTTTCAGAAGCTCAAAAAATCGCCGGGCAAAATCAGCGGCGGCAGCTCTCAGCGGAATGAATCGAAAAGTGGACGGAATCAAACCCGGTCGGGCGGCGGTCGCTGCTCGGTCGGGTTTGGTAGTTGTTCTCGGCTCGTTTTCGTGTTGCCCTCCGTGCGGCTCTCTGCGGCTCGCTGCGGGGCGTTTGCGTGTCGGGTAGTATCTCTATACCACTAAACCGTAAAACGCCGCTACGGGGCTTTTAGAGGGCTTTACAGAGGGCAACGAAAAACCGCCCGACATTATAGCCGGGCGGCGATGCGCTCAAATATGGATTTGTGCCGAGTTTGACTCGTCCACCACTCAACACGGGCGGCGAGTTCTTCGGGCGATGTCATGGGTATTTTGATAAGTTCGCAGCCCTTCGGCGTGAGGTAGTACCCGAAACCATACCGGGGCAGCGTTTCCGCTCCTTTGGTGTTTATGATGTTTCGGGAGTCCTGAGCGGTCGGACACCGTAGCGCAACCCGTGAATCAAGATTGACTTTGATTTGACCGTTGATAATGTCCCGTGTCGGTCGTTGAGTTGCAAGAATCAAATGCAGGTTTGCGGCTCTTCCGAGTTGCGCAAGGCGTATTATTTGCGGCATTGTCTCCCGTTTTTGGGTGGTCATAAGGTCGGCAAACTCGTCAATAATGATATATATATCCGGCTCGCTGCTTTTCTTCATGTGCGCCGCTTGCATCCGTTTATATCGTTCCTCCATCGTTTCAACCGCTCGCACAAGGGCGGCGGCGATGTCGGGCGGCTCGCTTGCGTATGCGATTGTATGCGGCAGTGGTTTATAGTCAATGAGTTCTACTCGCTTTGGGTCGATTAAAACGAGCTGCAAGCGGTGCGGGGCTTTATAGAGGGCGGTATATATTAGGCTGTTTATAAGTACGCTTTTACCGCTTCCCGTACTTCCCGCAATGAGCAAATGCGGTTGTTCGAGCATATCGAGACAGACCGCCGCCGCCCGTCCTCCGGGTGTTTTCCATTCTTTTGGCATTGTTTTACCTCCTGAGAAGTAGAGCCGGGACGAATTGCCCCGGCTCGCTCGTTATGCTTTGTAGTTGTGTTCCCATGTTCTAATGCTCCGAGTTTTGCCGAGTCTCGATATATACCGTTCACGCTCGGCGGCATCCGTGAAACAGCTTGTAAAGGTTGCTTCACCGTAAAGCGGAGACCATGCAACATAGTAAAAAGTTCTCACGGTTTGCCCCTCCTTAAAAGATGCGGAAAAGATTGCTATTTCTTGCAGTGATGGCGTAATATTCACCCGTTTCGGTGTTCTGAATAAGACCGCCGTTAATGCCGTATGTGCCGGAACTATATCCGACTTTTTCGGCGTGTTCCCACTGCTCCATAACTTCGGCGGCGGTTGCGTTGGTGAGGTCATGCGCCATACCGCAGCGCACAAGGTTTTTTAATTCTCTTTGCGTGTATTTTCTCATTGTTTTCGCTCTCCCTTCGTCAACTCTCTGTAAATCAGATTTGTTAAAAGTTCTTCGGCTTGGCTCTCAGTGTATCGGGCTTTTTCTTCGTCCGTCTCTTCAAGGATTGCGCCGATGTCATCAACCGCAGAGCGGTTATAATAATAACAGGTATCAAAAACACCTGGCAGTCCTGCGCACCAATCAATAAAGGCGAGCCGCTCGCAGTGATGATAATATTGGAAGTCCTGCGGAAAATGATATTTTTCACTTCTGAAAATGTCGAGAATAAAGGCGGCTATTTCGTGCCACTCCTGCGGCGGGTTGTCTGTGATGTTCTCCGGCGTGAATCCGTCCATGATATAAGCCCGGATATTTTCGGCGGCTTTTTTGCTGTTTGTTTTTAACATTGTAAATCCTCCTTGTAATTGCGCCGGGTTTGTGCTACAATAGAGGAGCAGCCGCCCGGCTTGGGTTGGTTTGTGTGAGCGTTCCCGGTCTTGCTTTCTCAGGGCTTTCGGGTGCGCTCTCTTTTGTTTACGGTCTTATTATAGCACACTCGCATTTACTTGTCAAGAGTTTCTGCGAAATTTTTTCAAGATTTTTTGCGATTTTTTCGCCGCCGTCCTTGCCGTCCTTTTTCGTTTGTTCGTTGCGCTGCTCGGCTCGCTCTCTCGCCCATTTTCCCGGCAGCGGTGGCGGCATGCCCCCGGAGGGGGAAGCCGGGGCGAGGTTTGGCGGCGGGGGAGGGTCGTAACCACTCGCAAAAATAAAAAGGCTTTTTCGCAAAAACCTATTGACATTCGCATAAACTTGTGATATAATAAATGCGAACAGGAGGAAAATACCATGAACTTCAAAAACGCAGTTGGATATATTCGAGTCAGCACCGAAGGACAGGTCGGAGACGATAAGTTCGGCATTGACTCTCAGAAACAATCCATTCTCCTCTATGCCAATGAGAATGGGTACAATATCGTGGAATGGTTTATCGACAAAGCTGTGAGCGGTGTCAAAGACAACCGCCCTGAGCTTGACAAGATTCTCTATGGAACTGATGTAACCAATCCTCCCTATGAAGCGGTCATCGTTGCAAAGTCTGACCGTATGGCGAGAGACATCAAGCTCTACTTCTACTACCTCTACACCCTCGAAAAGAAAAACATCAAGCTCCTGAGTGTTTGTGAGCAGTTCGATGATGACAATGGTTTGAGCGGTATCTATCGCTCCATCATGCTTTTCGTTGCGGAACAGGAGCGGCGTAATATTGCGATGCGTACAAGCAGCGGTCGTAGAGTCAAAGCGAAAGCCGGAGGTTATAGCGGCGGTCGCAGTCCTTACGGCTACAAGGTCGAGAATGGGCAGCTTGTCCTGAATGAAAGCGAAGTTCCTATCGTAAAGATGGTCTTTGAGGGGTTGGATGCAGGTCGTACTCTTTGGGATATTGCCGATAGTTTAACAGCAGCGGGATTTACCACTCGTAAGGGTACGGCGTTCAGAGAATCCAATGTAAGAAGCATCCGAGACAACCGTCCTTTCTACGAGGGGATGTATAAGTACGGCAAGGACATGAATTGGGTCAAGGGCGTTCACGAGCCGATTCTCAAAAAGGAGGGCTAAACGATGATATGGGCGTTTAAGATGTTTTTCAAGATAATCGGGTATGTATTTATATATACCTTTGCGTTTGTCATCACTCTTATCCTCTTGCCGTTCTACGGCATATACACTTTGTGCGGAGGAAAGCTCCCTAAGCCAAAGAAAGAGAAAAAGGAAAATGATTCATGGCGCAGCTGTTTCGAGTGGGTTGCAGGTTATTTATGGGATTAAGGCTCTCGCAACCGGGCGATGAGCAACAGTCAACAGGGACTACGAACAATCGTGGTCTCTGTTTTGTTTTAGGGAGGTTTGAAAAGTGGATAACGAAAAACTCATATCCAAAATATTTTCGGAAATACAAAAAGACCCCTCCAACTATCGGGCATACGAGGATGTGTTTTCTCTATGCCGCAGCTTGGAGGGTGAGGATTTTAAGTTGGCGCACGACACCAATGCCGAACTGAGAATATATATCAGCCGAGGGATGCAGACAGCCGCTTTCGCAAAGCTGTTTGACCTCTACAAGAGAAGTCTGCTCTTTGATGCGCCGCACAACTTTGACAGCTATCTTCTCTATCTCGAAATCAACCGTAAACCGGAAGAGCGATTTTATCAACCTCGCCGCCGTATTCTGAAAGAGGTCGTTGATAATCTGCAAAAGCTCGTGGACGATAAGCTTGACGAGTTGTTTATCTCTATGCCCCCTCGTGTCGGCAAAACGACCATCCTGATGTTCTTTGTGACGTGGCTTATCGGACGGAACAGTGAGTCCTCCAATCTCTATTCCGCTTACTCCGATACCATCACAAAGGCGTTCTACAACGGCGTGTTGGAGACGATTCAAGACCCCGTGACCTACTTGTGGAAAGATGTTTTTCCGAACGCAAAGGTTGTCGGGACAAACTCTGCCGATGAAACACTTAACATCGACCGCCGTAAGCGATACCCCTCTCTGACCTGCCGTTCTCTGTACGGTACGCTGAATGGTGCTTGCGACTGCAACGGTGTTGAAATCTCCGATGACCTTATCGGCGGCATCGAAGAAGCACTCAACAAAGACCGTTTGATGTCGGCTTGGAGCAAGGTTGACAACAACCTCCTCCCTCGTGCTAAGGAAAAGGCGAAGATTCTTTGGTGCGGTACGAGATGGTCGATGATTGACCCTGCCGGGTTGAGAATGGAGCTTCTACAAAATGATGAGCGGTTTAGGACACGGCGTTTCGCTATTATCAACTTGGCGGCTCTCGATGAGAACGATGAGAGTCAGTTTGATTATGACTACGGTGTAGGATTCAGCACCGAGTATTATCAGCAGAGACG
>Ga0129312_1002074_pt1 | contig 10499 bp, 10 predicted proteins | sample O827metagenome_FD_94434 | JGI IMG/M metagenome (GOLD analysis project Ga0129312, IMG submission 94434) | Orangutan group fecal microbial communities from Wisconsin, USA - O827 metagenome | ecosystem: Host-associated > Mammals > Digestive system > Large intestine > Fecal | place: USA: Wisconsin... | reverse complement strand
TTGGGCATTAATGGGAGCAGCACTTTCAGTAGCACTTGCCGGTATCGGTTCAGCCATCGGTGTAGGTTCAGCCGGACGTGCGGCAGCAGGGGTTGTAACAGAAGATCCGGATAAATTTGCCAAGGTTCTGCTTCTGCAGCTTCTTCCGGGTACTCAGGGTATTTATGGACTGCTGGTAGCTTTCCTTGCACTTTCAAAGGTTGGTATCCTTGGCGGTGGCATTGCAGACATCAGCCTGGAAACAGGTCTTATGATCTTTGTTGCATGCGTTCCTATTGCTGTGGCAGGATTATTTTCCGCGATCCACCAGGGCAGGACTTCCGTGGCATCAATCGGTATCGTTGCCAAGAAACCGGAACAGTTCGGTAAAGCCATGCTTTTCCCGGCAATGGTTGAGACATACGCGATCCTTGCTCTTCTGATCTCTATTCTTGCAGTCAGCGGAATTCAGGTTTGATCCAGTATAAGGACAGAGGGGAAAACCCCATCAGGAGGAGCAGAGCATGACAGGATTGGAGAAGATGGTAAGCCAGATTCTTGAAGAGGCAGATGCTTCTGCAGCAAAGATTCTTGAGGACGCACAGAAGGAGGCTGACGGTATCCTTGCTGATGCCAGAGCCCGGGCCGGTCAGGTCACCAGGCAGAAAGAAGAACAGCTTGCACAGAAGCTTGCCGGATTTCGTGAGCGCACAGCCTCTGCGGCAGATATGAAGAAGCGTACAGCTCTTCTGGGAGCCAGACAGGAACTGATCTCCCAGGTGCTTTCTGAGGCGTATACAAGAGTACTGAATCTGGATGATGAGAAATATTTTATAATGTTAAAGGGAATGGCGGATAAATATGCACTTCCCAGAGCTGGACAGATTATTTTTTCAAAGAAGGATCTGGCCAGACTTCCTGAAGGCTTCCGGGAGGAGATCAGTAAGATCGCGGAGAAAAAAGGGGGCACTCTGGAACTTTCCCATGAGACCGGAAACATAGACGGTGGATTCATCCTCACCTATGGCGGAATTGAGGAAAACTGTTCCATTGAGGCGATGTTTTCTGCAAAGAAGGATGAACTTCAGGATCTGGTAAGGAAGCTGTTATTCACCTAAAAGACCATCGCAAAAAGGAGGAGCAGAAATATGTTTGGTGAAGATTATGCTTATGCGGTGGCGAGGATACGTGTTCTGGAAACAGGACTTTTGAATCAGGCTGCACTGGAACAGCTCCTGGCATGTCCGGATGAACAGCAGTGTCTTCAGGTGCTCACAGAGAAGGGCTGGGGAGACGGAGATCCGGCAGCAGGAGCAGATGCGATCCTTACAAGGGAACGTGAAAAAATATGGGAAATCATGGATTCACTGGTGGAGGACAGATCCGTATTTTCGGTCCTCTCCTATGAGGATCTTTTCCATAATCTGAAGGCCGCAGTGAAGGCAAGCGTTATGGATGGTGATACACCTAACATTTTTTATCATGACTGTGGGATGGACGGGGAGGATATGGTGAAGTTCCTGAGAAACAAGGAATATGACCGGTTCCCGGAAAATATGCGTCAGGCAGCACAGGAAGCTTATGAGACATTCCTTCATACAAGAGACGGATAGTTGTGCGATATCATTATTGACAGGGCCACTCTTGATGCGGTGCATGAGGCCGGCAGGAAGTCCGGAGAAGATATTATCCGTCAGTATGCGGAGTCCACCGTTGCTGTTGCAGATATCAGGATCGCTGTCCGAAGTGCGAAGACGGGAAAGCCCGGGGATTTCATGAAAAAGGCCATGGCAGAATGTTCCACGCTTAATAAGGACAGGCTGATCCGGGCGGCAGCAGGCGGCACAGAACAGATCATGAATTATCTTTCTGAGACCAGATACGCAGCCGGTGCCCAGGCGCTGGGAGAATCACCGTCAGCCTTTGAGAGATGGTGTGATGATCAGATCATGGAGACTATACGGCCACAGCTTTATAATTCTTTTTCTCTGGGGCCTCTTGTGGCATATGTGCTGGCAAGGGAAAATGAGATCAAGACAGTACGGATCATTCTTACAGGAAAACGAAATGATCTTCCGGAAGAATTTATCCGGGAAAGGGTAAGGGAAATGTATGTATAGAATTGCGGTAATAGGCGATTACAGCAGCATTTACGGGTTTGCCGCCCTTGGCCTTGATACTTTTCCGGTAGAAGATCCGGATAGAGGAAGAGAGCAGCTTGCCCGCCTTGCAGAAGGCGAATATGCAGTGATATATATTACGGAACAGCTTGCAGCACAGCTTTCCGCTGAAATTGGGAAATACAGTGAGTCATTGCTTCCGGCTATCATTCAGATACCTGGGATTTCCGGAAATACCGGAGCCGGTATTGAGGGTGTGAAGAAGTCAGTGGAGACAGCAGTAGGCTCAGATATACTTTTTGGAAATGAGACATAATCCATTAAAACAGAAAGCAGGTGATTGGTTCAATGAGCAGAGGAACCATTAAGAAGGTGGCAGGACCGCTGGTCATCGCAAAGGGTATGCGGGATGCGAATATGTATGATGTGGTTCGTGTAAGCAGCCAGCGTCTGATCGGCGAGATCATAGAGATGCATGAAGATGAGGCTTCCATCCAGGTATACGAGGAAACCGCAGGTCTCCGTCCGGGAGAACCGGTGGAGTCCATGGAAGTACCGTTGTCTGTAGAGCTGGGACCTGGCCTTATCACAAGTATTTATGATGGTATTCAGCGTCCGCTGGATGATATCATGAAGGTTGCGGGAAGCAACAACCTGAAGAGGGGCGTTGAGGTTCCGGCACTGAAGCGTGACAAAAAGTGGACATTCGTACCTGTTGTAAAGCCCGGAGACCAGGTGGAGGGCGGAGATGTCCTTGGAACAGTAGCAGAGACGATCGTGGTAACACAGAAGATCATGGTCCCTCCCAACATGAAAGGAACTGTGAAAGAGATACGTTCCGGCGAATTTACAGTTGAGGAGACAGTTGCCATCCTGGAAACTCCTGACGGAGACAAAGAGCTGACATTGATGCAGCGCTGGCCTGTACGTCGTGGACGCCCCTATAAGAAGAAACTTCCTCCGGCGCAGCCACTTGTAACCGGTCAGCGTGTTATTGATACCATGTTCCCCATTGCAAAGGGCGGTGTGGCAGCAGTACCCGGACCTTTCGGAAGCGGAAAGACAGTTATCCAGCATCAGCTTGCAAAGTGGGCAGAAGCGGATATCGTTGTTTACATTGGCTGCGGTGAGCGTGGAAATGAGATGACAGATGTTCTGAACGAGTTCCCTGAACTGAAAGATCCGAAGACCGGACAGTCCCTGATGGAGAGAACAGTTCTTATTGCCAATACATCCGATATGCCGGTTGCAGCACGAGAGGCATCCATCTATACAGGTATCACCATTGCGGAGTATTTTCGTGATATGGGTTATTCCGTAGCACTGATGGCAGATTCCACATCCAGATGGGCTGAGGCACTGAGAGAGATGTCCGGCCGACTGGAGGAGATGCCGGGTGAGGAGGGTTATCCTGCATACCTTGGCTCCCGTCTGGCACAGTTCTATGAGCGTGCAGGCCATGTGATCTGCAAAGGCCAGGACGGACGTGAAGGTGCCCTGACAGCTATCGGAGCAGTATCTCCTCCAGGTGGAGATATTTCCGAGCCTGTATCCCAGGCCACACTTCGTATCGTGAAGGTGTTCTGGGGACTGGATGCAAACCTTGCATACAAGAGACATTTCCCGGCTATCAACTGGCTGACCAGCTATTCTCTTTATCTGGACAGCGTAGGTGGATGGTTCGATGAGAATGTGGCACCTGACTGGATGGAACTTCGCCAGAAGATGATGACACTTCTCCAGGAAGAGGCAGAACTTGAGGAGATCGTAAAGATGGTAGGTATGGATGCCCTTTCTCCGGGCGACCGCCTGAAGATGGAAGCTGCCCGTTCCATCCGAGAGGATTTTCTTCACCAGAACTCTTTCCATGAGATTGATACTTACACATCTCTGGAAAAGCAGCACAATATGATGCGTCTGGTACTTGCTTTCTATGAGAATGGTACCGAGGCACTGAAAAAAGGTGCGGATATCAATGATATCGTGAAGCTGCCTGCAAGAGAGCAGATCGGACGTTACAAATATACAACGGAAAATGACCTGGCAGCAGAATATGAGAAGGTAACACGCCAGCTTGTGTCTGAGATCGCGGAGCTTCTTGGAAAGGAGGGCCTGTAAAATGCCAAAAGAATACAGAACCATACAGGAGGTTGCCGGTCCTCTGATGCTGGTACGTGGCGTAGAGGATGTAGCCTTTGACGAACTTGGCGAGATCGAGCTTGCAGATGGGGAGACAAGACGGTGCCGTGTACTTGAGATTGACGGAAGTAATGCACTGGTACAGCTTTTTGAAAGTTCCACGGGTATCAACCTTTCCAACAGCAAGGTACGTTTTCTGGGAAGAAGTATGGAGCTTGGCGTATCCGGAGATATGCTTGGCAGGGTTTTTGACGGACTTGGCCGTCCTATTGATGACGGACCGGAGATCCTTCCTGAGGAGAGAAGAGACATCAACGGACTTCCTATGAATCCTGCAGCCAGAAGTTATCCGGAGGAATTTATCCAGACTGGAGTTTCCGCTATTGACGGACTGAATACATTGGTACGAGGACAGAAGCTTCCCATCTTTTCCGCATCCGGACTTCCACATGCACAGCTTGCGGCACAGATTGCGAGACAGGCGAAGGTACGTGGAAAGGATGAACAGTTTGCAGTTGTATTTGCTGCTATGGGTATTACTTTTGAGGAGTCCAACTTCTTTGTTGAAAGCTTCCGTGAAACAGGAGCGATCGATCGTACTGTCCTTTTTGTAAATCTGGCAAATGATCCGGCTGTAGAGCGTATTGCCACACCGCGAATGGCTCTGACAGCGGCTGAGTACCTTGCGTTTGAAAAGAATATGCACGTACTGGTGATCCTTACAGATATCACAAACTATGCGGATGCCCTCCGCGAGGTATCGGCAGCCCGTAAAGAGGTTCCGGGCCGTCGTGGATATCCGGGATACATGTACACAGATCTTGCTTCCCTTTATGAGCGCGCAGGCCGTCAGAAGGGCAAAACAGGAAGTATCACCATGATCCCGATCCTGACCATGCCCGAGGATGACAAGACTCATCCGATCCCTGACCTTACCGGTTATATCACAGAGGGACAGATCATCTTAAGCCGTGAGCTTTATCGTAAAGGTATCACGCCGCCTATTGATGTTCTTCCGTCTCTGTCACGACTGAAAGATAAAGGTATCGGTGAGGGCAAAACAAGAGCAGATCATGCCAACACAATGAACCAGTTGTTTGCTGCATATGCCCGTGGTAAAGAGGCCAAGGAGCTGATGACTATTCTCGGTGAGGCGGCACTTTCCGATATTGACCTGATCTATGCAAAATTTGCAGATGCCTTTGAGAAGGAATATGTTTCCCAGGGGTATCAGGCCAACCGTGATATTGAGGAAACCCTTGCCATCGGCTGGAAGCTTCTGTCCATCCTTCCGAGAAGTGAGCTGAAACGAATTGATGATAAATTCCTTGACCAGTATTACGGCAAAGCATAAAGGGGGGATGATTTGTGGCATCAACACAGGTAAATCCTACCCGTATGGAGCTTACAAAGCAGAAAAAGAAGCTGGTCACAGCCGTGCGCGGACATAAGCTTCTGAAGGATAAGCGGGATGAACTTATGCGCCAGTTCCTTGACCTTGTAAGAGAAAACATGGAGCTGCGCAAAAAGGTGGAGGCGGGAATACGAAGCGCCAACACAAACTTTGTCATAGCAAAAGCGGGAATGTCCGAGGAAACGCTGAATACGGCACTTATGGCACCGAAGCAGGAGGTATACCTGGAGACCGGCAAAAAGAATGTTATGAGTGTTGATATTCCTGTTTTTGAGTATAAGACAAGAACCCCGGATGCCAATGATATCTATTCCTACGGATTTGCTTTTACATCCAGTGATCTGGACGGAGCTGTCAGATCTCTGGCAGATGTCCTGCCGGATATGCTCCGCCTTGCAGAGACGGAGAAGGCCTGCCAGCTTATGGCGTCAGAGATCGAGAAGACCAGACGGCGTGTAAATGCCCTGGAACATGTGATCATACCGGAGGCGCAGGCAAATATCAAGTATATCACCATGAAGCTTGATGAGAATGAGAGAAGTACCCAGATCAGGCTTATGAAGGTGAAGGACATGATGCTTGATGAGGCACATCACTACAAAGAAAAGATGGCTGAGGGAAAATAGAGAAGATAATTAAAAATGGTTTCTGTACGGCCGGAATTACAGGTGGTACAGAAGCCTTTTTATTGTCATAGAAAATTACTCCGTAATGTTCCAATGACATAAAAAAGCCCTCCGGGCAGGATCGCACTGCGCCGGAAAGGAATTATGTCGCTGAAGCGACCCGCCGCAGGCGGAGAATCCTGCAAGCAGGATTCTTTTTTAATTATGGAAATATGCGGGATCCGACGCAGGCAGAGGATCCTGCAAAAAAGATTTTTACGGATATATTTGTGTCAGGTTATATGCTTGCACACTTTAAAGAAATAATGCGTTGACATCTGAAGCCTGTAGGGGTTACAATTATAGTTAAGATTGCCAGTAATTATAAAAAATATATATAGTTATATGTGCTATTTGATGAGTAAAAACAGGTAGGAGGTAACCTATGAGGAAATTAATGACCGGCGATGAGGCTATCGCCAGGGGAGCCTATGAGGCAGGCGTATCTTACGCATCTGCATATCCGGGAACACCAAGTACAGAGATCCTGGAGAATCTGGCTACATATGAAGAAATCTACGCTGAGTGGGCACCTAATGAGAAGGTTGCTATGGAGTCAGCGATCGGAGCATCTGTTGCAGGACTTCGCAGCATGGTATCCATGAAACATGTTGGAATGAATGTGGCAGCAGACCCTATGTTTACGTGGGCATATATGGGTGTTAACGGCGGAAATGTGATCGTAACTGCAGATGAGCCAGGAATGTTCTCCTCACAGAATGAGCAGGATAACAGAAATTATGCAAAAGCAGCCAAGATTGCCATGCTTGAGCCATCAGACAGCCAGGAGTGCATTGATATGGTGAAAGCTGCGTATGAGCTGGGTGAGAAATTTGACACACCTTTTATCATTCGCATGACAACACGTGTATGCCATTCCAAGTCTATTGTAGAGCTGTCTGAGAGAACAGATGTGGCACCGAAGGAATGGAAGAAAAATCCTGCCAAATATGTCTGTCTTCCGGCTATTGCCCGTAAACTTCGCGTAAGCCTGGAGGAACGTCTTGACAAACTGAGAGCATACAGTGAGACAACACCTTTTAACAGAGTGGAGATGGGCGATACCAAAGTAGGCGTGATCGCTTCCGGTATCTGCTATTACTATGCAAAGGAAGTTTTCGGAGAGGATGCTTCTTACCTGAAGCTTGGATTTACCAATCCGCTTCCTGCAAACCTGATCAAAGACTTCTGCTCCAAAGTAGACAAGGTCTATGTTCTGGAGGAGAATGATCCTTATATTGAGGAATTTGTAAAACAGCAGGGCTGCGAGTGTACTGGAAAGGATCTCTTCCCGTATACAGGAGAGATGACTCCGGATGTGATCCGTCAGTGCATTACAGGCAAACCTAACAAGGTTATGGACTTTGACAGAAGCAAACTGATCGGCCGTGCGCCTACATTCTGTGCAGGCTGCCCGCACAGAGGCCTTTTCTATCGTCTTGGCAAACGCAAGGATATTATGATCAGTGGTGATATCGGCTGTTACACACTGGCGGCAGGCAAGCCGTACAGTGCAATGGATTCCACTGTATGTATGGGCGCAAGCTTCAGCCTTGGCCATGGTGCACAGAAGGCATTTAAGGCAGAGGGACTGAGCCGCAGAGTTGTGACCGTTCTTGGTGATTCCACATTTTTCCATACAGGTATCAACTCCCTGATCAATACAGTATACAACAAGAGTAATACAGTAAATATTATTCTGGATAACCGTATCACAGGTATGACAGGACACCAGAATAATCCCGGAACCGGATACACAGCCAAGGGCGAGGAGACAACTCTTATCAGTATTGAGAATGTTGTCAGAGCCATCGGCGTGAAACATGTATATGTGATCAATCCGAACCAGCTTGACGAGGTAGACGCAACACTGGACAAATGCCTGGCACTTGATGAGCCGTCTGTGATCATCACACGCTGGCCATGTGTACTTAAGAAATTCTCCAAGGAAGACAAAGAAGAGTTCACAGAACTTTTCAATACAAAGAACAAAGTAGACGCTGAAAAATGTGTAGGCTGCAAGGCGTGCTTAAGAACCGGCTGTCCGGCGCTTTCTTTTGACAAGAAAGAAAAGAAGGTAAGTATCAGTCATGCACAGTGCGTGGGCTGTGATGTCTGCACACAGGTATGCCCGAAGGCTGCCATTGTAAAGGAGGATTAATACCATGACAAAAAGCATTTTACTAGTAGGTGTGGGCGGTCAGGGTACCATCCTCGCCAGCAAGATTCTGACAAACGGCCTCATGGAAGCAGGCTATGATGTAAAAATGAGTGAGATCCACGGAATGTCCCAGCGTGGTGGAAGTGTTTCATCCCAGGTACGTTACGGTGAGAAGGTTATGTCTCCGGTCATTGAGAAGGGTAAGGCTGATATTGTAGTATCCTTTGAAAAAATGGAAGCTCTCCGTGCCCTGGATTATCTGAAAGAGGATGGAGTTCTTGTTATCAATAACGAAGAGATTCCTTCTATGTCTGTTATCACCGGAGAAGAGGATTATCCGGATGATGTACTTGAGGAGATTGAAAAACATGCCAGAGCAAAGGTTGTGGATGCAACCCGTCTTGCAGGTGAGCTGGGAAATGAGAAAGCTGCCAACATGATCCTTCTGGGAACAATTATCAAATCCATGGGACTTGAGCATATCAACTGGGAGGAGATTCTTCAGGCCAATATCAAACCGCAGTTCCTTGAACTCAACAAAAAAGCTCTCAAAGTGGGAATGGATGCGGTAGCATAAAGGAGAGAACAAAATGATATCAGAAAAAATGAAACCATATGTAAAGAATAATTCTGCCATCCGTATGATGTTTGAGGAGGGCAACCGTCTCCGTGCAAAATACGGTGCAGATAAAGTTTTTGATTTCAGTCTTGGAAACCCAAGTGTTCCGGCTCCGGACAGTGTACGTCAGGCTATCATCGAGCTTGCCAATGAGGTAGAGCCTACAGTTCTTCACGGATATATGAGCAATGCCGGTTTTGAGGATGTACGCCAGACAATCGCAGAATCTCTTAACAGACGTTTTGATACCGGATTTTCCGCTAAAAACCTGATCATGACAGTTGGTGCGGCAAGTGGTCTGAATGTGATCCTGAAAACGATTCTGAATCCAGGAGAAGAGGTGATCGTTTTTGCACCATATTTCCTGGAGTACGGTGCATATGTGCGAAATTATGACGGAGTCCTTGTGGAGATTTCTCCGGATACAACAACTTTCCAGCCGAATCTTGCGGAGTTTGAGAAGAAGATCACACCAAAGACGAAAGCAGTTATTGTAAATACACCTCACAACCCTACTGGAGTTGTATATTCAGAAGAAACGATCAAAAATCTTTCTGCAATTCTGGAAGCGAAACAGAAAGAGTACGGAACTGTGATCTATCTGATCTCCGATGAGCCATACCGTGAGCTGGCTTACGATGGTGTGGAAGTTCCTTATCTGACCAAATACTATGATAATACAGTGGTTGGATATTCCTACAGCAAATCTCTTTCCCTTCCCGGAGAGCGTATCGGATATCTGGTGATCCCGGATGAGGCAGATGGAAGCGAGGAGCTGATCACAGCGGCAACGATTGCGAACCGTACACTTGGATGTGTCAATGCGCCGTCCCTGATCCAGAAAGTAGTTGCAAAATGTGTGGATGCCAAAACAGATGTTGCGGCTTACGACAAAAACCGCCAGGCCCTTTACAACGGACTGAAAGAGTGCGGATTTGAGTGCATCAAGCCACAGGGAGCTTTTTACCTCTTTGTGAAATCTCCGGTTCCGGATGAGAAGGCTTTTTGCGAGGCAGGTAAGAAATATAATATTCTTATGGTACCAGGAAGTTCCTTTGCATGCCCCGGATATGTAAGACTTGCATACTGTGTATCCTATGATACTATCGTAAATTCACTGCCTGAGTTTAAGAAACTGGCAGCGGAGTTTGGACTGGATAAATAAAAAATCTGTCTGAAAGAGAATAAACATCCCTCTGGGCAGGATCGCACAGTCCCTGCTTCAGTTGCGAATATCCGCTTGGCTATGAGCAGAGCGGGATATTCAGACGATATAAGAAAAACAGCCACCGGAGGTGATATGCTACCCTCATATAGGACAATGAAATATAAAAGTCCTATATGGGGGTATTTTCATGTTCAGAAAGAGTAAGATAGAACCAGTAGAAAAAGTAAAAATAGT
>Ga0129312_1002071_pt1 | contig 10508 bp, 11 predicted proteins | sample O827metagenome_FD_94434 | JGI IMG/M metagenome (GOLD analysis project Ga0129312, IMG submission 94434) | Orangutan group fecal microbial communities from Wisconsin, USA - O827 metagenome | ecosystem: Host-associated > Mammals > Digestive system > Large intestine > Fecal | place: USA: Wisconsin... | reverse complement strand
GCAAGGCTATGGCCAGCCTACTTAATAAGGCTGACCAACGCTTTGCAACTTTGTCCAATTTGGACATGCAACAATGTCCAAAAATGTTTTGCAACTTTGTCCAAAAAAGGCTTGCAAAAAACAGCCTGCTCCAAGTTGATATCCAGAAGCCGGATTCTTTTTTGCCTTCCTTTTGGAACGGCATCAAAAAATTTACGGCGTGCATGAGCCAGACAGCAGATAAGAATTACATCTTCAATGCATCCGTATGTCGCATAACCATCGCACTGTATCATTCCATGAAAGCCTTTCAGGAATTCAATCGGATAGACGCTTGCCCGGCCTGGCTGATATTCATACAGTGCCACTGGAGGTTTCCCATCGCTTCCACTTTGATAAATCCACATGTAGGATTTCTGAGTTGCCTTTCGGTCATCCTCATGCAATACCTGACATGGAACTTCGTCTGCGTGAATAAGGTCTCTTCTTAAGAGTTCCTCATGCAGCCGGCTGTAAATCGGCTCCAGATATTCAAGAGCTCCTTTGATAAACCAGCGAGCCTGCGTTTCACGGGGAATGGGAACACCACTCATGCCAAAATCCATCTCCTGCCGGTAAAACGGAAGATAAAGTCCCGCTTTCCGGTACATAATCATTGCTACAAGGGATGGTGATGCCGGACTGTGTGGAAACAGAGACGCTGGAGCAGGTGCTGCAACAATCGTTGTTTCATCTTCTTCATGACAGCCGGGACAGCGCATCTTCTGCTGAAGGTAACGGACCCGGAACAGTTTTGCAGGAATTACTCTTAATTCCTCCCTGACAAATGTGTATCCCATAGGTTCCAGCGAGGTACCACAGTCCGGACAAAACTTCTGATCATCCGGCGGTGGACATTTGACTTCACAGACCGGAAGCGAAGCATAAAGTTCTTCTCGGGAAGCCTTTGGCTTGCGAGGTTTTGAACTCTTTTTGGTTTTGGTCGGCGGCTCCTTTGCATCATCCTCTGATATATCTTCAGCCATATCAGACTCCTCATCTGCTGGCAAAGAGATATTTTTGGAATGCTCGCTTGAAATACCAAAGAATCTCCGGTTTAACTCGGCAATGGTTTCTTCCAGATTTGCAATGGTCTGGCGCAGATCCCGGATGGTATTCTGCATGTCCTCGCCGTTTTTTGTGAGGAGTGCAATCGTATTATTCTGTTGTTCAATGATTGTCAGAAAAGTGTTGATATCACTTTGCCGGTTGCTGCTGTTTGACATGATTTACCACCTGTTTATTTCTACTGTTATTATAAAAATAAATCAGGTTTTTCGCAAACCGGCTGATTTTATGCATGGTCATTTTGACCAATAAAATCCTGTGGATATCTAACCTGAGAACCTGTAATTCAATGGATAATTCCGGATTTTCAGGTTAGATATCCACCGTGGAATAAGAAAACGGAAGGAATCCGTTTCGTATTCCACAGGTGGAACGAAAATAGAAAAAATGCTGTTGATGCAGAATACCAGCCTGACTGCATGAATGGCAGTCCCAACGCAAAGCTTTTTAGGACTATCATTAAAAGATATATTGCCGGGGAGTGATTCCCCGGCGTTTGCAGCAATAGATTTGAAGAAAAATATGAGGCAGAAAAAATTTAATAGAGAGGTAGCGAATATGAACCGATTTGAGATGAAGCAGTTGGCATATCAGTCAGAATTAAAGAACAGAGCATTACAGGTGCTTTTATACCTGATAGACAGGGCAGACAAAGAGTAGACCTGTTTCCCGGCGGTGCCGACCATTGGGAGAGAATTGCATATCAGTATTTCTACAGTAAAACGTGCCATGCGTGAGCTGGTGGAAGCTGGATATGTAACAAAGGAAAGCCGTTTCCGTGAAGGAAATAGGGGACAGACCTCAAATCTGTATACATTATTTTTCCCTGAAAATACAGAAAAAGTAAAGAAAGAAGAAACTAAGAGCTTCTTGGAAAAGGAGACATCGCAGGATACAATAGAGGAGATGGAACAGGATAAAAATCCAGTACAACAGACTGAGTGTACAGAAATGGTAGATAATGAGACAAATATTATTAATATTTTATGGAGTAATACAGGGTTAAAACAGAGAAAATTTTTAAAATATAATGGGCGGGGAAATTTGTTTTATGAGAAACTGCTCAGGGGGAAGTATGTCTATATGATAAATATTCTGTTTATGAAAAAGCAGTGGACGGGGGAGGAGGTCAGAATGATACCACCTTGAACGTTCAGATTAACTAATAACTAAAAAGCGAAAAAAGAAGTATTTATTGATATAATATATGATAATGAAAAAACCATCGGTCAAGTAATGGTAATACTTTAACCGATGGTTAAATAGAACATCAAAACTTCTTTAACTGTTTGAGTTCATCAGGCTTCTTGGGGCTATGGTAAATGTATGCGCAACGAGAGTTTGCTGCCAAGGTTGCAGCCGTAAGTGCTAAACAGCTTAAAGTCTGAAAAGCAAATGCTTTTGTCTGAAAGAATTTTTTGATAGTTTTCATGGGTTTTCCTCCTTGTCTGAAATAAGATGATGATGTATGTTTTAATACGCTATAGTATTAAATTTATAAAATAATACAAAAAATTATGGGGATTTTCGCAGTAATGTAGAAATTAGGACTTACCATGTAAGTTTTCCGGCGGATACATTAGCACTACCGCTTTGAATACATGGTTTTCATGGTCTGTCAGGAACTCCCCGTTATACTTCTCCACAGTACGCCGCACAGAGTCCAGACCAATCCCGTGGTTTCTGCTCTCATGTTTTCCTGTCAGGATTTTCCCACTGCTGTCTGTACGGATACTTCCAAGATAGGGGTTCTGAATTTTAATGCTCAGGCTCCCCTTTGCCTGCGATACCGATACTTCCATGTGCCGCTGCCCTTCCGGAAGGCTGCATACCGCTTCCATGGCGTTGTCAAGAAGATTTCCCAGTATGATGCACAGGTCTGCTCCCTCAAAGGGCATCTGCTCAGGCACAAACACATAGCATTTCATGCAGATTCCTTCTTTCCGGGCAAGGGAATATTTATAGTTGATAAGGGAATCTATGACAAGGTTTCCACTGCGGGACACTTCATTCCTGTAAATCTGGTTATGCTCCAGAATGGCATCTATCTTTTGTTCTGCATCCCACAGCTTTCCTGACTGTATGGCTGCTTTCAAATCCACCAGATAGCCTTTCAGGTCATGCCTTACCCGCCTTGTCTCCTGATAGGCGGCTTCTCTTTCCACTGCCTGTCTGATGCACAGTTCTATCTGCTGTTCATAGGCAAGGTTCCTTTTTTCTGTTTCCTGCTGGTTCCCAAGCTTGTCATACACATCAAAGGTAACATAATTTACCAGAATCATGAGTATGGTGGTTATCAGAAAAAAGAGATTCCTTTGGTTCTGGGATGTCAGGTAAAAGGTATTATGTATGACATAGATTGTGACTAAGGGAATGAAAAAAAGGCGCACCCAGTACTTAAGAGAAATATCTGTCAGGAAATCATTTTTTCGGCAGTGCTTCAGGATATGTACCAGTATATACATGATGATTTTTGAAATGACATTCCCGACAATAAAGCCATAGGACATTGACGCTATACCCGTCTTTCCCAGCACATAGTTTGTTGCCACTTCCACAAGCATCCAGAAGGCATAGAAAATACCGGCACAGAATAATGCAGCTTTATTGTTGACATGATATAAGGACTTATAAATAAGGAATACCAAAAAAATATTTATGGAGAGGATAAGAAGCGGCTGGCTGGCATTTGATTCCATTACCCCGCATTGGAAAAGAACGTATGCTCCCCATCCAAGATATCCGGTAATGCTGCGGACCTTTCGGGAATTATGAAAGGCGTCCAGATAGGTAGTAACAACCTGCGTGGAAAAAAGAACCATAAGGATATAAACTATAAATTATGTTATAATAAAGTAAGAAATAAGATAATTATGTTCATGATGACAATATTCGAAGAATTGTAAATGTTTCTCTTGAACAAAATTATATGAGATAACAGAAGAAGATAAGCGAAGAAAAAGTTTCTAGGTGTTCTGATGAATATGCAATATGGCAAAACATTGAGTATATGTTAAAAAGGTAATGTTGCAACCAAAAGTTGCTATATAGTTGGTGGAAGGCAACTATATAAGTTGGTATATTGATATTACCAAAATCAAACGGAGGTTAGAGACATGAAAGAAAATCAATTAGCTGAAAATCTTATATACTATCGGAAAAAAAAAGGATTATCACAGGAAAAAGTTTCTGAATATATGGGGGTCAGTCGTCAGGCTGTGACTAAATGGGAATCTAATATTTCCAAGCCGAGTTCTGAAAACTTAATTAAGTTATCGCAATTATTTGAAGTTGATGTTGAGGTGTTATTAGGCGATGAAGAAGATGAAAGATCAACAAATCAAGTAGAATTGTCTATTGGAAAAATGCCGAGTATTTTTATAGGAATATCTGTTTTATGTATATTGGCATATATAATAAACAGCGCCTTAAGGAATATATTTAGCATTGGAATCTTTATTTGTATGTTTATTTTATGTATTCCAGTACAGTTATTCCTACATGCTTACTTTGCTAATGCAATAAAAAATAATTCTTTTAATGGAATTGCAGGATTTGATGAAAAAAAAGAGTACAACATTTATGAAGTGAAGAAGTTGTTAATACAGATTGATTTGCATATTGGAATCCTGTCTACCGTATATGTTTTTCTGCTTTGTGTTGTAAATGGTATGAGTATCAAGATGAAATGGTTTAATGTCATATTAATTGTTATGTATTTATTGAGTTTTGTGGTAAGTATAGTGATGAACAATTATAAAATGATAGATAAGATATACTTTAGAGAAAATGATAAGAAGCGTGCAAAACGTAGTATTCCGCCAACGATGATATATACTTTGTTATTATGTATAGGAATAGGAATAATAGGTTTGATATTTGATGTAAAAGATATTGAGAATAACACAATGCCTGCAATGAAAGTATGTGGAATATTTCTTTTAGGTTTAATGGCTGCAACTATCGGTTTTTTATATGAAAATAGTCAAATAAGGAAATGGAATCCCCAAAATTCAAATTATAAAACAAATAGATTTAGCATAATTAGTTTATGTTTATGTATGATGATGTATGGGCTTATGTTCATTGCGTGAAAATGTTAAATTATCTACTTCTTTTACAACAGAATCAGAAAAAAGAGAGGGTATTTCAACTTCTGATGTTTGATACGAACTTGAAACGCTCTTTTTTATTTTCTTATGCAGACATTTTGTAATCTTAACAAGGACTTTATAGATGGACAAAATTCACATCTTTAATTTCGGCTTTCTTTTTTACGAAGCGGAATTTATTTCTTGAATTCAAAATGTCTGCTTCTTGAAATGCGCATAAATATCAGTAAACTAGCAATATTCAGTTGGTGTTTCTCTTCTTTCTCTAAATATTTATCTCTATAGGTTGTTTCTAGAAAGAGAGTTTGCGTTATCTTTTTATTGTGATGATTATCTTTATAGTATTTTAAAGGGCTAAGTATCACATAGTTTTTTAAGATGTGGATTGTGAAATTACATCTTAATCCTATTTACGGCTGTTTAATTGCCTCAAAATGAAATCTCTATTATAAGAATGGTTGCACTTGCGGTTATATAATAGGTTATATTATTTTATGCCTTAACTGGTTATATTTAAAATATAAAATAATAACCAGAGGTGGATGCCATGTTCCGAATTGAAAAAACTTTCTCAAAGGCAAATGTGCCTAAAACTATCCGCTTCACATAAGAACTGGATGCGGAGCTGCGCACACTTGTGGACGGAGAAAATATTTCCTTTAACGAACTGGTTCTGCGCTGCTGTCAGTATGCACTTGATAACTACGAAGGAAATGTAGACTTAAAAAACGAGGGGAAAGATACGGATGATTAACATAGCTATCTGTGACGATGATGTGGCACTGACAGCCGTTATGGAAGAAACACTTTATAAAACAGCCAATGAACAGGGTATAAGAATAGAATGTTTTGTCTTTTTCGATGGCGCTACACTTGTGGAAAATATCCGTAATAGAGCTTATTATGACCTGATCTATCTTGATATTGAAATGCGTGAGGTTAACGGAATCAGTGCAGCGGAGCTGATAAGAGGCATGGAAATCCCGGCACTGATTGTTTATGTTTCCGGTTACGAAAAGTATCTGATGGAACTGTTCGATACAGAACCCTTCCGTTTTCTTTCAAAACCTATCATTGGAAAAGAATTTCATTCCGTCTTTATGGATGCATATAAACGTATCCGACAGAAATCAGAATATTTCTCTTTTACCTACAATAAAGAATTTATAAAGGTTCCGCTGGGCAGAATTTATTATTTTGAAAGCTGTAACAGGGTAATCTATATCCATGCGGTAAGAAATGTGAGAGCTGAAAATACAGAATCAGATGAGATGGAATACCGGTTTTACGGAAAGATGAATGACGTGGAAAAACAGCTCTCTGACAGCAATGTACGCTTTATAAGGATACACCAGTCCTATCTTGTAAATTTTGACTATATAAAAAGCATGAATTTTACCAATGTGACCATGTATGACGGGGCAATGCTCCAGATCAGCGAGGATAAGCAGAAAAAAGTTCGTAGTCAGTTCTGTGCAATGGCTGGTATGGAGGGGCCGGGCAATGGTTAAATACAGTCTGCTGAACATCCTTATGGTACTTTTTTCCACGCAGGTTGTCAGTACATATCTGGGTGCTTTTGGTAATCATAAAAAAAACCACAGTATTGTCGGGGGTCTGGTGTGGGGAGTATACATCCTTTACGAGTGCTGGGTAATGGAATCTAATGCTAACAAGCCACTTTTTATCCTCATCATAAATATTTTCCTGATATTCATTATTTATAAGTCCTTATATCAAGTCAACAATAAGGAGGCTCTGTTCCGTGCCAGCATTCTAGATACTCTCTGGATGCTTGTGGAAGTCGCGACAAACTATGTGCTTGGAAAGACGGGAGTAGCCGCAATGTCTTATGGCTTTATCGTTGGAAATGTCCTTTTAAAGCTCATCATGTATATATCAGTACACATCCTAAAACGTTGCCGGAAAAGTGATTCCCTGACATACATTTCCAATAAATACTGGGTTCGTCTTTTCTTTATTCCCTTAGTCACGATTTATGTCATACATAATACCTTTTACCTGACGTGTCAGAATCAAAGGAATGTTTTCTTTCTGATAACCACCATACTCATGATCATGGTAAACTATGTTACCTTTGACGTATATGACAAGCTGGGAAGCCAGCAGAAAACAGAAAAAAGAAACCTTGCCTATGAACAGCAGATCGCTTTGTGCAACAAACAGGCTGCAGAAAGGGAAACAGCCTATCAGGAGACAAGAAGGGTAAGGCATGACCTCAACGGATATCTGGTGGATCTTAAGGCTGCCATACAGTCCGGCAGGATTGAAGAGGCAGAATTAAAGATTGACCACATCTTGAAGCAGAACCAGATTTACAGGAATGAAGTGTCGCGCAGCGGGAACCTTGTCATAGACGCACTTATCAACTATAAATATTCCCTGACTCAAAAAGAAGGGATTGACATGAAATGTTATGTATTAATTCCGGAACAGATACCCTTTGAGGGAGCGGATTTGTGCATCATACTGGGGAACCTCATCGACAACGCTATGGAAGCAGTAACCAGCCTTCCGGAAAGGCAGCGGTACATGGAAGTATCCGTGTCACAAGTAAAGGGAAACCTCAGCATCATGGTAAAAAATCCATATGAGGGAGATATAAAGAGGAATGGAAGCGGGCAGATACAGACAAGTAAGCAGGACAGTTTGAACCATGGGATAGGGCTGTCATCCGTGAAGCGAAGTGTTGATAAATACAATGGAGAACTGCTGACGGAGTATGGGGATGGAATGTTCAAGGCAACAGTGCTGCTGTATCCACCGGAAAACTTACACGATAGCTCCTAATTTCTACATGGTTCAGATAAAGTATAAAAGCTATTATAGATTAATTATAGTTTGCTAAATTTCGAGGTATAAAATGGAAAAGTTATCAATTAGAATAGCAGACCTTTTACTGGAAAAACAGTATATAGAAGAATCAATGTACAATATATACCAATATGGAATGCAGATGGTATTGGAAATAGGTCTTTCGTTTATCACAAGCATTGTCATATGCTGTATATGGGGAAAGATTGCTGAAGGAATTATTTTCTTTGCAATATTTATTCCGTTAAGGTCTTATTTGGGTGGCTTTCATATGAAAAGCTATAGAGCCTGTTACATATGTTCTTGTGTAACATTAGTCGCTGTATTAGGATTAAGTTCCTTTGAACCTTATTATTATATTTCATGGTTAATTTTAAGTATCTCCATAATAATGGTATTCTTTGAGGCAAAAAGGGAAAAGATGAAGGATGCAGAGGGACGACACTTTTATCCTAAGATTTGCATGATTATTTTAATAATTTTGATTATAGGTATTGTATTTACAACATTAGGTTCTTCTTCAAAATTGTTTTTATTAGCCTGTACGAATATTTTAGTGGCAGTTTCAAAGTTACTGGAAAAAACACAAGCGATAGAAGGAACATAAATTAAAAATTGATATTGAAAACCGTTCAGGCTGAAAGGAGAAAGCATGAACGGTTTTTTTACTTATAGAAATACGATAGCCGGACAGTTTTTTTACTGTCCGTTTTTTTTATGAGCAAAATTCTTGAAGTATAAGAAGTTCGCCTGCCATATCCGGGCACCGCCCTTTCCGATTTTGAGTATTCAAAAATCGGAAAGGAGACAGCCACAGATGGCAGAAAGAGAAAAATATTATATCGGACTGAACGGGACAAACCTTTGAGGTCAGTAAGGAGCTTTATGAGGCTTATTACAAAGGGCAGCGCAAGGAGAAATACTTTACCCATGATCTGAAGCAGGAACATACAAAGGTTTATAAGGAAACCGGAGAGATGATTGTCATTCCCAGCAGGGAAGATTCTTATGAGCGGCTTCTGGAAGCAGAGAAGCAGTTTGCAGAGGAAGCGGAGAATGTAGAGGATGTGGCAGTTCGGGCGGTTATGCTGGAGAAATTGAACGAAGCCTTACGTACACTTACAGACGAGGAGACAGCTATCATTCATGCCCTGTTCTACCAGGAGATCAGTGAGGTGGAACTGGCGAAAAAATTAGGAATAGCCAGAACAACCTTACAGTCACGAAAATATAAGATTTTAGAGAAATTGAGAAAATTATTGTAAACTATTGCCTCTTCATTTATTGGCTAAGTAGATGAAGGGGCAATAATCAGTTATATAATAAATCAGCAGATTCTTGATGGTAATTCAATTATAAAGACAATTACCATGCTGAAAATATAAAGAATATGGCAACTAAAAATGTATGATTGCAGATATATATGCTAAATATTATTATATGTCTTATCTACAAAATAAACCAGGAGGTTTTTGCAATGCTTTTAAAAGAAGAAATCAATAAATATTTGAATTATTGTAAATTTCAAAAGGAACTTGATGATAAGACAATAAAGGCATATAAGGCGGATTTGGAACAGTTTATTACAGTGATAGGAGAAAATAATCCAGATAAAGAAATGCTGAATGCATATCTTGTATACCTTCACCGTATGTATAAGCAAAAAACAGTCAAGAGAAAAATTGCCAGCGTGAAGGCACTGTTTCATTATTTAGAGGAAGAAGAACTGATAGAGATAAATCCATTCCATAAAGTAAAGACAAAGTTTCGGGAGGAAGTGATTTTACCCAAAATTATTCCGAGAGATATTATAGAGCAGTTGCTGAATCATCTTTATAAGGAAAGAAGTATTAAAGAATATTCAGAGTGGCGTAAAAAAATCATTTTAAGAGATATCGCAGTAGTGGAGACGCTTTTTTCTACAGGGCTGCGCATCTCGGAATTGTGCCATTTGCAAAATAAATATGTAGACTTAAAAAACGGTGTGTTATGTATTCAGGGCAAGGGAGGAAAGGAGCGATATCTTCAAATAGGAAATAATGACGTACTGTCTATACTGAATGCCTACAAAAAGTACTTTGAAGATGAGATAAAGAAGCAGGGATATTTTTTTGTCAATCGTTATGGAAATGCGCTGTCTGAGCAATCAGCCAGGAGCATGATACATAAATATGCCGGTGAAATTCAGGCAGATATAAATATTACACCGCATATGTTCCGGCATTCCTTTGCGACCTATCTGATGGAGGAGGACGTGAATATCAGATACATACAAAAAATGCTGGGACATGCTTCGATTACCACAACGCAGATATATACATATGTAACGACTGAGAAGGAAAAAGAGATACTGCAGACAAGACATCCGAGAAATAAGATAAATATAGGAGAAAATTTCGATAATTTGGTATATTAAGATTGCTAAATATTGGGAAAGTTTGTATAATTAATATAGTAACGATAATTAGGAATTAT
>Ga0129312_1002069_pt1 | contig 10525 bp, 8 predicted proteins | sample O827metagenome_FD_94434 | JGI IMG/M metagenome (GOLD analysis project Ga0129312, IMG submission 94434) | Orangutan group fecal microbial communities from Wisconsin, USA - O827 metagenome | ecosystem: Host-associated > Mammals > Digestive system > Large intestine > Fecal | place: USA: Wisconsin... | reverse complement strand
GATCATCAGCACATCATATCCTTCATCCAGAAGCCTGTTTTTCAGCTTTTTTGCCATTGCCAGTGTAACGGTGCTCTCGGCAGTCCCATCCGAAAATGTCATTCCGCCGGAAACGGCCACTGCCGTAACGGCGCCGGACGCTGTTGTCCCCCCGGTTACCTTAGCGCTTCCGTCCGGATGGCACTGTGTCTTTACTGCACTTCCACCCTTTGTTCCGTGTCCGGCATTCACGCAGACGGTTTTTCCCTTTCGTGCTGCACTGCCATTATGATAATAGATGGCATTTCCGCTGTTGATCTTTGAAAAAGAGCTGTAGGTATATTCACTCTTTAACTCCACATTCCATGTTTTATCCACATTTTTATGGGATTCCGGTTCTTGTAAAGCTACTGTTTTTCCTGCAGCCGCTTTCTTTTCCGGTTCCGTCGTTGACAGGTATCTGGAAGCTGTGTAGCATTTTTTCCCATTCACAGACACAACACTCCACTCACCATCATTAGAGATCCTCTCAAGCTTTGTGCCTGACGGGATCGTTCCCAGAGCTTGTCCCGATGTAGAAGGCTCAGACCTGTAATTTAAACGGCTGGCCGTGACATAGACCGTATCTGCCATGACCGGAAAGCAAAGAATCCCGGAGCACAGGCACAGCCCTGCAATAAAACCGATCTGCTTCTTTATATTTTTCATTTTCTTTTCTCCGTTCGGGGCAGGCTTTTACGCCTGCCCGTTTTTTTATCTGAGGGTTTCTAAACATCCGCCGCAGGAAGTGCTGTAAGAGCAACCGGAACCTCCGGCTGCGCGATAACCGGCACGATATCCCTCCTGATACCCGATCTGGTATCCCTCCTGATATCCGAACCGGTAACCATCTGCATAGCCTTCTCTGCGTCCTGCTTCCCGGCCGTTCTCATAAATCTCCCGCTCTCTCTGCGTCCACCATGATACACAGCCGTTTCCTGTATTTGTGCTTCCACAGCCACCATTGTTTCCTGTGCTTGTGCAGCCACAGCTGCAACGGCCGCTGTTTCCGCACCTTCCAAATCCAAAGCATCCACACCAGTTATTTCTATTACATGCCATATAATAAGACTCCTTTTATTTCAGGTTTATACTTTATTATATGGACACAGGAAAAAACTGTGCATGCATGTCTTCCGATATTTCGTCAGATTCTTTCAGATTCCGGCTGATCTCTTAATCTCCAAGTACATTGACGATCTTCGACGGACTTCTGTAGTTCCAGCTTGAGATCTTAATTCCTGATTTTTTATTGGATGCATGGCATACCTGTCCGTTACCAATGTAAATTGCTACATGATTGATTCCACCGCCGCTTCCGGAGTAGAATACCAGATCTCCCGGACGCATCTGCGAGGAGGAAATGGACTTTCCGCGCTGGGACTGGGATCCGGAATTATGCGGAAGCGATACTCCGAATTTTGCCATTACCGACATTGTAAATCCGGAACAGTCTGTACCACTTGTCAGGCTAGTACCGCCCCATACATACGGATTGCCTACAAACTGAACGGCATAGTTTGCGATCTGAGCACGTTTCGAGGATACACTTCCCGCACCGGAGCCTGCCGCAGCATTATTATTATTATTATTTTTTTTGTTTCCGGACGGCTTCGAGGAGGAATTGCCCTTTGACGGCTTTGAGGTAGTACCGCCCGTTGCCGGTGTCTCCACGATCGGGGTATATTTAATCGCCTCATTAAGACCATATTTTACATCCACATAGTCACTGGAAATATATGCCTTTGAATCATCCAGCTCGATCTCTACCCATCCATCCTGCTGATCGGCAACAAGGAAACGCTCACTGTTTGAAATCTGAGTCCAGATAGAGGAATTCGTATTCGGCTCCGAGCGGACGTTAACTCCATCGGTGTTGGCGATCGCCATCAGCTTCGATACCTGCATCGCCTTATCCTTCGCCGCCTGACCGGTAAGGATAAATTCTGACTTGACATATCCTGTAATCTTACCGGAGCGTACCTTATACCATCCGTCCTTCGGTGTTTCCAGAATATCACAGCCTGCATTACTTGGCAGCTTCGCAATGATCTTACCTGTCTTTTCATCCGGATTGTCACGGACATTCAGATAGTTGCTAACATTGGAGACACCAAGGTTATCATAGAGGCTCAGAACCGTCGTTCTCATATCCATTTTCCGTGCTTCGTTCAGTGCATAGCGCACTGTCACATAGTCTGCAGAAATAAAGCCTTCATCGATCTGCACCCATCCGTCCTCAATGCTTTTGACCGGATAACGCTCATCCTTGAGCACCTGTCCGACGATCTCACCATCCTGACTCGGTGTTGCACGAACGTTCAGTTTTTCAACCTGAATAACCGCTCTTTCTTCCACATTTTCTGCTGCGATCTTCTTTGCCTGATCGCCGGTCAGAATATACTGTCTGCTCGCATAGCCGGTAACTCCTCCGGATGTGATTTTGTACCAGCCTTCTGTCGAGGTGTCCACGATCTCGCAAGCCGCCCCTTTTTGAAGCTTGCCCACGATTTCTCCGTAGTTTTCCGGTGTTTTTCGCACATTAAGGAAACCGGAGACCTCTGCAATACCCAGATTGGCATATCCGTCAAGCACCTTGATGACTGCTTCTTCCTTTTCCTTTTCTGCGATCTCCTCATCAGAAAGAGTTGTTTCAAGGACGATCGATACGGTTTCCTGATCTTCCGTTTCCAAAGGTGCGGTCGTTTCCAACGAAGCCTCCACCGTTTCCACTCTCATTTTCCCGCCGGCTTCTTCCCCGTTCTTCCCGAGAATGCCGATCGCCGCGGCGGTAACTGCAACAGCAACTGCTGTCAAAGCAGCCATAGCCATATATTTAGCAGCAGCTCCCTGCGCTTTTTTCTGTTTTATCCTTTTCAGTCTTTGGATATTATCCTTAGGCTGCGATCTGACCTTTCGATCTGCTATTAGATCAATCGATCGTTCTTCCGGCTTCTCTGTTAAAAGCCCTGCCGCCTTATCTTCTGTCTCTTTGACAGATGTATCCGTTACATGGTACGCAGCAGTCTCTGGCGTTTCTGCTACACCTGCTCCTTCGACATCCGTTACGTTGTCTTTTTCGCCATCCGTTACGTTGTCTTTTGGGGCATCTGTTACGTTGCCTTCTTCGGCATTCGTTACGCTTCCTTCTTTTTGCTCTGCTGCAACAGCTGCTGTATCCTCTGCATCAGCTGCTTCTGTTACATTTTCTATTGTTTTTTCCGTTGATTTTTCTACTACCTTTTCTTCATCCGCCATCTATAATCTCCATTGACCGGAAAACCTCCGGCCCTTCTCTATTAAAACTTGACACAATGCTGCCTATTATTCTACCAGAGCATGGCGTATCCTGTCAAATTTTTTTATTTCCTTCCGAAGATCCGAAGATCGTTCCGGAAAGAATCTTTACAAATGTGGAAACAGAAAAGAAAAACTGCCCCAGCCTCCATAAAGAAGCCGGAGCAGGATCCTGTTTCCTGTTTATTTGTTTCCAAGTGTCTGGAAATGTTCCATAGAACCATAAAGCTTTAAGATCTGTGCAAACTCCTTCTCATCGTAAAGGGAGCATGTACCGTTACCGTAAGACTTCGCTGCCTCCAGCATAAATCTTGCAGCATCATCCAGATCCTCCAGATGTGTAGCGCCGGTCGCACATCCTGCAACCATTGTCTCAGTTGTAACAGCCACACCTACGACCGGAGCCTTTGTAGCTGTAGCCGGCTGAAGAATACTGTTCAGGTGGTACAGTCCGTTTCCGTAAGGAGTGATATCCTGCTGTGTCAGAGCAAATACTACCGGTAATTTTCCGGTTGTTGTCTGTACGATATCAAGAAGGCTGTCGCTGACTCTTAAGATGTATCCTTCCTTTACGGTCGGAGAGATAGCAAAGCCTCTGTGGTTAACGATTCTGTTGCCCTTTGTTGTATCAACAACAAGAACTGCATCCAGATCCGGAGTAACTTCTTCTTTATTGACCTGCCATGTTTCTACCGGAGAATTCATGAACGGAACCGGCTCATGAGGAGTTGTCGGTGCATCCGGACAAACATGAGTAGAGATAAATACGTCTCCCTCCAGATAATCTCCCTTATTCTGCATATCCAGAAGCTTTGCAGCTACTGCAAGTGCAACGATCGCACCATCACCATCTGATACAAAACCGATCTGCTCCGGTCTTGCACCGAGTCCGCCAAGGCGTCCCAGAATACCCATTGTCTTTGCAGAACCGCCGTTGGTCTTACCGTTTTTACCCGGGATCAGGATACGAACCATATCTGTATGGCCCTTCGGTCCTTCCAGAGGATATGTTTCAACCTTGCAGTCCGGTTTAATGGAATGGAAATAATCCACCACCTGTGCTCCGGAAGCTGAAGAACTATCCAGAATGTCAAAAAGCTCGATCAACTGTTTGTATAACATCTCTCTCCTCCTGCGTTTTAAGCCGCCGCTTTTTTATTTTCTGTATCCCGCTTCCCGGTAATAGCGCTCAGCGCCCGGGTGAAGCGGAACCGGAAGATCATTACATAAAAAATCCTTGTCCTGCATAAATACCATAAATCGATGTCCTCCTGTATATTCGGCAGCCATCTGATCTAAGGCTTTTGCAATTCCGTAAGCCGTTTTCTCATCCATCTCCGTACTCGTGCATAAAAGGACTTTTTGTCCGAATGTGACGATATCCTTTTCCTGACCGGGATACTGTCCGGCCGGGATCACGATGCGGCACCATGAAGGATTCCGGCAGAGGATACTCTCCAGTTCTTCCTCTCTGTACTCCAGAAGAACTGTCTCTCTTTCCCCTGCAAGGATCTCAAAGGCCTCAAAGGGAGCTGTATAAAAGCTATGAGCACTGTCGATCTTTCCCTCCCGGAGGGCATCGGCGCTCTCTCTTAATCCCAAACCAAAAAGCTCGGTATTTATTTCATCAATTTTAAGTGTTTCAAAAACCGCCCTCGATGCAGCTTCCGTAACAGAAGCATCCACACCGGCAGATATACTCTTTCCCTTCAGTTCATTGACATAATGAAGGCCTGATTCCCGAAAAGCGATCCACTGTGAGCATTCCGGATAACATGCCCCGAGGGCACAAAGCTTTTTTCCATCATAGGAGCTCTCCGTGCCAATCTGTGAATCCCACGCCTCAAAGGCAGTCGAACCGGAGATCATTGCTATAGAAGCCTCACCCTCGATCACATTTTTTACATTGACCGGAGATCCATCGGAGATCTTTATATCCACGTGAACATCTTTATATCCGTTATTGATCGCAGACGCCACCGCTGCCCCTGCCATAAAAGCATGCGTACCCGGCTGATCTGTCCCCATAGAAAGCATCTGAGGTCTTTCCTCCTGCGCTTTTGAGGCTCCCTGACAGGCTGTTATCCCGGATACGAAGGCAACCGCCAGTAAAACTGCGGGGATCCTCCTGAAAAAACCACTTTTTTTCATCAGTCGATAAATTTATTCACGCAGACCGCACCATACGGACGGATGGTCATTCTGTATGCGCTTCCTTCCCCCATTGCCTTTTCAATATAAGTGATATACTCATCTACCACCGGGTTCGGCAGCATTGCCATGATAACACCGGCAAATCCGCCGCCATGGACTCTGCAGGCGCCACAGCCTTTTTCCTTGATAAACAGCTCGGTAAGTGCCAGCGCTGCTGTAATACCCTGTTCCTCACTTCCCGGAACATAACAGTTCTGGAGCCATTTCCAAGAAGAATTTCCGGATTCCGTGATCTTCTTTAAGAAATCATCGAACCGATCCTCCTTTAAGGCCAGAACTTCTTCCTCCACTCTCTTGTTTTCCTCAAAGAAATGGAGAGCCCGCAGGAGCGGACGATCTCCGGCTTCTGCTCTTACCTTTACAATATTATTTAAAACATCTTCTTCTGTAATATCTGCACAGACCTCTTTTCCGAATACGGCAGCGACCTTTTTCATATCGGCCGGGATGGAGGAGTATTCTGCACTCAGATCTGCATGTCCTTTTCCGGTCTGGACAATGATCAGGCTGTGATCCTGTGCGCCAAAGTCATAATCTATCTTTTCTACAACCGGGTTCAGCGGATCCTTAAAGTCGATCGTGATCATTCCGCCTACTGCACAGGCCATCTGGTCTAAGAGCCCGGAGGCCTTATTCCAGTATTTATTCTCTGCATATTTTCCCACATGGGCGTAGGTCACTACGTCCACATTTCCATCGTTAAAGAATTCATTCACCATGGAACAGATCAGCATTTCATAGGAAGCTGAGGAGCTGACACCGGCAGCGCTGATCACGTTGCTCGTAATATAGGCATCGAAGCCACCGATCCGGCATCCCATATCAAGAAAGCCGGCCAGCATTCCCTTGGTCAGATCGATGGTACCCGCCATCTTCGCACTCGGCTTTAAATCCTTCGTATTGATCGTAAATTTCTGATTGTATGTCTCGCTTACAATGTGGATCTCATCGGTTCCGTTCGCGGCAGCCGCAGCCACACAGTCCAGATTGATACTGCCTGCCAGTACCTTTCCATGATTGTGATCTGTGTGGTTTCCGCTGATCTCGGTACGTCCGGCGGAGGTAAAAAGCATAAGCTCCTGCTTTCCAAACTCCTGCTCAAAGCCCTCCATTACATGCAGATACCGTTCTCTATTTTCATTGACTCCGTTTTTTCCGTACATTTTTTCAAGGAATTTTTCTGCCTTTATACTATTAAGCTGCTCTGTCAGCATATCCCTCTGCATATATCTTCTCCTTTTTGCCATACCTGCGTTCAAGTCCAACCTCTGTGAAACCTAAAACGCGATTCTGGTCGCAGATCATTTCTCTTGCAAACCAGTTGTCTCTCATTATATAATATATTTAGTGTATGTTGCAACAGTTTCCTGATAATTTTACATAAAAAATTGGAGGATTTTCATGAATAACTGGAACGGCAGGCCTTACTATTCTCTGGACTGCTATCTGAAACAGAAATTTGGTAAAAAAGTATACAAGTTAGCGCTGGACGGTGGAATGACCTGTCCCAACCGGGACGGCACTTTAGACAACAGAGGCTGTATTTTCTGCAGTGCCGGTGGCTCCGGTGACTTTGCCGAAAAGAAAGCCGGCTCTATCCGTGAACAGCTTGAAGCAGCAAAGCAGAGAGTCGCAGGAAAGATCGATATCTCGACCGGCTCGTTTATCGCCTACTTTCAATCTTATACAAATACCTATGCGCCTCTTTCCTACCTTGAGCCGCTTTTTACCGAAACGATCCGTTTCCCGGAAATCTGTGCCCTCTCGATCGGAACAAGACCGGACTGTCTTCCGGATGAGACGATCGCTCTTTTGTCCCGGCTAAACCGGGAAAAGCCGGTCTGGGTCGAGCTGGGTCTTCAGACCATACATAAAAAAACGGCAGAGCTTATCCGCCGCGGGTATGAGCTTCCGGTATTTGAAGATGCCTATCGCCGCCTGAAGGCTGCCGGTCTGACCGTTATCGTCCATGTCATTCTTGGTCTTCCCGGGGAGAACAGAGACGACATGCTGGAAACGATCCGGTACCTCTCCGCCCTTCATGTGGACGGGATCAAGCTTCAGCTCCTTCATGTTCTGCGGGGAACCGACCTTTACAGCCTTTATGAAGCAGGAGCCTTCCGTACTCTTGAATTTTCCGAATATCCGGAGCTGATCGCAAGCTGTATCCGCCTTCTCCCTCCGAAAACGGTCATCCATCGCATCAGCGGAGACGGACCAAAGGCGCTCCTTGCCGCACCTCTCTGGAGCGGCAACAAGCGCCTCGTATTAAACTCGATCCATAAATATTTAAAAGAACACCATATCTATCAGGGACAGTCCCTTACAGAGCAACAATGATCCCGCCGTCACTGGCATAAACCGTCGATACGCCGCAGGTATCCGTGATGAGGATATCTCTAAACTGTGCCATGGAGCAGAATACTTCTTTCATATATTGAGCCCGCTCCAAGGCATTGCAGTGTGCGATGATAAGCCTCTTATCCTTGGTGTCACCTGCCCCCTTCACCGCCAGCTCTGCCATTTTCTGAAGCGCCTTCTGGATCCCACGGGCCTGATCCAGCTTAATGATGGTTCCTTTTTCCGCGCCCATAACCGGCTTAATGTTCAGCTTTGTGGCAAAAAATGCCTGAAGCCCGGTAAGCCTTCCGTTCTTTTTTAGAGCATCCAGCGATTCAAGGACAAAATATGTCTTCATTCTGTCCCGGTACTTTAAGACCTCCTCGGAAACTTCTGAAAATGATATACCCTGCTCGCACAGCTCGCTGATATACAGTGCAAGATTCAACTGTCCGGAGGATGCGGATTCCGAATCGATCACAAGGATATTTTTTGCTCCGAACTCCTCCTCATAGAGATTTTTTGCCAGCGCTGCGCTGTTGTAGCTTCCGCTTAAGTGGCTGGAAAGTGTGATAACGAATACATTTTCCGCCTCACAGCGGTATGCCTCCTTAAACATCTCCGGAGATGGGCAGGCCGTCTTTGGGCATTCCGGGCACTCCCTTACAGCCTGTAAAAATTCCCTCTGGTCAAAGGTCTCATCATCTATAAAAGTCCTGTCTCCTACCATCAGAGTCAAAGGGATCATCTGGTAATGCGGATCCTTTTTCATCTCTGCAGTAAGATCCAGGCAGCTGTCCCCAATAATCTTATATTTCATAATCTGTCCTCCTGATCTTTAAGCCGCGGTAAAGCGGACATTCGCAATCCGCTTCGCTACTTGCTCATGAACGCAGTCGCTTCGCGATCTGTCAGTGGGAGATTTCAACTCCCACTGACATAAGCATCCCCCTAACCCACCGCTTAGTGCTCCGCGCACTTGAAGCGGGGGAATGCTTATCTGCGTTCAAATTCCCATATCAAGCTATATGGTAATGAATACTATATATTATAGTATTGCATCATTTGAAAGTCAATACTGCCTTCCCGCTGCTACCAAAGAAATGAGCTGATCTCAATAAGACAAAGTACGATGTAAAGAAGGACTCCCGGGTTCAGATATACATACTTCCGATACGGAGACGGCGCTTCGTTATTCCATGTAAGCTGCATAAAAGCAAAGCGGCCGTATCTTAAGAAAATCACGATGGCGGCCACCACAAGATCGATGATCAGGATCATGATGAAAAAGCCGTATACATCAACAAGGCCAAAGATCGGTATTCTTTCTGCAATTTTCTCTCCGAAGGAAATCACGATCCCGAAGGAATTGATCATTGTATGAAGCAAAAATGTATACCGGATGCCATTCGTTCTTACCGCCACATAGCCGAGGACCAGACCGATCGCAGTGCCATAAAGACACTGGGTCAGATTTCCGTGCATCAGGCCAAAGAGGATCGCCGTAAAGAAGACGGACGTTCTGTCTCCGAATACACGGGCGCGGCTCAACAGCATTCCGCGGAACAGAAGCTCCTCCATAAACGGCCCTACCAGACAGACATACAGGATCATGGAGGGCGACATTGCTTCTGTTATAGACAGAACAGGATTCATATCCTCCAAGGTCTTGTTGCTGAACATTCCGACGATCACATTAATTGCCGTTCCGATACCATTAAATAAGTATCCGGCCCCCATTGCGGCGGCAAAACAGAGGAAAAAGCATTTTAATGGAAGCTTCTGCTTTCTGCACGGAAACTTTGGGATCCTCTGCAGGATCAGTGCGATGATCCCATAAGAAGCCCCTATAACAAATACATACTGAATTAGCTGCTCGGTCCATGGGGAATGGAAAAGCCGAAAAAGCCAGCGAGTTTCGCTGGCTTTCCCGGTGGAAATCCATAGATCAGTAAGATTATAAAGAACCGCTCCAACATAACTATAGGCCATAAGGACACTGACGGCCAGGCCAAGCACGGTAAATACGGAAAAATAGTCCCTTCTTCTAAACTCCATGTTATTTCCTTTTCTTTATTGTACGATCTTAGTTTCTATAAGATCTTTGACATGATCTCACTGCTTCTGGCAATAAACTTTGTCATACGCTCCGGAGAAAGACTGCCGTGGGCAAGCTTTGCAAGGTCATAAAGCTGCTCACAGATCTTCTTTGTATTTTCTCCATCCTTATGTTCCATGACATATTTTACAAGATCATTATTTGCATTCAGTACCAGTGTTTCGGAAACCGGGAAAAGCTCCTGTCCGCCGCCGTAAACGCTATACATCTTCATCATATCCTGCATACGTCTGCTTTCCTCAGATACGGTGATCATGGAAGCGATACCGGCATTTTTAAGCTTCTCCACCTTAACATCGAGCTTGTCGTTTTCAAGGGCTTTCCGGAAGGTCTCCGTCAGGCTCTCGGCATCCTTCTTTGCCTGCTCCTTAGAGGCCTCGTCCTCATTGGCAACCTGCTCCTTAAATGTATCATTGACATCTGCATCGATACGAAGGAATTTCAGCTTCTCATTCTTCTGCTCAAGATGAGAGATAAACGGAGAGTCGATCGCATGGGGCAGGATAACTGCATCGAGACCGGCCTCCTTAAACATAT
>Ga0129312_1002068_pt1 | contig 10526 bp, 2 predicted proteins | sample O827metagenome_FD_94434 | JGI IMG/M metagenome (GOLD analysis project Ga0129312, IMG submission 94434) | Orangutan group fecal microbial communities from Wisconsin, USA - O827 metagenome | ecosystem: Host-associated > Mammals > Digestive system > Large intestine > Fecal | place: USA: Wisconsin... | reverse complement strand
TTATTACACTGAAAGGTGTGTTACATGTTAAGTTGATTGAACCGCCGTGTACCGAACGGTACGCACGGTGGTGTGAGAGGTCGAAAATTCCTCATCAAGAGGAATTTTCTCCTACTCGATTACAGAAAAAAGAAAAATACAGTAAAAATTGTAGTATAATTTTTAGAAAAATCCTGTAAAAAATAGATTTATTTATAGACAATCCAAAGCCTGAAACGTATAATTAAAGACATAGGTTACAAAGAGATAGAAAAGCGGACAGAGAAGATCCGTGGAACTATTTTCAGGTAAGGAGGCATCGCATATGAACAGGAAAAAAGTTGCATGGCTTTTGACGGCGGCAATGGTGGCTACAAGTGTGGACAGTTCAGCACTTGTGGCCAGCGGAGCGGATTTTTCATCAGAACCGGTGGAGAATGTACAGGATTTTTCTGATGAGGCCGTATCTCAAAGTGGGGAAACAGAGACAGTATCCCAGGAAGAAGCAGGCGAAACTGCCACAGCCACAGACGAGGCAGTATCCCGGGAAGAAGCAGGCGAAACTTCTGCAGAAACAGAGGAAACTGCAACAGAAGCAGCCGTAAATTCCACAGAAACCGCAGATCCGGAGCAGGCGGCAGATACAGCTTCTTCGCAGCAGGCAGAGGCGGACCAGGAGACCTCTGAGGGGCAGAAGGTTTCAGCGGAAGGTGGGGAAACTGTAACATCAGATACGCCCACAGAGCAGGAACCGGACCAGGATCTGACTCTCGGCGATGGAACGGAAGAGATCACACAGACACCGCAGGACAGCGGACAAAGCAGGACAGAAACCGATCATGAAGACATAACGGATCCGGAGAAGGGCAGCGTGGCAGAGGCATTCAGCAGTGACAGTCAGGATATGGCAGTTCAGTCTGAAACCTTTGACAGTACCATGGCAGCCAGTGCCATAGAGTTGTCATATAAAGATTTTACTGATATCTCCCAGGTGTCCGAGACAGAAAAAACAGTATTTCGTTTTACAGTAGAAAAATCAGGCAAATACAGGATCATACTTGGAGATGCAAGTAATGAGTATACGGACCATATTCCGGTATATGATTCTGCTTATAAAGAGTGTGAAGTGGAAGACGGAGATGTGATCACCTGTCAGGCAGGAGAAACCTATTATGCAGTATATGAATTTTATTCTGTAAGTGGAGACGCAATAGCCGGTGTTTTCCCCACTATAGAATCATTTGAAATGAAACAGTTGCCCGAGATGGATTATATAATGTGGGACGGATATGCGGATCTGTCCGGCAAAGGTGCAGTTATAAGCTGTACATATTCCAATGGAGAAACAGAAGAATTATCCGAAGCTGCCGGTTTTGATTTTACACTTCTGGCAGAAGAAAATGATTTCAGTACGTCATATCTGTATTCCCCCGGAACTTACCAGGGAAGTCTCGAGGTTTACAAAAATGTCAATGGTTTTAACTGCCAGTTATATAAACTTAAAAATACAGGTCAGGTCCATGCAAGAGATTTTGAACAGTTAGTACAGGATAAGAAATCCGAAGCTATTGAGTTAAAGGGAAATGGAGAAACAACTGAAACAGAGATGAAAGATCAGCTTTTCCATTTCAGACCGGAAGAAACAGATATATATAACCTGACTGCAGGGGAAGATCCTGAAGAAGATACATATGGTAAGGCAGTTCTTCTGGATGAGAACGGTGCAGTCATTAAAAATGGTGATTATGGCCGGATCGCAGGAGCAAAGCTTACAGCAGGGAAAGACTATTATCTGGCAGTGAGAGAAAGAAAGGGCTATCCTAATATGTATGCCCGGGTAACACAGGCCAAAAAGATCCAGTCTGTTGAAGTAAGCCAACCGGAGATTGCTATCTGCATGGGTCAGGACAGCCTTTATAAGAATGATCTTCTGGATAAAGTGAACCTTACAATAAAATATGTGGACGGTTCAGAGGAAACCCAAAACTGTTATGGAATGACATCAGAAGGTCAGGAAATCGAAGTTGACTATTCCAATGTTGCGTTTGATGATTCAGGAAATGCAAAAGAAGGAGAATATACAGTTCCGATTTCTGTTGCGGATCAGAAGCTGGAAGTAAAGCTAAGAGTTCAGAAGTTTTCCGATTATTGTAATGAACGTTCCTCTGAACTTACGCTGGGTCAGGAGTTCAGAACGACTGTCAGTGAGGATGAATGTTATTATTATAAACTTACAGCACCGGAAGATGGATATTACACTTTCCAATACCGTGCAGTGGAAGAAGACCAGGAAACCGGGGAGTATGATTATAATGTAAGGTACTATGACAGTGAGGGAAACAGCATCGAGGAGAGAAGTGAACTGAAAGCCGGAGAGACTGTCTATGTAAAGATGGTACCGGTTTATGGAAGCGGTTATGAGTTCTGTATTACCGGAATAAAGAAAGATTATACAGTAACTTCTCTTCAGATTGAAGCTGAACCAACAGACAAAACATATGTGGAAAAGCTTGACTTCAAAAGCACTGCGGAGCCAAAGACCGAGGGACTTAAAGTTAAAGTCACTTATTCTGATGGAATAGAGGAAATTTTAACAGAACAGGATACAGACAGAGACGGAAACAAACTGCAGATGAGGGTTGTCAGTGAATATGATTATGATAATGATACAGATATTTATAAACTGCAGATTGCGCTGGATGGAGTTAATACGTCACTTCCTGTAACCTATATGACACTGAAACAGTATATCAGTACTCTGGACAGAGATTCCGTTGAAAAACTTGAGCCGGATAAGGAAAAAAATGTACAGTGGAACGGGGCTGGCGGCAGGCTTTACAGTTTTACGCCGGCAACAGACGGAACCTATATTTTTACCTCAGAGGGAGATGCAGACACATATGGTTATCTGCTGGATGAAAATGGAGAACTGATTGACGAAAACGATGAAGAGGGAGGCAACGGAAATTTTAAACTGTCCAATAGTCTGGAAGCCGGAAAAACATATTATTATCTGGCACGTCCGTATAACAGAAGCAATGAGACAGCCACATTAAAGCTGTACAAAAAAGACGAGATTGCCAAAGTAGCTATCAAAAATCCGGATAAAACCACCTTTACGTCCGGATTTGATGAAGTAAGCTACAGCGGTCTGGAAGTGAATCTGACCTTTGAATCCGGAAAAACCTTTACCTGTGCATATGATGAAGAGGGATTTTCAAAACATATAGATATCGAGCCAGGTTTTGACCGTGATGATAACTCTAATATCATTCCCGGAACCTATGATGTGAAACTTTTGTATGACGGTGAAGAAATTGGAAGCATCCCTGTTATGATCCGGTCATTTGCAGATTATATAGCAGAAAATCCTCCGAAAGAACTGAAAGCAGGACAGAGTATAAAAGAGAAGCATGAGGATGATGAGCAGGAGTTTTACAGTTTTACAGCACCTGAGTCAGGGGAATATTTTTTCCGCGTAAATGGAAAGTCAGAAGACGGGGAATCCAATTATTCCAGACTTGCCATTTATGACAGAAATGGAACGAATATAAATGAAGACAATGGAGCAATGCAGGTTAAGCTTGAAGCCGGCGTTACCTATTATCTTAATGTAAGTTTCTGGGCTGATATGTCAGAAGCCTGTGAATATACCATCAGTGCAAAAGCATGCCGCACCCTTAAAAAAATCACTTTAGGTTCCAGAGAAACAGATCTGTATGCAGGAATTGATGATCTTTCCTGGGATAATCTGCACAATATTATCAGAAAAATAGATGTTACCTTAAGTTTTACAAACGGTACAGCAGATACCATCCACTATGGGAAAACGACAGAAGATAATTATTCTGTATCCGTGGATATTCCGGATCTGGATGGTACGCCAGGTGATTATGATGTCCTTTTCAGTATAGGAGATATAAGCGTAAAGTACACAATTCATGTTCATTCTGCACTGGATTATATTGCAAAAAATGCCACAGAAATTCAGGCAGGGAAACGTACTCCTGTGGTGATCACAGCAGAATCCACGCAGGCGTATTGTGCAGTTGCACAGGAAACCGGATATTATAAAGTAAGTTATCTTGGAAATACAGAGGCAGAGATCAGTTATTATGATCAGCAGGGCAGCACTCAGAAAACTGCAGTCAAAGTGGAAAAAGGCCAAAAGTTCTACTTTACACTGAAGAATAATGAAAGCAGAAACATTCGCGCACTGGTAACTGTTGAGACACAGGAAGCTGTTCTTGAGAAACTGACAGTTAAGACCTTACCACCAAAAACAACCCTTGTAGAAAAAATAGACTATGAGTATACTCCAAGTGATGGAGGAAATTATGCAGAGGGAATGGTTGTAACTGCACAGTATACAGACGGAAAGACAGAAGATCTGAAATATGGAGATACCAGCAGATTTGGAAGCAAACTGGATGCCTATCTGATCCTGGGTCACGATGGAGACCAGGAGGAAATCACCGATTGTTTCGTGAATGTATCCATGGATGGCATTGAGAGTGACAGAGTTCCTATAAAGCTTGTAAGCTTTAAGGATTATCTGAAGGACAGCGGAGATAAGCTGGAAACACTGAAAGTAAATACAGACAAAGCAACAGCACTAGAACCGAAGAAATATCAGGTGTACAGTTTCATACCGGAAAAAGATGGTATTTATACATTTTTCTCCAAAGGAAATATAGATACTTACGGATATCTCTACAATGGAGAAGGAAAAACACTTGAATCTGATGATGACAGTGGCACAGATATGAACTTCCAGATGCAGCAGGAGCTTACAGCGGGAACCAGATATTACCTTGCGGTAAAAGGTTATAAGTCCGGAGACACAATACTTCAGGTTAGTGACGGAAGCGGAAGTGAGGAAGAAAAAGGAGAATTATCAGATTTCAAGCTGGTTTCCATGCCGAAAAACACAGTATTCTTCGGATATAATGAGAACGACACACTGGAACCCAACTACAGTGGACTGAAAGTAAGTGCAAAGGATAAGTCTGGAAAAACACATGTTTATACTTATGGCAGTGGTAGTTTCCCGTTCCAGATAACAGACGATATAGAAAGACAGGATGATCGTCCATCAGCAGGAAAATACACAGTAGCTCTGAAATATAACCAAAAAGCAGTCTTAAGTTTCCAGATAGAGGTTAAGGATTTTAAGGATTACCTGGCAGAGAACACCACATTACTGAAGCCTGGGGAGACAGTAACAGATGCAGCGGAAAATCCTATGACATATGGAAATTTCTGTTATTTCAGGCTGCCATCTGATTTGAAAGGTGTTTACTGGAACAGTGGAGACAGGTCGAGATGGACAGAATATGGAATTTATGATGATCAGGGCAAAAGAACAGAGCTGAAGCTGGGAAATGGAACTTCCTGGGATTTTTCAGGAAAAACTTACTATCTCTGTCTGAGGGATAATCGCACTGATAACCAGGGAGCATTCAGCTATAATAAGATAGATACCAGTGGAGTTATCAGGGATGTGGAGATCATAAGCCAGCCGGAGGTTACGGAATTCCTCAAAGGAATGAATGGCAGCATTGATCTCACCGGAATGATGATCCGTATCCGGTATGAGGATGGCACAGAGAAGAAGGTTCCTGTGATAGATTTTGAAGATTTGTACGGCAGGGAAGTGTCGATCCTGGACGAAGATGGAGATTATATTTCCAGGATTTCAGAGCTTCATGAGGGAACGAATAACCTGAGGATTGAGATCGGAGGAATCAGAGAAAGCTTCCAGCTTACACTGACTGACCCGGCAAAGAAGGATGCAGAAGGTCTTGTCCTGAATAAAGAATCGGTATTTTCTGTGTCAGACAGTATACGAAGTCATGTATATTCCTATACTCCGGACAAAGATGGAGAATACTATTTCCAGACAGAAACAGGAAGCCATAGCTCTTATGGACTGTCAGATAACCTGAAATGGTTCTGTACAGATTCGGACAGAGATTATGTGAGCAGAGAAAACATGCTGGATCTGGAAGGAGGAAAAACATATTATTTTGTAGTTTACAGTGATAAAAGTGGTTTTGGAGATGTGTCAGTGAAACTGCGGAAGGTATCGGACAGCGTAGATGAAGATGCGGATGTAGTGGATATGGAGATAACCCCTCCGACAAAGACAGAATATACTGCAGATGAAGAGATTTCCTATGAAGGAATGAAGATTCATGCAATATATGATGATGGCACCGAGAATGATTATACAGCAGAAGACGCAGAGAAACTGGGATTTGAGATCTGGAATACGGTAGACACCTGCGGCGGCAGGAATCTGCCTGGAGATTACAGGATTATGGTAAGACACATAGGCGATACTGGTTTCAGCGTCACAAAAGAGGTTCCTGTTACAGTAAATAATACCGGAGTTTCCAGTATAAAACTTTCGGAAAATGAAGTGGAAGTCAAAGCAGAAGAGAATGGCTCCCTGTATGAGTATGAGATATCAGAAAGCGGATATTACCAGATCGCTGTAGCTGGTAAAAGTGATGCTTATGTAGAATGTGTTGTACAGGACAATGATAATGCAATATACAGTTACGGAAATAATGAAAAAACCGCATATTCCTCACTGATGTACCTGGAGTCCGGAAAGCATTATATTTATTTCAGAAATAATTCGCCGGTAACAGCAATCTGTGGAATAAGATTATATCATTATAATTCCGCGCCTCAAAAACTGGAGGTTATAGAGGATACTGCAAAAACAGAGTTTATCTACGGTCAGGAACAGGTAAGCTTTGCAGGAATGAAAGTTAAGATCACATATGCAGATGGCAGTGAAAAAACAGTGACTATTGGTGATCAGAGCGGATATACAATAGAAGGCGGTGTTTCTTATTCCGATGATCTGGAGTTCCTGGGAGATCATAGATTGCGTCTTGGCCTGGCAATTGTCAAACAGGGTGATCAATATGATGAGATCACACAGTATCTGGATTATAAAGTACGTTATCCTGACGATATGACAGAACTTAAGACAGGAAAAACTTATACCATAAAACCCGATACACTGAAAAAACAGGCGGTTATTTATACAGTAACAGGTTCTGAGAAAGATAATGAGTTGTGTGAGATTCAGTATGAGGGATCCGGAAATATAGATATCCAGGATGAAGAAGGGAATTCCATACTGTTTCAAAGACAGTATACTGACAAGTCTGGAAAGATATATTTTATGGCTGAAAAGGGAATAACTTATCATATTTCCGTAAATCAGAATAAAAATGCTGATAAAGATATGACCATAAAGCTGTCAGAGAAAAAGTCAGTAACAAAGATCACTGCATTACCGGAAGAAGGAACAACCTATTACTATGGCGTTAACGATAAGGATAAGAACAATATAAGGGTACAGCTTACCTATGCTGACGGCAGTACAGAGATCCTTGACCAGGATAATATAAAATTCTGGCTGACATATCTTAACATGGAAAATATTTCCGGTCCTGGAACCTACAGCGGTGTTCTTTCCATCGGAAATGTAAAGACCATTTACAGAAGAGAGATTCTGGATCCTTCCGCAGAGGAAATAAAGAAGGATCAGAATGTAAAGCTGAATGAGGGTAAGGCAAACCGACGGTTTAAATTTGTCCCGGAGAAAACACAGAAATATTATATCCAGATGGATATGTTACCTGAGGACAATGCCAGTGTAAGCTGTAAAAATGCGGAAGGTGCATATCTGGGCAGATGGTATATTCACGAAGAAATGGATAGTGTTGGAAATGCAGATGATGTACTGGAAATGGTTCTCACAGCAGGAAAAACATATTATTTTGACGTCAACTACAAGGATAATGTAGGGGGAGGAACCTTTGTTATTACAGATCAGAAGCCAGTTATAACTGATTTTGTAGAAAGCAGATGTTATACTTATACAGGCAGTGAGATCAGACCGAAATTGAAAGTAACTTACAATGGCAAAGAACTTACAGAAGGCAAAGATTACCAGCTTAAATACACCAACAATGTCAATGCTGGAATCGCACAGGTAGAGATCATACCAGTGTCCGGTGGAATCAACTTTGCTATGAGAACGATGGTATTTGATATCGATCCCCAGTCCCTGGAATTTGCCAAAGCGGTAATCGAACCTATTCCTGACCAGCAGTATACCGGTAATGAACTGACACCGGAAGTAAAGGTATCTGTTGGGGATAAAACTCTTGTATCTGGCAGAGATTACGAAGTATCATACAAAGATAATATTGAGCCTGGAACAGCAGAAGTAACAGTAGAAGGAAACGGAAATTACCATGGTACTGTTACAGGAACCTTCAAAATTGTAAAAAATAAAAAAGATTTCACAAAGGCAGAGCTTTCAGGTATTGCAGCGTCCTATGACTATACCGGAAAAGCAATAACACCTGTACCGGTGGTAAAATACGAAGGTAAAACTCTTAAAGCCGGAACAGATTACAGCGTAACATATGTTAACAACACAAAAGCCGGAACAGCCACAGTAAAGATCACAGGTAAAGGCAATTATCAGGGTGAAAAGAGTGCAACATTTAAGATCCAATACAAACAGGTGACAAAAGTCACCCTGAACAAAACCAGCGCAACAGTAATCGCAGGAAACAGCCTGCAGTTAAAAGCAGCCGCAGCACCATCCGATGCGTACAACAAATCCGTGAAGTGGACCAGCAGCAATACCAGTCTTGCAACTGTAACCAGTGGCGGTAAGGTAACTGTGAAGCCCACAGCCACAGGTGGAAGTACTGTAAAGATCACAGCCACAGCAGCAGACGGAAGCAAAAAATCCGCAGTATGCACTATTAAGATCAATAACAAGATCACCTACAACCTGAACGGTGGAAAGCAGAACAGCAAAAACAAAACTACATTCTGCAAACAAAACGTGAAGCTTTATAACCCGACAAGAAGCGGATACACCTTCGGCGGCTGGTATACAGACAAAGGTCTGAAGAAAAAGATCACATCCATCACCAGTAAAACTGTAAAGAATGTGACTCTTTACGCAAAATGGGTCAAAGTATCCAAGTGCAAGGCCCCGGCAGGTGTGAAGGCAGTCAACTCCAAAGCAAAAACGCTCACAGTTTCCTACAAGGCAGCATCAGGAGCCAAAGGCTATGAGATCAGCTACTCCACAAGCGCAAAATTCTCAGGAGCCAAAAAGATCCTCACAACCGCCAGATCAAAAGCCATCGGAAGCCTGAAAAAAGGCGCAACCTACTATGTAAGAGTACGTGCCTACAAGACAGACTCCACAGGAGCAAAGATCTACGGAAACTACAGTAAGACAGTGAAGGTAGCAGTTAAGAAGTAAAAGTTACGGACAGAAAGCGTACAATCCTGCAGGATAGAAATATTCCACCAGGATGTACGCTTTTTGAATACACAGGTTTAACATGATCTTTACCTGTAATTGATGAAAAAATAGTTGTAAAAGTATAATATAGGAGGTGGAAAAAGATACTGAGATCAGAATGAAAAAGAGTAGCAGGAGTTATGACAAAGAAAAAGAGTGAACTGAAAAAAGAAGAAAAAATCGCAGCAATTGATGTCTGTGTGCAGAATCCGGAATACAGAATGCGCTGTAAGGCAGCCATTGATATTCTCATGGCAAAGCTGAAACTGATAAATGGAGAGCTTTCTGAAAAGAAGAACCGCCAGGTGATCAGCCAGGTGACAAGCCGGATCAAAAGTGCAGAAAGCATTTATGCAAAGCTTGAGAAGAAACATCTGGATACGGACTTTAAAACTGCCAGAAATAATCTGAAGGATCTAATTGGGATCCGTGTTCTTTGTCCATTTGAGGATGAGATATATAAAGTGGTGGAAATCCTGAAATTACAGAAAGATATAAATATCATAAAAGTAAAAGATTATATAAAAAATCCCAAGAAGAACGGATACAAAAGCCTTCATCTCATTGTTGAGGTACCGATTTATTCTGCCCAGGGAATCCAGAAAGAACTTGTGGAAATTCAGATCAGAACAATTGCAATGGATTACTGGTCTGTGTTAGAATATCAGTTGTATTATAAAAAAAAGGAAAATGCGGAAGTTGAAGCGGAGTTAAAGAAATATGCAGAAGAAATTGCAAAATTAGACTCCAAAATGTTGAAATTACGAAACAAGATTGAGAAAATCTGATAAAGACAGTGAAATAGATATAATAAATATAGCTGTCATATCATCCGCATCAGACAAGGAGGATATATCGTGGAGACACTGAGATCAAAAAAAGGCTTTATCTGTGATATGGATGGAGTTATCTATCATGGAAACCAGCTCCTTGACGGGGTAAAGGAATTTGTGGAATGGCTTCAGAAGGAAGACAAGCGTTTTTTATTCCTCACCAATGCCAGCAGCCGTTCGCCCAGGGAACTGAGAGATAAACTTCTCCGTATGGGGCTGGATGTGGGGGAAGAGCATTTTTATACAAGTGCCCTTGCAACTGCCAAATTTCTTCAGAATCAGGCACCGGGATGCAGTGCATATGTAATTGGAGACCACGGTCTTTACAATGCACTTTATGATGCAGGGATCAC
>Ga0129312_1002067_pt1 | contig 10534 bp, 13 predicted proteins | sample O827metagenome_FD_94434 | JGI IMG/M metagenome (GOLD analysis project Ga0129312, IMG submission 94434) | Orangutan group fecal microbial communities from Wisconsin, USA - O827 metagenome | ecosystem: Host-associated > Mammals > Digestive system > Large intestine > Fecal | place: USA: Wisconsin... | reverse complement strand
GTCTTCGTCCCCCTTCCGTCAAATCTGTTGGCACCAAAATACCTCTTTCATCATAGTATTGAATCGTTCTTACTGAAACGTTGCACTTCTTTGCAAGCTCTCCTGTTGTGTATAATGACATATTCTGCCTCCTTTCAATGTCCATATTAGTACATAACGTAGCGTGACAAGCAATATATCACGCTACGTTATTTTTTGATTTTTTCAAATAATCAGATTTTTATATCAAACCAGACAGCGAGAGAAATTCCGATTTGTTCCATTCATTTCATGCCATCTTCTTGCCCTTCGGACAAGAAACACCCTCGCCTTCAGCTCGGTCAATGGGGGGGGCTCAATCAATCACATTTTACCGGAATACAGATCTCCGTTACAAATTTTTCCGGATCATTTGTGATGCCATAATCAATCAGCGTAATTTCACGGGAAAATCCGACAATCTGCATCTGATGTTTTTTTATATAATCCAGTAATTTTTTATACTGTCCTGGTGCTTCTGCATGACTTCCCCGGAAACACAGACGGACACATAATGATTCTGCAACAGGCATTGTCTCTCCATCATAGATATCTTCATCGTCCAGTATTAAAAAGATGCCGTCATATTGTTTATATTCTGAATTCTGCAAATGCTCTGAGGAAATTCCAAGTCCCACTTTACCGAGAAATACAACTGCCTCTGCCTTTGACTGATCCAGCTTTCTGATCGGAGCTTCCATATCCTGCGATTCTTCTATTTTCAAAGGTGCTTCCACCCACACAATCCGGCTTGCCGGAAGCTGTACCAATGTCACCGTATCCAATGGTGTATTCTGTGCTTCTGATAAAACATTTAAACGATGATTTATTTTTTGTTCCATGCGTTTTAATTCCAACTGCTTTTCCAGAACAATCTTTTTTTGCTGCATCAGTTTTTCTTCTATGTTACTTATATCCTTGTTTTTCAGAAAGTCCTCTATTTCAGCTAATGGCATATCTAATGCTCTTAAATATCTGATGGTATTAAGTACCTCAAACTGTTCCGGTCCATAATAACGATACCCTGTATCCGGGGAAGTATATTCCGGGAGAAGCAGTCCAACATTCTCATAATGCCGCAGACTGCTGACACTTATGTGAAAAAGTTTTGATACCTCGCCTATAGAAAATAACCCTTTTCCGTCCATAGCATCATGCTCCCTTCCTTATTGGTTCTTTATGATATATGACATAAAATGCAATCACACAGATTAACACTGATAACAACGAACCTGCCGATGTTGCAAGCCCCATCGGAAATAATGTTGTCTTAAATATCCTTGATGTCAGATATACTCCCGGAATACGAACCAGTACAATTGCCAGAATGTTATGTAAGAATGACAATCCGGATTTTCCACAAGCACAGAAATAACCGCTGCAGCTAAAATGAATACCTGCAAAAATGCAGTCAAAAATATAGCCTCGCAAATACTGACTGCCAAGCCTTATCACATCTGCTCCGGCTGATGTATTTTTATCGGTAAATAAAGCGACTATTGATCCGGCGGTAAATTGGATTGTAATAGTTGCCAATATTCCGAATCCAACTGCAATCAACACAGCATACCGTAATGTTGCAATTGCTCTTTCCGGTTTATTTGCTCCGATATTCTGCGCCCCAAGAGCTGAAACAGTTGATAACATAGAAGACGGAACCAGAAACAGAAAGCTAATAATTTTCTCTACAATACCGACGGCAGCTGCATCGTTTAATCCTCTCTGGTTTGCAATAATCGTTATCACAATAAAAGCAACCTGAATCAGACCATCCTGCACAGCGATTGGAATACCGATATATAATATTTTTCCCATTACATCACGATGAGGTTTGAAATCTATCTTACTTAGTACAACACTTTTTCTTTTTATAATGACAATCACTGATACCAGCACACTGATTGCCTGTGAAATGGTCGTTCCAAGTGCAGCACCCGCAGGACCAAGTTTTAATACTCCCATAAAAAGATAATCAAATACAATATTTGCAATACATGCCACGGCTATAAAATACATCGGACTTTTACTGTCTCCCATACCTCTGAAAATGGAGCTAATAATGTTATACGCTGTGATAAATGGAATACCAATAAAACAGATTGTCAGATATGTGACCGTACCATTTACAGCCTCCGCAGGGGTAGACATTACTGATACAATGGGATGTACCAGCATAAGCAACAATGCCATTCCAACGATAGCAACTCCCATGAATAAAACTATGGTATTACCAACCGCCTTGGATTCCTGTTTTTTATTATCAGCTCCAATTGCCTGTGCAATACTTACGGTTGTTCCCATCGCAAGACCTACAATCATAACGGTAATCATATGCATAATCCGCGAACCGACAGATACCGCAGTTGTGCTTGCTACACCATCGTATTGCCCAATGATAAACAAATCTGCCATTCCATAGAGTGTCTGCAAAAAATAAGAAAGCAGGTACGGAAGGGAAAACAAAATTACATTTCTGAATACACTCCCGGTTGTAAGTTTTTTTTCCATAACATTTTCCTCTTTCTTATCTGATATGAGCATATCATAAACTCTATATCGATTGTAGAGTCAATAGACATTTTAAAATTTTATAATTTTGATTCTATATGCAAAGTGGACAGCCGCTGACTTGGCTATCCACTCTTTCTTATAAGAACAGTTTAATTAATTCCTTCGCCCACGCAAAATAGGCTGGAACAACTGTATCAAGCGATTGCTTTACGTCAGCAATGTCCTGTGCTGAAAACTCTCCTATTTTCTGAAACACACTTCCGACAGCCTCCGTATCGCCTATGGCTACCATCGCTCTGGCGTTATCACCGAGAGCGAAGTATTTTCCAATCGCTAACGCCCCAACGGAAAATTCACCAATAGCGATTGCCCCAATGGAAATAACGCCCAAACAAATCGCTCCCGCCGTCAGGATTCCGAGGGCGAAGCAGCCTGCTGAGAGAACCCCCATCGCATACACCCCAAAGGAGCCTTTTACTCTGCCCTTTCCACGATAAAAAACCGGTCTATCAGAAATATCCGCAGCGGGTATTTCTGCTGATACGAAATATTTTTCATTTTTTTCGACAACTGTAATTTGAGGACGGATAATAGGATCCATTTGCAGACATTGCTCATTTATTTTCTTTTGAATATCCTGCGAATCATACACTCCAACTTCTTTAAAATTTTGTTTTTCATCTACACCAAAAATAATAATTCCACCATCATCCTGATTAGAAAAACTGGACAGTGTATCATATAGATGTTTAGGGCAGCCTTGTTCCGCACTTTTTATCTCTAAAGTTGAAGTCTCGCACTTAAATTTTTGAATTAACTCTAATTTTTCCAATAATTCTTCAGTTGTCATTTCAGTTCCTCCTAATCTTTTTTAAATTCTAACATTATATTTAAGTTTATTCAAGGAACTCAAATAATATTCTTAGAAATTAAAAAAAAGAACTCAAATTATTTAAGTTCCTTTTTAGTTCTTCTAATGTTTTCAGTTCCATCAATCCGTATTTCTAACAATCAGTTATTATATTCCATCATGGTTGAATCTCTCAAAAATTATGTTGCATCGAGAATCCATTCATACACTTTTTCATAGATTCTTTTATTGTTTGCTTGATAAACCGGATTTTATCAAAGTGTCATCTTTTGATATTGGCAGTATACACCCCGGCAATAATGACCACTGCACCAACGATTTGAAAACCCGTGAACGCTTCCCGCAGCAAAAGTGCACCAGTCAAAATCGAAACGACCGTTGCAATACCGATAAAAGAGGATGTGCGGTTAACACCGATCTTGGAAATTGCGAGGTTGGACAGGAAAAACGCCAGAACAGAGCAGCCGATTCCCTGATACAGAATAGCAATCAAAAAACTTAGGTCTTGGAAAGGCAGTCGCACCAGTTCGGCAAGCGTTCCATGAAATCCGGCTTCTGCGACAGCAAGCAGAACGAAAAACGCAGCACCGGAGAGCAACATGACGTATGTGATTTCCGCACTGGTATAAACAGTGGCTTTGTCAACAAACACGCTGTACAGCGCATAGGAAACAACCGCCACCAAAAGGCACCCATACCCAAGTACCGACAGACTCGATGATGCACTGACCGCAAACACGGTAATAAGCACACCCGCCAAGGTGATCAAAATACCGATCAACTGCATTTTAGAGGGTTTCTTCTTTAAAATCAATGTCGATGCGATCAACGATATAACCGGAATACAAGCGAGAAATACACCGCTCTCCGATGCGGTTGTGTGACTGATACCAATGGTTTCTGCGATGAAATAAATGCAAGGGTTGCACAATGCCACAAGTAACAGTTGCTTGATAGGCTTTCCTTTCAAATTTACTTTGATGAAGCCAAGCAATATGCACAAACTCATAACAAGGGTCGCGAGAAAGAAACGCCATCCAAGCAGCGCAAGTTCACCGGCACAAGTTGTCGCCTGTTTTGTGAAAATATAGCTAAGTCCGTAAAATGTTTCACAGCCGATGGCACATAAAATGCCAACCGTACTGCTTTTCCAATTTGCGTGATTCATATTTGCTCCTTACATGACATTTTGCAATGGCATCATAATATTTATAACTGTTAAAATCTTTTGTATTATTTTCTTTCCAATTGCTTTCGTAATACGATATTTTCTCATATTTCTAATTTGATAAAAACGGAAGTTGTAGGGCACAATATCTTATCGACCTGCCTTAGCTTGCTTATAAAGCAGAATGCCTTTGATAAGCAATAATAGGAATGTTACGGTTATCGCATACGGCTCTCTCGCCATGGTCAAAAACAAAACAGCAATTATACTGAATCCTATAGACAAAGAGGTAATGATCTTTTTACCTTGTTCAAATTTGAAATAGACCATCAGTATTTTTACAACTCCAATAATCGTTAAACCGGCAAACAATGCCCAATATATCTTAATTATAAAGGTATTATTAACTACATACCCAAAGAGATTTACTGAATAGATATATCCATTGACCGGCTTGGGATACAGCGGAAGAAATATCAGCATCAGCGAAAACAAATCAACAACCCCCAATAACAAATCACATATACTATTGAGATTTGATTTGTTTTCTTTTTCTGCTATGAAAATCAATTGTTCTCCAGATAACAAATCATCAATTGATACAGAAAAATAGTTGGATATTTCCTTTAATGAATCTATGCTTGGGTATCCTCTTCCCGACTCCCATTTTGAAATAGCGGTTCTGGAAACAAATAATGCCTCGGCTAATTCTTCCTGTGTCAAACCTCGACCTTTTCTTAATTCCTGAAGTTTTTCATGAAATTCCAAAACCTGCACCTCCCATACCAATTCTATTTTTCTTTTAATGCCAGCATAACTGTCGCTTTATAAAGCATAAACAATCCGGCACTTAGCAGTTCGCCGCCTACGATATCCGTAAACCAATGTACTCCGGAAACCAATCTCCCAGTCACCATAAATACCGAAAAAGCGATTGCCGCAATCGTTATGATTTGTTTCACCCTAATGCCGGAAAGTCTACGCTGGATTTGCTCGATCAAGGCAGGCATTACACTTAATGCTAACAAGGTAGTTGAGGACGGATAAGAAGCCTCCATCCTTCCTTCTATTAAAATCGGTCTGTAATTGATTGGGATCATTTCAAAAATCGCATATGCCAAGAACACGATGACAAAATACACACCCAAAATCATGATATCTGCATCCACCCTGAAAAGGCTTCTTCTTTTGATCAACTGTACCAGTCCAATACATGCGAAAATAAGGCATATTATGACAGGCACCAGCCCCATCCAATCGGTAATCGTGTAAATTGCCATGTTTACCCCTGTAAAATGGTGAAACCAACAATTGAATGTTGCAAATCCAATACTTGTTCCGTTTTGACCAAGCGGCTGCACATCCACAGTCAAAATCAAAACTGTCCATACTACAAACATTGCAAGGAATATGCTTCCAATCAGCAGACTCTTTTTTTCGCTCTTATTCATAATTTTACATCCTTTCTGTTTTAGCTTGTCTTTCTGACAACTCCACCTTATCAAAAAGTGTAAAACTATGAAAGAAACGCTCTTTCACATGCGTGATACGATTCGTATCATTCACGCAAATTGAATTTACCTTTTCCGTTCTATGTTTTTCAAATCTTGTTCTATCTTAGTTCTATCTAAAAATTCAAACTTTTTTTGTGCCATTTCAAATGCATCAAAAAATTCTACATCATTATAAGGCATTAAATCAGCTTTCCAATTGCCCATTTTACTCAGAAATTCATTTCCATTTGTAGCAACCAGATAACACCGCTTCTCTGCATCAATATAACAAATAGGTATATCCTCTTCTAAATTTGTTAATTGACCTACGGAACCAACATATCCTCCAGCACTATCTACAGCGAAAATATCTACCATCGGCACAGTATAAAAGTCTATTTTGGGAACATCATCTGCAAATATAAAATGTATATCATATTTCTCTGCGAATTTTTGGTACTCACTATTTTTATGCTTAACGGACATAGCATTCACAGATGTACCAGCTAGAACAACTTCTGCATCGTTCACAAATACGCTAATACACATATTTGATTGTGTTGTATCTAAATAAACTTTTCTCAAAATGCACCACCAACTTCATAATTTCTGTTCCTTACAACTTTCGATTGAGATTTCACCTGTTTTAAGAGATTTAATAACTGTTAGTGTTTACGAACTCTGATAAGGGCAAATACAAGGGTGCAGGACATCCGGTGGATGTCCGCTTTGCACCGACCGAAGCGGCAGCGGAGACCAAGAAAAACATATAAAACAGTATAACACAAAATAAAAGTGACATGGTGAACTGATTGAAATGCTTCTGATTTTTATAACGAATGATTGATTGAGCGATAAGGAGATTCGATACGATGAGAACAATATTTGCAGAATACAACCCACCACGCAACAGTATTGATGTTTATACTTCGGCTGGCTATATGCTTCGCATTGATTGTTGGGAAGCTGAGAAAGATTTAAAGACTACGCCCGGATCAGACTGTGCATTAAATGCACTTGCCATTGATGAACCGCTTGAATATGCCAAACTGTATCTTGATGGTACAATGCAGATATGGGTGGATGCGGAGGATTCCTTAGATATATGTTAGTTAAAGGGATACCATAGCCTATAATAGCCGTTGTATCCCATACCAATATTTTAAAAAACTTCTATTTGAATAACACCAAAAAGTTTTTCAATAATTGAATTTTTAAAATTTATCTGCTAAAGCCATTGCCTGCTCACATCCATCTGTATTGTCAATATCACCTATATTTACAACTGCCGGAATCATTACCGTACCGACCATTTTCCATTTCAACAATGCAGCCGATTTTTCAACAGGGATTCGAATACCATCCATAACAGATTTATCATCTTCTTCGCAACAAGTAATGACAGCATATTCTTTTTCAGAAAGGTCTATCTTTGCGTGATAGAAAGAGAACATTTTATCAATGACAGCCTTTATCTGTGCTGGAATCGTGTACCAATAGACCGGCATGGAAAAAACAATAGCATTGGCTTCCTGAATAGCCGGGGCAATCACATTGAAATCGTCATCAAAAGAACATGCTTTTCCTGTCTTAAAGCAAGTTTCGCAGGCATGACAACCACTTATATTCATCATTGCAGCATCAAATCGTTTTATAGTATGTCCTTTTTCTTCTGCTGCTTTGATAAAAGCTTCTGTCATCGCAAAACTGTTTCCCTTTTTGCGAGGACTGCCTGTAATTACAACAATTTTTTTGCTCATAAAATTTATCCTCCTTATGATAGCGAGGTTGACTTTCCCCGCTTTTGATATTATCATAATATCAAGAATAAAACATAAATCAAGTACGCACAATTAGGTGCGATACGATAATTTATGTAATATACTCACCCAAAGGAAAGTGTAAAATGAAGAAACGTAATATTTCAAACGAGTGCTTTAGAAGTACAGGTTTTAGTTACACCTTGTCTCTAATTAACGGAAAATACAAAATGACAATACTCTATGTGCTGGCTGAATTCGGAGTTGTTCGTTTTAATGAAATAAAAAAATACATTGATGAAATTTCTTACAAAACATTAAGTTCTTCCTTGAAAGAATTAGAGGCAGATAAATTAGTCCATAGAGAAGAATATCCGCAAATTCCACCAAAAGTTGAATATAGTCTTACAGAACGTGGAAAATCACTTATTCCTATACTGGAAACAATGTGTGATTGGGGCGAAGAAAACAGATTGTAAAAAAACAGACCGAAATCTTCAAAGAGTTTGGTCTGTTTTTTGCCTACAATAATGACATATAGTTATTTATTCGCCCATGCGGATATTCTTTACTGTTTTCTTCTCAAATGTGAGGTTGGAATAGATTCGTTTGCCTCCGTTTCCAGTGGGAGCTTGTGCAAGCAACCCTACTTTTACAGTGTTGTCCACTGGAAGATTGAAAAATCTCATCATGTAAAATTTCTTTCCATCAACTGAATAATGGAATGCAAAAGAATTTCCGCACCTACATACCTGTAACCATGCTGTGTTTCCATCAATATTGCATCCATTTGCATCGTCTGACTCTCCATTACGTGTGACAACGCTGACCGCTGCATGTGTTCCAAAATCTGTCATTTCAAAACACGCTTTCGCCCAGTTTTTCATATCCCGCATCACCATAATAGATGCAGAATCATAGATATCCTTAAAATCATGTGATACTTTTACTTTCATCACAAAATCACCTGTAATCTCTGTATAATAGAAAGGTGCGTTACACAACGATTCTGGTGTAATTCCTTCTTCTCCAATTGCACCATTATTAAAGAAAAAATCACTCTGTGCTGGAGCGAATATTTCTATCTTATTCCCATTTGTTTTTACTGTTCCTTCATTTAGCCATTTGAAATCCATAAAAGCGTCCCTCCTTGCTGAATGTTGTTTATTTCATCATGGTATAATTAAAAACCATTGTAAAGTACGCACTTTATCTTACTTCTATAAAGTGTACCCATTTGCCATGTGCTAAAATTATAAACTAACGATATTATTAATAATATCCTCTGCCTTCCCGCAAGCCTTTCACATCAGTCACGCCAATCTGCATCTGATTCCCATTGACATTCCATAATCTGCATGTTTGAAAATGTTGCCTTGTATGAGCCTTCTGTCGGACTGCAAGCATATATTCCATACGTAATTTTTTCTGCACCTTCCCACATATGGAAAATCCGCATTTGCCTGAAATTTATGCCATCCTCACTGCATTCAATGCAATAGTCACTGTTCCTACGCGAAAAGCGATACCACATACTTTTAATATCCGAGGATATGTCAGTTGTTGCCCAGTCAGAATATCCATGATTGGTTACAACACTTCCCAGTCGCTGTATTTTTTTATTTTCATATTCTATAGATGCCTTAAACCAGTTATCACTGTTTAAATACATAGCCACACCGCATTGATCAAAACGACAAGTACTTTCAAACTCTGTTTTAACAACAAAAGAAAAGTACTTATCCGTTGTTTCAATCTGAAATACAGGAGCATTATCATTTTGAAAACCATAATAAGTGCGTGCCCATAAGTCAGTCCCACTTTCCGTAAAAATCACAACTTTGTCCTCATTAATCTGTAACTGCTTTGGTTGACGTGTCCATTTTGGACTGTTTTTTAAAAAATCCATTTGTTATCTTCTCCTTTTCTTTTATTATTGATAAGCAACTATTTTAATGCCTATTTTTTCACTACATATAACGCAACTTTCATATCGTCCAGATACAATTCTTGGCTCATACAATACATCCATTCCCATTCCTATCATGTCTAATGTCAATCCGTTTACATCTTTCCTTTGTCTGACATCAAATACGATATACAAAAAACCATCTTTGCCTTCTTCTATAAATATTTTGCCTTTCATTATCATGAGAATTCCCCTTTTGTTTTTCTGCAAAAAATGATTCCTACAAGCAGCAATACTGGAAAAATAATTCCTGCCAAAATTCCCATCTTTAGGTTATCCCCAAAAGCTCCTGATATCATTCCAACCAATGTAGGACCTCCTGAACAACCTATATCTCCACCTAATGCCAGCAATGCAAACATGGCTGTTCCACCTTTTGGCAAAGCTGCTGATGCCTTGCTGAAAGTTCCAGGCCACATGATTCCCACTGAAAGCCCACAGACCGCGCAGGCAATCAGGTTTAATAGCGGAATCGAGAATAATGAAATCCCTAAATAGGATAAAATACATAAAAAACTACTATAAATCATAAAGTGTTCCAAATTGATACGGTCACCATACTTACCATAAAACAATCTTGATATTCCCATTAGAACCGCAAATGCCATCGGCCCTGCTAAGTCGCCGGCTGCCTTTGAAATTCCAAGACCTTTTTCTGCAAAAGCAGAGGCCCATTGACTTACTGCTTGCTCACTTGCTCCTGCACATATCATCATAATCAACAAAATCCAAAAAATTTTCATC
>Ga0129312_1002065_pt1 | contig 10547 bp, 11 predicted proteins | sample O827metagenome_FD_94434 | JGI IMG/M metagenome (GOLD analysis project Ga0129312, IMG submission 94434) | Orangutan group fecal microbial communities from Wisconsin, USA - O827 metagenome | ecosystem: Host-associated > Mammals > Digestive system > Large intestine > Fecal | place: USA: Wisconsin... | reverse complement strand
GACATAACTGATATTATGTTGTAAGTTCCAATACCCTTTCACGGACCAATTTATCCAGTTGATTTTGATAATATGTCTCCGTATTTGCTGTATAGATTCTCGTAACATTTAAACTGCTATGTCCCAGTAATTCTGCCAAACCGTTGACATCTTTTGTTCTCTGATAATAAATCCGCGCAAATAAATGCCGAAAATTGTGTGGGAAAATTTTACTTCCATCAATGCCAGATTTTTTCTTTAAAGCTTTCATTTCACTCCATATATTACTTCTGTTTTTGGGTTTTCCATTTCTTGTGATAAATATCCATCCACTAACAATATGCTGTTTTTTACAATACCGGAGTAATTTTTTCTGAAGCAGACTTGGTACAAAGATTCTTCTATATTTACCTTTATTATATACCTCCACATTCCCCTTCTTAATTCTTTCAACCGTAAAAAACTCCAATTCGCTGATTCGAATACCGGTCAACGCAATGGTTTCCATACAAAGCGCAAGCTGTTCCTTCCCTTCATTAAGCGCTGTTCGTACCAGTTTTTGATATTCTGCTTTTGTCAACTCTTTATCTTGCTTGAGAAATGTCTGATTCTGTATTTTTAAACGCTTTACCTTCAGGCATTCCGCATCAAGAAACGCTAAAAACTGATTTAATGCTGCAAGAATAGAATTAACACTGCTTACTGCATATTTTTTTATCAACCATTCTTTGTATTGCATCAATCGAATCTTATCAATCACCAATGAATCACCTAAAAAAGAAAACAATGTTTTTATATCCGTTACATATTTTTGAACAGTGGCTTTAGCACTTTCTCTCTCCTGAAGATACTCAACAAAATCTTTTATATTCTGTTCACAAACCTCAATCGAAAATACTGATTCTTTCATGTTCCATACACCTCACAATATTGATAAGGTTATTATGAACATATTTTTCAATATAAAACACTCAATATCTTAACAAATCAGTTCCGGAATTGAATTCCACATCCTATGAACCGTAAATTCTATGTATATATCCTTCTTCTGTGCGCCATTTCATAAAAAGGCACCCGACCAAATGTCAGGTGCCTATAAAAATATTCATCTATTTATCTCTTGCTATAACATATTTTTGCTTAAATTCTTCTACATCCATATATAACAAATCCGCCACCTCCTCAGCCGATATCTCCCCCGATTTCACGTATAGTGCTATTCCTCGATGATATCCAATAAAAGCACCTTTAATGTAACTTTCTATGTACAAATCTGAATGTCCTTCCTCTTTTAATCTCTTTCTGTACCTAAGGCTCTCTTTCTCCCATTTTGCTGCATACTCTTCTTTTGTCATCATCTGTACTTCCTTTCTGATATGCCTGCTGCCACACACAAAACTATCTATTGGCATCTGGAATAACTGGCTTAGTGCATACAGATTATCGATAGTCGGTATGCTAATACCTGCCGTCCACCGATAGACACTCTGTACGCATGCCAAATTCAAATATTCCTGTATATCTCTAGCCGTTATTCCCTGCTGCCGCATCAGCCTTTTTAAGGTGGCCGCTGTTTCTTTACGATTGATTATCGGATAATCATCATTAAAATCCAAAAATCTTCTCCCTCAATTCCCTGTTAGCCACCAATGCAAGATAACGTTTCAATGCCAGTCGTCCGCTATTACGCTTCAGCTCAGTATCTGTCATTGTCCAGCTGTATTTCGTCTGTCGTATACCCTTTTTTAAGGCTTTCTGGTCTAATATCCGATTTCCTTCTTCCATCATCTCAGGAGAATGCACCATGTCATGAAAAATCCGCCACACTGCCTGATACCGAGCATCCTGAATATTATCCAATGATTCCTCCAGAAAATCTGCATTAACATAGATGTTCAGATAATACGAATTAGCATAATGCAAATCATCTATGATCTGCCGTATCGCCTTTGTAACAGGCTGTTCTTCTTTTACATAAATATCGAACTGCTGTTTAAGCTTCGCAAACCAGTTCTCTAATTCCACTGACAGCTGCATATTCCTGTCCGGCTTCCAAAATGCCAGCATATCATCATCACACTCACAAAAAAGTTCCGATGTCGATATCGGTTTAATCATCTGTGCCTGGACATCTTCTGCATTGGAAAAAAAGACACCGTTTCTTTTTCTTCCTATAAACGGCTGATATAGTTCCCAAAAATCCTTATTATATAGTTCGGCGATTTTTTCAATGGCAACAGCATAATTACTGGTCATCTCAATAAGAAGTTGGAGTTCAAAGCCTTCTTTAGCATCTTTACTTCGTTCCGTAATCTCATTTGCATCCGCCAGCTTACGAATAATATCCATCAGATGTTGTACCTGCTGCTCATCATTCAATACGCTGTTTTTCTTAAATTGTTCAATGTTTTTACTAATTTCCAGGACACAGGTATCATAATAAAACATTCCCTTTTTTCTTTCTTTTTGCCTTTCATCCTTACCGATTACTTCCATTAATTCACGTACAGAACCCATTCCATGTATAACAGCTATGGCATCAACGATGCTCTCTATCGAATAACCGCTGTTGGCTAATTCTCCACAATGATTAAAAATCCCCGGCAATGATATCTCCTGTTCATGGAAAAGCTCAACCATTCTCATCAAATCTGTATCCGGCAGCCGGTACGTCTCATTAAACAAGTATTTAAACCATTCCATATATCTCCACGGAGTGATTAGATAACCATCCTGCAGGACATATGCCGGTCCATTCATATAAAATATCTGCAATATATACGCTGCTGCCACAGATGCCGAGAATGCCCGCCATCCGACCTTATTAGAATACACGCCCTCCTTGACCTCATATCCGGCATTTTCCCAGACATCCTCTTCAATCTGATTATAGTAAAATGTCGTGTATCCATTTTCAATTTTAATCGGCCTCAAAGTATTAATCTTCCTGCCATATAGCTGCAAGTGCTCCACCCTCATCATTCCAGACTCATTGAATACACGCTCCAATCGCTGTTCAAACTCCTGCCTTTTTTCTTCAATTATGGCCGTATTTTCGCCATTAATCATGTAGATAAATGATCCCATAATTTTTCTCCTTTACAACTAGCTCAACATTTTTTCTCGTTCGCCTGCACCATACAGGAACATCAGCATGTGCGCCTCATAATCATCATCCCAGATTGCATTCAGCATTGCCTCAAAATCTGACTGCATAACATCACCATGGACGTATTTTTCTCTGAAAGAATCAACTGCCTGCGCACGCTCTTTTTCCAATTTCCACTTAGATTCATCTTCCCTGAATCTTGTATAGAACATCTCTTGGTTCCGTTCAAAATACTCACGCATGAACATCTCATTCATGGAATATCTCCCCCTTTCTCATGTATTTTTTACATGATTATTATAGTTTTCCCGCATTATAAAAGGGTTGCATCTGGTGCAACCCCTGCTAATTAATTCAATATTTTACTTCTTCCTTCAGCCCCTTATTTCCCAGAAGGCGATAGCCAGACTCATACAAACGAATGTTAAGCCTAATAACATTGTACTTTTTTCGATTAAGGCACTCCACAATGATTATCTCCCTGTCCTTGTCTGAACGGCTCAGGTGATATTGAGATGCCAGGCACAACCCGCATGCCGCAAACAGCTCCTCTGCTTCCTCAACTGTCAGCTCTAATGCCAGTGCCAGTGACCACAGATAATTTCGATTCGGAGCTATCAATTCTGCCTTTATTCTTGCTAACGTTGCCTTGTATAGATTCGCCTTTTTCGCAACTGCTGCATCTGACTGGTTTCCCCGATATTTTTCATATACCTCTTTGAAACTCTGCATCCTACCACTCCTTCCTGCCTTTACATTAGCAAAAAGCGCGGACGGCCAATTTTTGCAGAAATCGAAAGAGTTGCACCATATGCAACCGAAACAATTCATATTAAAGATACAATGTTATATATACTGTTTAACTAGCTATGAAAGGAGTTTTCTATGATTCAATTATCCGATTATCTGACAACACAAGATTCTAATGTTAACAAATTAATCTCACAATTCATTTCAAAAAGATTATATGATATCATTGAACCCATGACTGATTATGATATTGACGATTTGAAACACTTTTTTCCTGCAAGGTACAGACATAAGAAAATGCTGCCTGTTATTAATGATTTTTGCTCTCTGCTCAAGAGTGAAAATTTCTACCCTCTGCCGTTAATCATGGAATATGTTCTTTTTAAATCACTGCAGGAGGAAATCATCCACTGTGAGGAATTCGATATACCAACGCTTTCAACTATTCCTCAGCATGATGAAATCAAAAAAATTTTACAGAAAGATGAACATGAACTTGAATTTGAATCTCTTAACGAATTTTTTGTATTAGTAGAAGATTTAGAAATGTACCCTGAAAGCCTTTTCAATGACTGGGATTTCGAATTTTTAGACGATATGACAGAGCTGCAGCTTTACAAATCCAATTCTAACAGTTATCTTGGAATCGGGACTAAGGAATCTATCGTTTATGTACCCGGATCTGTGGCTTACTAAGCATAATATAGAATGGAAGGTTGTTTAACATGGGATTAATTAATATTGATGCAAAGACATTAACAAAAGTTCAAGGAAGCGCAGTCGGCATTCAACCAAAATGCTATGATAACGGATATTGGTACAAAAAGAACATTTATGGATATGAAGACCAATCAGAACATCTTGCCTCCCTAGTTCTTATGCACTCAAACATCGCCAATTACGTTTTTTATGCAACTTGCACAATTGATGACGTTCCAGGATGTGTATCCAAAAATTTTTTGCTTGACAATGAATCGTTTTTGAGCTTCCATAGGCTGCATGAGCTAGTCCGAGGAGGAGCTTCACTGGACAATATCATACGAACCTATGATACCTGTGCTGAACGAATAAATTACATAGAGGAATTCTTATATGATACGCTCGAATATGACTGTTCTGAATATCTCTCGCAGGTTTTATCTCTGGATGCTCTATTACTAAACCCTGACAGACATTTTAACAACCTAGGCATCGTCATCAATAATCAAACCGGCTGTTGCCGCACAGCCCCTGTATTTGACAATGGGGCGGCTCTGCTGAGCAGTTATCGAGACTATCCAAGTGATATCCTGTTTGAGGAATATCTTCAACATGTAACTGCCCAGCCTTTCAGCAGCGATTTCATTGAGCAGGCGGAAGAGGCGGGGATCGGATTGCAGCTAGACTACAATGGTCTATACACCAAATTACTATTTGAACCACATTCCAGAGCGTTGGATGTATTATATTATCAGCTGGAACAGATGAAGGATATTATCCCTCCCCTTGAATCACCTAAAATTCCATTTATTGACTATGACAGCTCGATACAAGACATATAATTATATATTCAGTAAAGATTACCTCTAAAAGCAACCGTTGCTTATAGACTAAAAGACGGCTATCACACAGGCTCATCAGCTTTGATAGTCGTCTTTTTTATTTTAATGTTTTGCCAGTTGTTCATATGCCTGTCTGTTGCGTTCAATCAATCGTCTTGATACGTCTTTTATATTCTCATTTTCTGATAACGCATCTATCGTTTCTTTCACACAAAATACGTCCTGTTTTACCTCTGTTTTCAAATTATCTCTCTCATCCATATCCGCACCTTTAAAAATCCGACAAATCAATGATCTCTGAAACTCTATTTTTTTTCACGTTACTTACTGCCTGATCCATATCAGACAGTATTCTGGCAGGAATAGTTTCTGCCACTACTTGCTTGCTTTTTTCGACGTATAGGGATATTTTCTTTCCTTGCTGGAATTCCTCAAACATTTTTATTTTGCTTTCATAATTTTTGCTGATCACATCCGCTTTCCATTCCGGCAATCCAGCATCTGCATAGAAAGCTTTAACGTCTTTTCCCGAAGGCAGCAAATCGGTCTTTACAAGATTTTTATTTTTGACTTTCTTTAAAAACTGCTCTTGCTGACTGTAAAAACCGGATACTTTTTGCTGCAAAAGCTCAACATTATTGTATGGCGTTTTTCTCATTTCATCGAAAAACATGCTGTTACCGGAATCAAATATTGGCGCCGGTCCAAGAAGAGACATAGTGTTTGCATCTCTCAATATACCAAAATTTTGCAGATGCTCATCTGTATTGCTGATGATGAAGTCTGTCATTGTCTGGTAATCCATGAATGCCTGTATTTCATCTTCGTTTATACCACCGTCCACGCAAATGCGTACAAACTGGTCATATTCAGCTTCATCATTACGTCTTTTTTGACTCATGATGACCTCATAGGCGGACACAAATTCAACGTCATCCGTTGTGAATGCTTTGCATTTGCTAAGTATACCGTAATCTTCCGTTCTCTTCGCTTTATACTCCAGAAATGGGATATGCGTCTGCTGCAATTGATGCAATCTAGTTGCAAACACCTCATTAATAGACTGCTGACCGAAGAATTTATAACTCTCTTTAACAAGAACAGGCACATCATGGTTGAGTTCCCAATGCTTATCCATCTGCCCTCCTAAGGAAGCATTTGGATCATAAGTCGTATGCACTCCATGGTATATGCTGCAATTTGTTAATTTCACCTGGTCAAAAGTCAGTGGTATGTCTTTTGGACGTATCCAATAGGTATCCGTCAGACTAAGTGCCAGATTCTTTGCCAAATACATACTGTTGTTAATTCGAAAGCCTTCTTTGTGTATGATCTCCTTCATGGCCGATCTTGATGCCGGAATCGCACGCATCTCCCACCATTTGCAAATCTTTTGCGAATCTGAATTACCGAGATAAGGGGAACCGCCATTACCAAAATCAGAGTAACTTAAAATTCTTCCGTTATTCTCATCATACAGCAATGATCCGCATTTCATATTTTTGTGCATGAGTATATATTCGATCATACGATTACCTCCATTGGCAACATGCTTTCCACTATTTTATCATGCAACGCAACACTTTGTATTGAATTTGTCGTTCAATTTAACCCACACAACTCATAATAAAAAGGCATCCTCATAAACAGTTCTATCTGCTTATTAAAGAATGCCTTTTTAAGGTAACATTATAAAATTACTATTTCACTACAAAGTCTGTTCCAAAAACGTTTCATTTTTACAAGCTTTTACTTTAAGAACTGTTCCACTCAAGTTTCATTTTGCTAATTAGTGGCTTCTATTTTGTTCCATAAATAGTTTCCTTGTTCCATGAATAGTTTTAGATTTACAAAAATATGTTATCATTTATAAATGCATCACTCTGGCATTAATTTCCTTTGTCTTGCCGACGTTCCAGAAATTCTCACCAAGATATCCGCATGTACGTCTTGTAACGTTCATCTTGGAATGATCCTTATTGCCGCACTGAGGGCATTCCCATTCAAGATCATCGTTAATCTTGATCTCGCCGTCATAACCGCAGACATGACAGTAATCTGACTTTGTGTTAAACTCTGCATACTGGATATTGTCATAGATAAACTTGACAACTTCCTCCAATGCCTCCAGATTATGTCTCATATTCGGAATCTCCACATAAGAAATGGAACCGCCGGAAGAAATCTTCTGGAACTGACTCTCAAATGAGAATTTGCTGAATGCATCAATCTTCTCTCTGACATCCACATGATAAGAGTTTGTATAATATCCTTTATCTGTGATATCCTTGATCTCACCGAACTTCTCAAGATCAATTCTCGCAAAACGATAACAAAGAGATTCTGCCGGTGTACCATAGAGACTGAAACCGATATTGGTTTCATCACGCCATCTGTCTGCAGCCTCTTTCATATGATTCATGACACGCAGTGCAAATTCTTCACCAACAGGATCCGTATGGCTAACACCCTTCATCAGCTTCGTCACTTCATAAAGGCCGATATACCCCAGAGACATCGTTGAATAACCGCCGTACAGAAGCGGATCAATCTTCTCTCCCTTGTCCAGACGGGCAATTGCGCCATACTGCCAGTGAATAGGACTAACATCCGATAATGTCCCTTTCAATGCATTGTGGCGGCACATAAGCGCCTCAAAACACAACTCCAGACGTTCATCCATCAGCTTCCAGAATACTTCTTCATTACCTTTAGCCAAAATACCGATTTGAGGCAAATTGATGCTGACAACACCCTGATTAAAACGGCCCTCAAACTTGTAATTGCCATTCTCATCCTTCCAAGGAGACAGGAAGCTTCGGCATCCCATGCAGCTGAAAACATTGCCTTCATAATTCTCACGCATCTTCTTCGCTGAAATATAATCAGGATACATACGCTTTGCAGAACATTTAACCGCCAGCTTCGTAATATAATCGTATTTGCCGCCCTTTAAGCAGTTGTTCTCATCCAGAACATAAATCAATTTTGGGAAAGCCGGTGTCACATAGACGCCCTTCTCATTCTTGATGCCTTCAAGACGCTGTCTGAGAATCTCCTCAACAATCATGGCATTCTCTTCAATGTATTCATTATTCTCATCAAGATTCAGGAAAAGTGTTACAAAAGGAGACTGGCCATTGGTTGTCATCAATGTATTAATCTGGTACTGAATGGTCTGAACACCGGACTTCAACTCATCCTTCAAACGATCCTGGACCAGTTTCTCAATGGTCTCATCATCGAATTCATCGCCAAAATGCGCTCTGTAGGCCTTCTCATACTTATCATGACTCTTGCGCAGATACTTGCCAAGGTGCTTCAGATCAACTGACTGACCGCCGTACTGACTGCTGGCAACAGCAGAAATAATCTGAGTCATAACTGTACAGGCTACCTGGAAACTCTTAGGACTCTCAATTAATTTACCGTTCATAACTGTACCATTGTCCAGCATGTCCTGAATATTGATCAGGCAGCAATTAAAAATCGGCTGCACAAAATAATCTGCATCATGGAAATGCAGAATACCTTCTTCATGTGCTTTCGCAATCTTCTCTGGGAGCAGAAGACGCTTTGTCAAATCCTTGGAAACTTCACCTGCAATCAAATCTCTCTGAGTAGAAGCCGCAGTCGCATTCTTATTGGAATTCTCCTCCATAACTTCCTTGTTGCTGTTCTTGATCAGGCTGAGAATTGAATCATCCGTTGTATTCGCACGACGAACTAATTCACGCGTATAACGATAAACAATGTATCGTTTCGCCAGATCATACTTTCCCAAGGCCATCAATTTCTGCTCAATGATATCCTGAATATCCTCAACAAGAATTCTCTTTCTCTTTCTTGTCTCCACATAAGAGACAATCTCTTCGATCTCTTCATCAGAGACTCTCTCCTCTTCAGGAACCTCCTCATTGGCTTTCCCAATCGCAACTATAATCTTACTGCGGTTATAATTGACTTCCTGTCCATCCCTTTTGATAACAATCATAATGACCTTCCTCTCAATTTATAACAAACAATATCATGTTGTCTATAACTATAAACAACGAATTAACCACAAAATATAGTAAGAACATTCGTTCTATTTCTTAAATGTTCCGTGGACTATTATAGCACGCTTATTTCTAAAATACCATAGTAAATATCCTGAAGAATAAATATCGTCACTTTTCACGAATTTTAAAATATTTTTGTGTATAAACAAGATGAAACACGCTTTGCGAGTTTCACACGTTATCGCGCTGAGCGCGGTCGCCTGCGACAATCTACATCTTCGCGCGAGTGCGCATAACAGGCGCGTTAGTGCCTTTTTGTGTAATAGGGAATTCCTCGGAATTTCCTATTACACAAAAAAGACTCTGAAATACATTCAGAGTCTTCTTACACAATGAGACATCCGGGGCTCGAACCCGGGACACCTAGATTAAAAGTCTAGTGCTCTACCAACTGAGCTAATATCCCATCATGCCCAGAACCGGAATCGAACCAGTGACACGAGGATTTTCAGTCCTCTGCTCTACCGACTGAGCTATCTGGGCAAAGTTGCGGGGGCCGGATTTGAACCAACAACCTTCGGGTTATGAGCCCGACGAGCTACCGGATTGCTCTACCCCGCGATATTATTTAATTGCCTGCTTAGACACATAAGTACCTGACAAACTCTTTCATTTATCAAGTACTTCAACTGGGCGGAGGTGGATTCGAACCACCGAAGCGTGTCGCAGCAGATTTACAGTCTGTCCCCTTTGGCCACTCGGGAATCCGCCCATATCTCTATATAATTGTTATATCGAGAAAAGCCGATGATCGGACTCGAACCGATAACCTGCTGATTACAAATCAGCTGCTCTGCCAATTGAGCCACATCGGCATCTATGGAACCTATAGGGCTCGAACCTATGACCCTCTGCTTGTAAGGCAGATGCTCTCCCAGCTGAGCTAAGATTCCATATAAACGACCCAGATCGGACTCGAACCGACGACCTCCGCCGTGACAGGGCGGCGCTCTAACCAACTGAGCCACTAGGCCATTAAAGGTTTGCACCTTCAAAACTGCATATCAATTAAACAACATTTAGAACCTTTTTGGTCAAGCCCTCGACCGATTAGTAACAGTCAGCTACGGACATTACTGCCCTTCCACCCCTGCCCTATCTACCTCG
>Ga0129312_1002061_pt1 | contig 10557 bp, 10 predicted proteins | sample O827metagenome_FD_94434 | JGI IMG/M metagenome (GOLD analysis project Ga0129312, IMG submission 94434) | Orangutan group fecal microbial communities from Wisconsin, USA - O827 metagenome | ecosystem: Host-associated > Mammals > Digestive system > Large intestine > Fecal | place: USA: Wisconsin... | reverse complement strand
TTTTTCCACGGCAAGCCCCTGATGGGGGCCGGTGAGCAGGCAAAAAGCGGTTTTGGTTTCCAGAATTTTATACAGGGAATCGTAGCGGATGCAGGACTGCGATACTTCGCTGTGAAGCGTGAAATGATCGCGCCAGAAGGAATAGGTGACGGTGAGCCCATGCACCAGCTGGGTGCCGCGGTAATTTCGGCGCAGGCTGTTTTGATAGAACCACCACAGCAAAAGCGGAAACAGCAGAGCGGCCCCCAGACAGAAGGCAAAGCCCCCGGAGGAAGGCGTGAGAGAGGCCAGCACCAGAATGAGCGCCAGAAGCCCCAGAAAACCGCCGGAAAGCATCAGGCGGCTGCCGGTTACAGCCCAGCAAAGATTTTTATAAGTGGAAAAATCGCTTTCTGCCTGTACACGGAACAGGGGAGCCTCATTTTGGCAGGCATTGGCGGCGGAAAGGGGCAGATTCATAAAACACCTCGGAATCATTGGGAAAATGGATACCTTCACCCATTATAACACACCTGCAAAGTGCGGAATACAGGGAGAAAGAGAAAATTTTGTGGAAAAAAGACAGGAAAACCCGTTGGAATCACAGGCAAATGTGCAAATCAACAAAAATGTCAAAATGACGAATATTGCGGTTTAATTTTGGGTAAATTGTGATACAATTAAAATAACTGAGAATGCCCGCCGAAATCTGGATTCCGGTGGCAGACCGGCCCTTAGCGGTGTGCCGGATGATATGGTTTTAACAAAAGGAGAAGTATAATGTCTGAAAATTCGATGGGACCTCGTGACTTTTTCCGTGGTGACCGCCAGGTTGCCGATCTGGGCCTGATTGCCTGCCCCGGCGCTGAGGAACTGACCGAGCTGATCAATGGCCATCTGGTGCGCTGGGCGCGTGAGGTTGGCCTGGAGAACGACAACTTTATCATTGAGAGCGAGTGCCCCCGCTTCCAGAGCGGTGATGCCAAGGGCCTGGTTACGGCCAGTGTGCGCGGCGACGATATTTACATTGTGGTGGATCCCGGCAACTACAGCATGACCTATAAGCTGTTCGGTTACGAGAACCATATGTCTCCCGATGATCATTTTGCCAACCTGAAGCGCCTGATCCAGGCTGTTTCCGGCAAGGCCCATCGTGTGAGCGTGATCATGCCCAGCCTGTACGGCGGCCGCCAGCATCGCCGTGTGGTGCGCGAGAGCCTGGACTGCGCTGTGGCACTGCAGGAGCTGCAGGCCATGGGCGTGCAGAACATTATCACCTTTGACGCACACGACCCCCGCCTGCAGAACGCTGTGCCTCTGATGAGCTTTGATAATGTGATGCCTACTTATCAGACCCTGAAAAAGCTGATCCACTATGTGCCCGGCGTTGCACTGGACCGCGAGCATTTTATGTGCGTGAGCCCCGACGAAGGCGCTATGAACCGCAATATGTACTTCTCCAGCGTGCTGGGCTGCAACCTGGGTATGTTCTACAAGCGCCGCGACTACTCGCGCGTGGTGAACGGCCGTAACCCCATTGTGGCACACGAATATCTGGGCGAGAGCGTGGAAGGCAAAACCGTGCTGATCACCGACGACATCATTGCCAGCGGCGAAAGCATGATCGACATTGCTGTGGAAATGAAGAAGCGCGGCGCTGCCAAGGTGATCTCCAACGCCACCTTCCCCCTGTTCACCGCCGGTCTGGATGCCTTTGACAAGGCTTATGCGGACGGCACCATCAGCGCTGTGCTGGGCACCAACCTGACTTACCGCAGCCATGACCTGCTGAGCCGTGAGTGGTACTATGATGTGGATGTTTCCAAGTACATTGCTTACTTTATCGCTGCTCTGAACCATGATATGAGCGTGACCAGCATCTGCGATCCCCACGATAAGATCGCTGAGCTGCTGGCCGAAAACGGCATCAAGCCCGACAACAACTGATTTCAGAAAATAACGAACACCGCCGTGCCGAAAGCATTGCTTTCGGCACGGCGGTGCTTTTTTGTGAGGGGCAAAGAAATGGCGGGGGTCACTTTACCAGCGGCAGGGTGATGGCCTTGCTTTCGTCGGCAACATAGCCGGTGGAGAAGGTATACCGGAATTCGCTGATCTTGGCCACCTGCGCGGGGTCAGCGGTATAATAATCCTGCCGGTAGCTGATGATGCCGGTGGTGGGGTCTACCTGACTGCTGACCAGGGCGTAGGAGTTGCTGTTGGTATCGATATACGCTTCGTCCTGCGGGAAGAATTCCGGATTGTGCACGGAAAATCCGTAGGGAACAGCCTGCCAGGTGAGGGCCTGCCCCTGCGCCTTGAAATTCTGCAGGGTGTAGCCGCCCACATCGCTGGTGGCAATTTTAACGCCCTGCTGCATTTCGGCAGTAGTCACAGTGCGGGTTTCATATTGATATTCCCCTTTGTGATACACCGGGGTAAAGGTGATGCTTTGGGCGTTTTCGGCGGGCAGCGTGTAGGCGGTGGAGTCGAGCACGACACCGTCGGGATAGCTGGGCAAAAGCTGCTTGCCGGTATCGTCGGTAAGGATCATAGCACCGCTGAAGTCAATGGAGTTTTCGTTTATATTGGGCAGATACTTGGTTTCATACTCCTCGGCTGGGATGCCGCCGGGGTAGGCAGCACTGAAGGCATCCGCTGCGTCGGAATGTGTGACCAGCGTGCCGCAGCCTGTGCCGAAGTACAGGCTGTCCAGCGTGATGGGATTATCCCCCAACATCACATCGCTGAGGCCGAAATCCAGCGTGGCGGGCTCAACATGGCGGGCCCCGGCGCGAACCTGCTCGCCGTTCAGCCCGCCGTACTGCGCCAGCAAAAGCTGCATCCCCGCGCCGGGATCAGCCAGAAGCGAATCTATGATTTTGGTATCATCCATAGCGTTGTCTGCTCTTTCTTTTTTTGTTTTTCAAGGCCTTGTACCCACTAAACGAAAAAGGAGGGAGAAAAGTCACATGGCACATGGCGGAAAATAAAAATTGCTCCCCATAAACGGGGAGCAAAAGAGGAAAAGCTTATCGGGACTTGCAGGCCCATGTGAGATCTACGGTGGGGCCGAAGGGATCAAACACCAGCCCGCTCACCTTGGGGGAGATCAACAGCTGCTGCTGCTGGAAAAACAGCGGCACAAGCACGGCTTCGTTTAAAAGCTCGCGCTCAAGGGCGGCACAATCCTGCGCATAGCCGGAGGCAGCGGGGGAAAGCGCAGCGGCGCGGGCTTGGAATTCGGCCGAAACCCAGCGGCACAGCCCGCCGTCACCAAATTGGCGCAGCAGCGCGTGGGGGGCGTTTTCGGCAGAGGAAAGGGGCAGCAGCATAATGGCATAATCGCCGCTGCTCTGGGCGGAAAGAAGATCCTCCATGGGCAGCTGCTGCACATTGATATACAGCCCCAGCTGCGACTGCCACAGCTGATTGAGGGAGGCAAAGGCATCGGCAGCGGGGCAGTCTTCGGGCAAAAGCACCGTAAGCCCGCGCACCGAGCTGACCCCCAGCTCGGTCAGTGCATTCTGGCACAGGTCGGCGGCGTTCTGGCTGGCAGGCAGGGCGCTGCCCACAGCATCGCGGTAGCTTTGGCTGCCCACCGTGACCGCAGGCGGAATCAGGCCGCCGGCGGTTTCCAGCCCCTCGGCAGACGGCAGGTCAGCGCTGTAGGCCGCCTGTGCCAGGGCCTGCCGCAGCGAAAGATTGCTCAGCATGGCGTTTTGCGTGTTGAACAGCAGGCACCATGTGGTGTCGGTGTAGCGCACCGAGGGCAGGCCGGTATCCTCGCCGCCGGCGTACAGGGCGGCGTCGGCTTTTTCGTTTTGCACCTGCAGGGGGGCCGTGAGGGGTTTCTCGGTGGAAACATCGTCACTATGCAGCACGATGCGCACAGCGTTTACCAGACTTCCGCTGGCCTTGCGGCGCAAAAACAGGCCGTTTTCCGTCCAGTTATACAAATAGAAGGGGCCGTTGGCCAAGGTCATTTTACTGCTCAGAGCATAAGCGCCGCCGGTGCTTTCAAAAAACTCCCGGTTGCAGGGCATGGCACCGGGCAGGCACAGCTTGCGCGTAAAGTCTGCATCCTTGTGGGAAAGGGTGATCACAAGCGTGTGATCGTCAGCCGCCTGCACGCCCAGGGCAGAGGCATCGCCCCGCAGGGCCTTATCACTGCCCGAAATGCAGGAAAAAGCCTCGGTGTAGGGGCTGCCGGTTTCGGGCAGAAACACACGCTGCAGGCCAAAGGCAAAATCCTGTGCGGTTACGGGGGTGGCGTTGGCCGCGCCGCGGTAGCCGTTGTAGGTAAGGCCGCTTTTGATGTGAAAGGTATAGGTAAGGCCGTTGGGAGAAACCTCATAATCCTCGCAGGCATCGGGCTGCACCTCACCGTTTGCATCCAAACGGAACAGCCCGCTGTACAGATTCAGGCAGGCGGTCACATCGCTGCTTTCGCTGGCCAGCTGAGGGTCAAGGTTGGCGGGCAGCGTGTCTACACGCCATGTGAAGCTGTTGGCGCCGCCGCCGCAGCCGGAAAGGCCCAGCGCCAAACACATTGCCGCCAATGCACTACACAGAAATTTACGAAACATGGCAAAAGCTCTCCTTTGGGCAAATGATGGGTCCGAAGGCAATACCACATAATTCTAAGTGCTGATGCAGCGAGCGAGAAGTGCAAGCTGCTAAGCAAAAAGCGCAGATCATACTGGGTGTATGATCGAGCATTTTTCGGGCGCAGATTGTGCTTCGCAGCCGCGGCAGCGGTGCTTAAGCCGTCAGGCGGGAATTGTGCGGTGTTGCCTTAAATCAATATTATAGCAGAACCGGGCGTAAAACTCAAACACAAAGGCTTACAAACCGTTGCGCTTCGGGCAAAAAAAGCGTATAATAATTTTAGTTATGCGTATAAAAATGATACGCGGCAATTCACAAAGATGGAATACGGCACTTTAAAGGAGGCTGTTGGAAATATGCAGCAGGTATATGATGCAATGAGCGCCTATCTGAAAGGCAAAAAAGTGGCCTTTATCGGCGCAGGCGTAAGCCACAAGCAGTGCATTGAGCAGTTTGTGGAAATGGGCGCACAGGTGACTCTGTGTGACAAAAAGCCCAATGTGGAGGCTTTCGGCGATTATGCCGATACCATTCGCAGGCTGGGCATTTCGCTGAGCCTTGGCGAAAACTATATGGATGGCTTTAAGGGGCAGGATATCATTATGCGCACCCCCGGCTTTGAGTATTTTACTCCCGCTTTGCAGCAGGCCATTGCCGCCGGTACCGAGTGTACCAGCGAAATGGAAATGTTTTTCAAATACTGCCCCTGCCGCATTGTGGCCGTGACCGGCTCGGACGGCAAAACCACCACCACCACGCTGATCAGCAAGTTTTACGAGGCTGCCGGCCGCCGTGTGTGGCTGGGCGGCAACATTGGCCGCGCCCTGCTGCCCATTGTAACGCAGGTGGAGCCCGAGGATATGGCCGTGGTGGAGCTGAGCAGCTTCCAGCTGATCAGTATGCACCAGAGCCCCAACATTGCGGTGGTGACCAATGTGACCCCCAACCATCTGGACCACCACAAGGATATGAAAGAATATGTGGACGCTAAGCGCAACATTCTGCTGTGGCAAAAAAAGCCCTGCCGCGCTGTGCTGGGCTTTGAAAATGACATCAGCCGCGGCATGAAGGCGGACTGCGTGGGCGATCAGGTGTGGTTTACCCGCCTGCACGATACCGACAACGGCGCCTTTTTGCGCAAGGAGGACGATACCCTGTGCATGGCAGCCGACGGCGTGGTGACCCCTGTGATGCAGCGCAGCGAGATCAAGCTGCGGGGCCTGCACAATGTGGAAAATATGCTGGGCGCGATCGCGGCTGTGTGGGGCGAAGTGCCGGTTGAGGCCATTCGCAAGGTGGGCAGCACCTTTACCGGTGTGGAGCATCGCCTGGAGCCCGTGCGCACGCTGGACGGCGTGACCTGGTATAACGATTCCATCGGCACCAGCCCCACGCGCACCATTGCCGGTTTGCGCAGCTACAACCAGAAGCTGATCCTGATCGCAGGCGGCTACGATAAAAAGATCCCCTATGCACCGCTGGCTCCGGTGATCGTGGAAAATGTGAAAACCCTGATCCTGATGGGCGCAACCGGCCCGGTGATCGAGCAGGAAGTGAAAAAGATCCCCGGCTGGGAGGCCCTGCGTATTGAGCACGCCGCCACCCTGGAGGAAGCTGTGAGCATTGCCCGCAAGCTGGCCGTAAACGGTGACGAGGTGCTGTTCAGTCCGGCCAGCGCCAGCTTTGACCTGTACCCCAACTTTGAGGTGCGCGGCCAGCACTTTAAGCGCCTGGTGAACGAGCTGAAATAAAAAGCAGCGCGGCGAACGCTGCCGAAACGCGATGCAGTCCCCGGCGGGCGAATGCCCGGCTTTGGCCGAATTTGCCTGCCGGGGTTTTGTGTCGGAAAACAGCCGAAATTTAGTACAAACAGTATAAAACTAAGGAAATAATACAAATGCTGAAAGAGTTTTTCCCTTTTAATGAAAAGGCGTTGGCGCTGGACCAACAGGTGATGGCCCTTTGCCAGCCGGAATTTGCCAAATTGGAGCAGATTCGAGATTACAATCAGTTGAAAATGCTGAGTGCTTTTACAGAATGTAATATGGCCGCCACAGAGCTGTTTGGCTCTACGGGCTACGGCCTGTGGGACCCGGGCCGTGACAAGCTGGAGCAGATTTTTGCCAAGGTGGTGGGGGCCGAGGATGCGCTGGTGCGCAGCCAGTTTATGAGCGGCACCCACACGCTTACGGTGGCACTGTTCGGCCTGCTGCGCGCAGGCGACACGCTGCTGGCCGCCACCGGCCGCCCCTATGACACGCTGGAAGGTGTGATTGGCATTGGCGAGGCAGGCAAGGGCTGCGGCACGCTGGCCGAGTATGGCATCAAGTATGACGAAGCTCCGCTGAAACCGGATATGACCCCCGATCTTGAGCTGATCGCCCGCAAGGCGCCCCACGCCACGGTGTGCCATATCCAGCGCAGCCGCGGCTATAGCAAGCGAAATGCCTTTACATTAGAGCAGATCGAGCAGGTGGTAAAAACCGCCAAGGCCGCCAACCCCGATATTGTGGTGTTTGTGGACAACTGCTACGGCGAGTTTACCCAAACCCGTGAGCCCCTGGCGGTGGGGGCGGACCTGATCGCGGGCAGCTTTATCAAAAACCCCGGCGGCGGCATTGCCCCCACCGGCGGCTATATTGCGGGCCGCAGCGATCTGGTGGAAAAATGCGGCCACCGCTATTCGGCCCCCGGCACCGGGCGTGAGATCGGCTGCACGCTGGAAACCATGCGCGAAATGTTTTTAGGCCTGTATGCCGCCCCCGGCACCGTGTGTGAGGCACTGAAAACCGCTGTGTATGCACAGTGCCTGCTGGGCCTGCTGGACAAAGCGCCGGTGCCGCTGTATCACGAGCCGCACAACGATATCGTTACCTGCTTTGAGGCAGGCAGCGCCGAAGCGCTGGTGGGCTTTTGTCAGGGCATTCAGGCACTCAGCCCGGTGGACAGCTATGTGGCCCCCGAGCCCAGCCATGAGCCCGGCTATACCGACGAGGTGATCATGGCCAGCGGCAGCTTTACCACAGGCAGCACCATTGAGCTGAGCTGCGACGGCCCGCTGCGCGCGCCCTATATGTGTTATCTGCAGGGCGGCTTAAACTTTACGGCCAGCCGCGCCGCTGTGCTGATGGCAGCACAGAAGGCATGGCTGCAGGCATAAAAAATAACAAGGCAGAGGAACGGCATCCCCAAAAGGGGCCGGGCCTCTGCCTTTTTTGATGCAAAATTTTATGGGCCGAAGGAGCGGGCCGGCGGGATCAGGGCTGGTATCCGGTTTTGTCGGCCGGTGTAATGGGGCGGATCACCCTGCACGGAACACCGGCTGCCACCACATTGGGGGGAATATCCTTTGTGACAACGCTTCCCGAGCCGATAATGCTGTTGCTGCCAATGCTTACACCCTGATTGATGTGAACACCCGCGCCGACCCAAACATTGCTGCCGATTTTGACAGGCTTTGCATAGCACGCCCCGTGAACCCGTTCCCACGCATCGGCTGCATGGTTGGAGGTGTAAATGCCCACTCTGGGGCCAAACAGAACATTGTCGCCGATCTCAATGCCGCCGCCATCCAGCATGATGCAATCAAAATTGGCGTAAAAGTTATTTCCGATGGAAATGTTATAACCAAATTCACAGCGGAAATTGGGCTCAAAGTGAACGCTCTTTCCCATAGACTTCAGCAGCTTTTTGAGAATGGCCTCCCTTACCTCGGGCGGCTTTCCAAAGCTGGCGTTGTACTCGTTGGTCAAAAACACCGTGTTTTCCCGCGCGGCAACCAACTCACAGGTCAGGTCGTTATACATTTTTCCGCTTAGAATAAGCTCCTTTTGCTGCTCTAAATTCATATGCTTTTCCTTTTTGCGGGGCAGAATGCGCCGGTGGATCAGAAACGGAAGATATTCAGCCCGGTTTCCTCATCATACACCCGGTCCACATGGCCGTCGATCAGGGTGATGATCATTTCGCAGGTGGCGCTTACAACGGCTTTGTTCAGATGCCCGCCGAAAACCTGCCCCTGATCGTTTCCGGCGCTCATGTGAATGTGGGTATAAAACTCGCCGTTCATGGTGTTGATGGTGCCTGTCAGGGATACGATCTCAAAGCTGCCCTGAAACGAATTGGCGTAATACTTTTTTTCATCGACCTTATACACGCCCACCGTGAAATCGTTGGTGGCGCCTAAGGCGCTGATGCTTGCCAGCGTGATATGCTCTTTAGTGGCGATCTCCCGAATTTTTTCCAGAATTTCCTCGCCCTTGTCCATTCTGGCCACGATGGTGTTTGCAAATCTTCTGTATTCCATAGTAAGATTCCTCCAATGAAAGCTAAGGCAGCGCCGCATGGATTTTCCGGCGGCTGCGGCACTGCCTTAAAAAAGGATACAGCCGCCGGGTTTGGCAAATCGAACAGGGGCTTTTCTTATAAACGCAGATCATCCTGGTCTATGATGAATTTTCTGCAGGGTTCGCAATAGAAAACTTTTACCGCTGTGCCATCCAACAGAGAGGTGAGTTTTATTCCCTTCACAAGCGGGGTGAAATTCAATAAACCCATATCTTTTTCAGCCGGGATCCATTTCAGTGCATATCGATCTTGAGAAATGCTTCCAACAACCATTTCTTCTTTGCAAAAGGGACATTTCATGGAAGGAACACCTCCTGATACAACAAATTTCGGGTGAGTAAAGGAAAAATCGGCTCATGCAAAAGGGGGCTTGGCGGCAATGCCGGATGTGCTTTCAGGGGGATACGGCAGGTGGGGCAAGCAGGAAGGAAAACGCTCCCTGGCGAAGAGCATCATGTAAAAATGCCGCTCCGCTGCTGTTTTGGAGCCGGACATAATAAGCAGATGGTTTGTCCAACTGATTTGTGTCACCAGTGGTGTCACAAATTCATCGTCCTTGTAGGTTTCTTAGAATTGCTTTATGCGATATAGGCCGCGACGATTGAAACCTTTGACGCCGGGGTTCTTTTGCGCAATGTATGCGGCAACTTCGTCAATAATCTTATCGCCAAAGCTTGATGCAGCACAAAGCTCAGACAAATACGCACCGACGCTCCAATACATCTGGATAAGCTCTGCATTCGAAATGTCAAAATAGTCCGCATACTTGCGCAGAAGTTCAACAGTCGGCGTTGCCTGACCGTTTGCCTTCCCGCAATGCGCGAAGATGCATACCCAGTTGTTTCATGCGGTTCAACCTCTAATTTGGGTTAAGCATAGTATAATCAAAATCCGAGCAGAGCTCAACCCGGGTTTTGAAAAAATCCGAGCAGAGCTCAACCCGGGTTTTGAAACTCTTGTGTGAACAGTAGGGACTCGCAACAATCTAAAATTTATTTTTCGGTTTTAAGCTTAGAAATTATAAACAACAAGTACTTTATACACCACGCAAAGAATACAACACCAATTATTAGTGCTGCAATTTCGATCTCAACAAAGATGTCTTCCGCTTTTGAGGGAATGTCTAAAAAGACTAATGAAAACGCAACAATAATCGTGATGATATTTGCAATCATTCCCACGAAGGCTGACCGATAGAGATTGTCTAAATAGTTGTTATCCCATAATCGTTTAATGCGGTCTTTGTCGATCGCAGAAATCAGAATGCTGATTCCAGTAAATAAAAAGCCTCCAATTATCGCGGACATAGATATTGCATTATAATGAAAATCCGGAGTCAATCCTTCAAACTTGCTTATATCGAAGAAAGGGCTTTTAAATAATACAATAGATACTCCAATTGACAACACTAATACCAAACATAGCCATATCCAGTTTTTTAGCTTTGTCATTTATTCCACCACCAATTCAGGTTAGCTTCGACAATATCTCAAAAGTTCTGTCTTATATAAATTATATGTATTTACGAGTGCCTCTTTGAAATCATCAAGTGTCAACAAACCTTCGTCTTTTCTACCAAGGACGACTGTTTTTGTAAAGTTGTATTGCAGCAAATCATAT
>Ga0129312_1002059_pt1 | contig 10570 bp, 12 predicted proteins | sample O827metagenome_FD_94434 | JGI IMG/M metagenome (GOLD analysis project Ga0129312, IMG submission 94434) | Orangutan group fecal microbial communities from Wisconsin, USA - O827 metagenome | ecosystem: Host-associated > Mammals > Digestive system > Large intestine > Fecal | place: USA: Wisconsin... | reverse complement strand
GGTCCTTCGATGCCTTCGGGCGATCATATTCCCAGATGGTCGTCTGCTTCCGGTCGGAGTACCACTCATGCTTTCCATTCGCCTTCCAACCGAAAAGGCATGGCTCATGCTGCCACTGGTACGGGCTCCGTCCAAGGACGAGGGCGTTCTTCTTCCAGATGCAGCATCCCGATAAATAGAAGCCGGCATCCTTAAATGCCTTACGGAAGTTGAGACCCTCGGTGTCTGCATGGAAAACATAGATGGAACCATCATCCGCAAGGTTCTCATGCATACGGGTATACGCCGCAAGTAGGAACTTATAGAAATCCTGATCTGCCATGTTGTCGTTCATGATCTTCCCGGCGGTCTCTTCGACATCCACATTATACGGAGGGTCCGTCACGACCACGTTTGCCTTGACGCCTTCCATCAAAACTTTGTAGGTTTCCTCTCCGGTCGAGTCTCCGCAGATCACCCTGTGTCTTCCGAGATGCCAAAGGTCCCCGAGCTTTGAAATGGTCGGCTTCTTAAGTTCCGACTCCACATCAAACTCATCCTCGCTCACTTCCCTCGAAGCAACCTTATTAAAGAGCTGCTCCATCTCTGGCGGCTCAAATCCGGTCATCATTGGGCTAAGGCCGCTTGCTTCAATATCCTTTAAGAGTTCTGCAAGAAGCGCCTCATCCCATGCGCCCGTGATCTTATTGAGCGCGATGTTTAATGCCTTCTCTCTTGTCTTATCGATATCCACAACCGTACACGGTACTTCCGTATAGCCAAGTTCCATCGCGACCGTTAAGCGCTGGTGGCCACCGATGATCGTCATATCTTTATTGACGACGAGCGCATCTGCAAAGCCAAACTCCTCGATACTCTTTTTGATTTTCTCGTACTCGCTGTCCCCAGGCTTCAGTTTCTTTCTAGGGTTATAGGCTGCTGGCTTCAGATCCTGTACGGGAATCACTCGTAACTCTGGTGTCTTCATTTTTAAAATCCTCCTTCATCTTCTTTAGCTCTTTTCGCTTTTTCCGTTTATCAAAGGCCCATCTACACTTTTCAGAGCAGAAGGTCCGGCGCCGCCCAGGGGATGCACGGGTATCCACAATCGGTGCACCGCATTCCGGGCAGAACTTTTTCGAGCATGCTTTTAAAAATTCTTCGATGCCTTCCTGCATGTTTCCTCCATGAAATCTTTGAAATTCCGTATTTTTTGTCCACGAAATGAAATGGAACTAAGTTTCAAAAGTAATTGTTTCGTTCGGAAATTAATTCTTTTTCATCAACCTTCATTGAAATCCCACTCCCCATTTCGCGGACATAAAAAAGCCGTAGAACGCGCGGGTTTATGCGCACTTCTACGGTTTTACGGATTATCATTTTGCAACCCTGGTATTTCGTGGACACCCCGGGCCTCGAATTTCGCGATTTTTTACGGAAAAGGGGGCACCGGTCTACGCAGATAAGCGTACAGGGATTAGGACCCGCCCCGGTTTCCGGGCTTTTCCCTTTTTCAGTCTGTCCACGAAATGGGGGGTCTATCGTTTTTTTCGCAAAATGACACGTTTATTCGCTTTCAGTCAATAGTGGTACGTCGGTCTCGAATCCTCTCGGCCGGTCTTCACATCATGGTGACGCTTACATAATGGACGCCAGTTACTCTGGTCCCAGAAGAGCTTCGGATCACCGCGGTGTGGCACGATATGGTCTACGACCGTCGCTCGAACGTAGCGTCCTTCTTTAAGACACTCTACGCAGAGAGGATTTGCCTGAAGAAACGCTTTCGATGCCTTCTGCCACTGCCGACCGTATCCACGCCTTGCCGAAGACCTTGACTCCTCCGGATGCATCACCTTATGCACTGCACAGTACTTCTCACCTGATGGTACGAGCTCCGGACACCCTGGATGCTTACACGGGATCATTGGTTTTACTGGCATGGCGTGCACCGCTTTCTTGTAAGCCGGAGAAATCCCTTCCGGGCGCCTTCCTCGTTTCCACTTAAATACTGTCCCTTCAAGGTCCGGTACTGTTGCCTTGTCAGCGTATGCTTATGGTTCTTTAACAAACGCATGAAATCGTCCTGCTCTTTCATATGACCTCCTAAAAAAATAAGCACCAGAGGGGTTTGTCCTCTGGTGCTCTACTCTCATGCTCCCATCGTAACAGGTCTTCACCTTTAATGTGTCCACGAAATTATTCCTTCCCGAAGAGGAGCACCGTCAGGTGATGAAGCGCCTTTCCCTTCTTGTTGTAGGCACTCGACCGCTCGATATGGAAGTGCTCACAGATTTCGTACACGGCGCCTTCCGCATCCGGATCGTAGAAGGTCTCAAGCACATAGCGCTCATCATCACTAAGCTGCTGCCATGCTGGCACAAACCAGTTCATGTATTCCACCGCCTGGCGATAGCGTTCTTTCAGGATATCGATCTCCTCGATCCCATTCACGATCCGATCTTCGCCGGCTTTCGGATTATGCATGTGTGGCATGCCGTCCATGTTCGGGGAGGCAAGTCCCTCCATCTTCGACTGCTCCTGCTTGATTCTCGTATCGGTGCTCTCGATGATAAACTGCATGCTCCCATAGTCCTTCAGCGCTTCAATCGCAGCGTTTGTCTTATCTAAATATTTCCACAGGATGCTCATACTCCTGCCTCCTTCCGTAATTTCTTGATTAAATATTCTCCGTCCACATCGGTTAAAACCTCGTACCATGAGGAGCGAAAGAACTTCTCGCATCGGATCATCTCATCGTTCACTTCAAACGTCCTCCGATACCTCCGAAGGGCCGCCTGGTAATCCCAAACAGCTCGAAGAATGATGGCGTTTGCGAGGTTCTCATATGGATCACCGTGGACTTCCTTTTTTCGATTACTCATTCTCTACCCTCTGTAATATTTGCTTTCACTGCAGCGATTAACTTTTCCTGCGTCACATCCTTTTCATCTAAGGCCTTCATCACGTCTTCATCCACCGTACCTTTCGTGATGATGTGATGGATGCTCACGACCTCTTTCTGTCCCTGACGATCGAGGCGATGATTCGTCTGCTGATACATTTCTAAGGACCAGATCATCGAATACCAGATGAGGATGTGGCCACCTTCCTGAAGGTTTAATCCGTGACCTGCCGAAGCCGGCGAAATGAGACCGACTTCGATGACTCCCTCATTCCAGTCCTCGATATCCTTCGAGGTCTTAAGATCCCTCGGGTGATACCCTTCATCCGTTAATCGCTTCATGATTCTTTCATGATCATGCTTAAACCAGTACGCGACGAGGACGGGCTTCCCATTTGCCTGCTCTACGAGGTCGGATAACATGTCGAGCTTTTTCTCATGGATATTCATGATCTTTCCGTCATCGGAATAGATCGCTCCACTCGCGAGCTGCAGGAGCTTCCCGGACAGGACCGCTGCATTTGAAGCCGTAATCTCCTCACCCTTCACCGTGGTGACGAGCTCTTCCTTCAGCTTTTCGTACACACTTCTCTCCGACTTATCCATCGTGACCTCATGCTTTACCATCACAGCCTCTGGCATGTGGAGGTAATCCTTCGCCTTCATCGAGATCGTAATATCCGAAATCCGATCGTAGATTTCTTCCTCGGCGCCAGGCCGTAAGCTGTAGCTATAGACGATGCCGGTATATGGATTCATGCGGTCAGGGGTAAAGTAGCTTGCTCGATAGTTTCCGATGAATCGTCCGAGACGCTTTCCACCATCCACTGCAGCAACCTCTGCCCATAGGTCCATAAGACCGTTTGATGCAGGGGTTCCGGTAAGGCCGACGATCCGCTTAATATATGGTCGCACTCTCCGAAGGGCTTTAAACCGGAGGCTCTTTGGGTTCTTAAACGAGGAAAGCTCATCTAAAATCACCATATCGAAAGGCCATTTCTTACGATGAGATTCTAAGTAATCCACAAGCCACTTTAGGTTTTCCCGATTAATGGTGTAGATATCTGCATTTCTCTGAAGGGCGGCTTCTCGCTCTTTACTTGTTCCGATCAGCACCGATACCCGAAGGCCAGAGACTTCTTCCCACTTTCGTACCTCGGCAGGCCAGGTGTCTCTTGCGACTCGGAGGGGAGCTACGACAAGCACTTTCGTGATCGAAAACTCTCGGTACATGAGTTCCTTTATGGCCATCAAACAGATGCTCGTTTTCCCGAGTCCCATGTCGAGAAATAGGAGTGCGATCAAATGCGTTTTAATGAACTCGATCGCATACGCTTGATAGCTATGGGGCGTATATTTCATTCCATCTCCTCCTGTATCTTTTTAAGTTTTTGCTTCGTTTCCTTTAGCTCCTCCTCCGTCTGATCGATTTGTCTTTCTAGGTCCTTCACATATTCCTGCAAGGATTCGATCTCTTCGTCATATTCCTCTTGCATACGGAGGACTCCGGATAAGACCTCTTCGCCCATGTAGATACCGATGAGCTCTAAGAGGTCCTTTTCTTCGATGATCGTATGGAGGCTTCCATCCTTTAGTCTCATGACGTGTCCTCTCATTCTGCCCTCCTTATCTCTGCTAAGATTTCTTCAATCTTCTCCGGATCATCAAGGACGAACACCGGAAAACCTAAGGCCTTAAGTCTTTGATGCTGCCGTACCTGAAGCGGCCGCGGCTTCTTCTTCGGTGCCTTCACTTCGATGAATCCCATCCTTCCGCCTGGAAGAAGGGCGATCCGGTCTGGCATCCCGTTTGTCCCAGGGGACACGAACTTTGGACACATACCGCCTATTTTCTTTACTGCCTGAACGAGCGCTTGCTCGACATCTTTCTCTCTCATATTCCCTCTCTTTTTCCTCTCTTCTCCATCACGAATTTATAAGTGGGTGTAGCCAGGTGAAGGTCTATATATAAAGTCCTCTATAGGGTTTTTAATAAGCCCTATATAAAAGTTATAGAAACGGGTGTCACCTTCCTGCACCCTCTGGTTTTTTCATAGCCGAGTGACGAAATAAATCGTCGCCTTCCCATCACGAATTTATGGGAGGGTGAAGAGGGGTGAAGCGCTATATATAAAGTCCTCTATAGGGGTTTAAATTATCCCTATAGAGAGTTTATGAAACGGGCATCACCCCTCTTCACCCTCTGGCTTTTTCATGGCCGGGTGATGAAATAAATCGTCACGTTCTCATCACGAATTTTTGGGATGGGTGTAGAGGGGTGAAGCGCTATATATAAAGTCCTCTATAGGGGGTTAAATAATCCCTATAGAGAGTTTATGAAACGGGCGTCACCCCTCTTCACCCTTACCCTTCCATGAAGTCAGACTTCAGTCTTAATCCCTTCACGCGGACACCGGTTTTATAGCGCTGCCTCGTAAATCCTGCCTGTTCGAGGACGGAATAAAACTCCGCGTTTCCCCGCGTGAATTCACCCATCCTGTTACAGTAGTTCCGATACTCCTGATAAAGCTCCCCGGACTTCTGGGTGTAATCTTCTCCGGTTTCACAGCAATCCATCAAAAACTGCTGGAACCAGTTATTCTGCTCCCGATACTCCGCGATCGCTTCCTTCACGCATGCCGGTTCCGTAATCGTGAAATCTTCATCGATCACCTTCTTTGCGCCTTCGATGATCCACGTAAGGACCGCCGACGCCGCCTTCTCATAAAGGACCGCTGCGAAGTTCTTCGTATCATTCCTCTTTTCGAACACCGCCTTAAACGGAATCACGATAAGACGTCTCCACGTACCTTCGTCCGTAGCACCTACGCGCGGCAGGTGGTTGGTGTAGAGAATCACAGTATGTGATGGAGTGAAGAAAAATGGTGCCTTATACTTCTTTTCAGCAAAGATGTCATCCGTACTACAAAGCTGCTTCACCACGGAGGTATTAAGCCTCGTGCCTTCCTCAAGCTCTGCTGCGATGATGATTCGTTTACCGAATGTTTCTGCGAGCTCCGGCTTCACATTTCGCTTACAGCCTACGGTCAGGGTATCCGCCGATAGTCTGCCTGCATACGATCCAAGCACACGGCTTACCGTGTTCCAGAACGTACTCTTACCATTCCGTCCACCGCCATAGGCAATGATCAGCGCCTCCTGATACACCTTTCCGATCGCGGCAAGGCCAACCACCTGCTGCACATAATCGATAAGCTCCTGATCCCCAAGGAAGGTCTTCTCTAAGGTCTCTCTCCAAAGCTCTGCGCCCTCATCCCCAGGATCAACATCCGTCACCTTCGTGATGAAATCCTCTGCGGCATGCTCCCGACGTCCCGCGATGCCCTCTCGAAGATCGTAGGTGGCACTCGGTGTGTTTAAGAGAAACTCATTCGAGTCGAGCTTCTTTAAGTCGATGTGCACGAATGGCTTACTGGTATCAAGGGCAGCCTTCAGGTACTTTAAGTTCCTGCGCCCCATTACGAAGTTCTTGTAATTCGGGATGGTCGCATACACGTATGAGAGCCTTACCTGCTCCTCCGTAAATGGAGGTGTCGTAAACTTTCCGTTCTTTAAAAGCTTCATGCTTTCCTCTGGATCAAGCCCCTGCTGCACCATCGCATCCGTCACGTTTCTCGTTAATAGCTCGACATCCGCGAGCTGAAGATCCGTAAATTCTACGACGGCGCCAAGTGCAGCCTCCTTTGATTCAAGCCAGGAGATTCCGTCATATCGAAGGAAATCGGTCGCCGGGTTAAAACGAAGCTCATTGCCATATTCATTCGCGAGGACCTTCGCCTGTCCGACATCTGAGTAGTCCTCTGGCTTCAGTGATCCGGCAGGGCCCTTAAAGGCGCGCTCGTTATAGTCCTCCGGTGGAATGTACCCTGGCTGCTTTTCGATAAGCTGCACGAAGTTCTTTGCACTATGCCAAATGAGGGAAAGCTCCTCATCCGGCAGTGGCGGATCACACTTCTTTGCCTCATCTAAGAAGATCTGATGCGACTCATCGTTATAGCCGAAGCGCTTCACTACCCTGCCGGCGAAGCGGCTCATGGTAGAGTTCCGGCTTCCCTGCCGAATGATGCGTGTAACCGATAAGCGCTTCTTTTCGATGAAGACATCAATCGGGGTGATGCCATCATGCCAAAGGACCTCTTTACTCTCGGTCCCGTAAATGAAGCGGCCGGCGTCGAGTGCGTTCTTATCGAAGAACGGATACTCCTCCTGGATCTGCTCCTTCATCTCCTTATAGCGATCAGCGTTATCGATCGGCGCGATCAGGAAGTAGACATGGAACTTAGGACGCGCTGCCTTTCCATCCTTTGGGATCAGATGGTGACGACTAAAGGTCACTGCATACGGTACATCTTCGAACTCTTCCGCGAGTGCCTCCGGGGTGATCCAATCGTCCGGATCATCCGAATCATCGTTATCGCAGTCCATCACGATGGTGTCTGACGAAATGAAGTTCTTGATGCTACGCCGGTTACCGACGTACTCGGCGCATACATGATCTTTCTTCACGGCTTCAAGAAGATCGTCCTTTGAGTTCACGATCACCTTATTTGGGTACAGGGTGTTCTTCGCATCCCCGTTCACATTAGAAACATAGAGTGTCATTCCTCATCCTCCTTCTCGCATCCCTCATACCAGTCACAGTTTTCCACCGTGTCAGCTGCCTTATCCATAAGCGTTCTAAAAGTAAACACGAGCGCGCAGATAAAGTTCGTGAGTGCGTCATCGCCAGACATCACGATGTCGACGCCATTGACGCGGCCCTTCGCATCCTTCGTAGGCTGCGCGTAGAAGTCTGATGCATACTCGTTTCCGATATGGATATACGTGCGGCCTCCCTCTTTACGCTCACCACCTAAGAACCCAGTGGTTCCAACCTCCACGTTCATCGCTGAGCACTCACCGAAAATCTTCTTCGTCTCTACGTCTACAACCACACCATTGATTCTTACTTTCTTGTCCATACTTCCTCCTTGAGAAGTCTCTTCTCCTCTGAAAAATGCTTCACCGTTAAGTTTCTCTTTCTTGCTAAGTCGAGCTCCTCCTGCATACCGCTCGTGATGTTTTCCCCAAACACCCAGAGTTCCTTGCAGTGCTTAAGGATCACAAGATCCATATGCATCGCGAGCTCTCGCTCCGTCCGCTCATTCATAAACTGCGGATACATGAGATGCGGGGTAAGCGGAATGTACCCTTCATCCACCGCAAACCGGCTATAGGCTCTTGCCCGCTCTAAGTTCTTCTCTTTGTCCCCTGAAAAGGGTGAGCAGATATAGACGAGTGGACGAAAGCCGAAGGTCGATGCATGCCGGATCGCTTCCGATGCGGTCGGGTCATAGTAGCCTTCGATGTTTCGATTCTTTTTCTCTTCCATGCGTTTTCTCCTTTCTCGAAAGGCTTTCCTGCCCTTCTACATAGAAGCCGACACAAATCGGGTGTTTTTGTTTCAAGAATTGAAAATTTTTCAGATTTTTTATGCATGACTCGTTTTGCTAAATTTTCCGACACGGACCTTTTTTGATTGCATTTAATAGGAAGCTAAAAATTTTTTTTGATTTTTTAAACAAAAACACCCGATTTGTGTCGGCTACTTAGTGAAGGCGATAAGCGATCATGAGAAAGAGGTAAGGAAATGAAAAACACGAGAAGCCCGTAGAACAGAGAGACTGAGCATGACTATTAAGAAAGGAGAACAAATGAGTAAAACTGAAAATGCTATCCTCGCGGATAGTTTAAGAAAGATTGCTACGGCCCTTACAGCGATCGCGGATGTTTTAGATGCGCCGGCAAAGGGAAGCGTGAAGAAAGGAAAGAAGGTAGAGGCGCCGGAGGATGCAGCACCTACCGAGGAAGCCACTCCGGTTCCGGACGCTCTGGATGTCCCAGAGGAAGCCGCTACAGAAGAGGCGCCGGCTGCAGTTCCTACCTATACAAAGGAAGAGGTCCGGAAGATTCTCGCCGCAAAGGCAGGTGAGGACTTAGGCCCAGCGGTGAAGGCGATCATCCATAAGCACGGCGCCGACAACTTAACCGGTCTTGACCCGAAAGAATATGCCGCGGTCGTAAAGGAAGTGGAGGCACTCCATGCCTAACGTACACGCTTTCCTCTCCGCATCGAGTGCGGCTCGGTGGACCAACTGTCCACCCTCCGCGAAGCTCTGTGCCACGATGCCGGATAGCTCAAGCCCCTACGCGCAGCAGGGAACCGATGCCCATAGTCTCTGTGAGCATCTTCTCTTAAAGGCGCTGCACCGTCCGACGAAAGATCCTACCGAGGACCTTCAGTTCTATGACGATGAGATGCAGTCCGCTGCAGAGGGATACCGGGATTTCTGCTTAGAGCAGATCGAAGACGCGAAAGATGGAGACGAGGCACCCTTCGTTTCTGTCGAGCAGCGGCTTAATTTCTCCCGGTGGGTGCCGGAGGGCTTTGGCACTGGAGACTGTGTGATCGTAGGTTCCTGCCTTCATATCGTCGATTTTAAATACGGCGTCGGCGTCCTCGTAAGTGCCGAGAAAAATCCGCAGCTCATGTGCTATGCGCTTGGTGCGTATGACGCCTTCGGAGCCCTATACCCGATCGAGCGTGTGAAGCTTAGTATCTACCAGCCTAGGCGTGAGCATGTCGACACCTATGAGATGCCGATAAGTGAACTCCTCTCCTGGGCAGAAAATATCCTCGCGCCTGCTGCCGTTCTTGCGAAAGAAGGCCGCGGAGAATTTAAGGCAGGAAGCCACTGCCAGTTCTGTAAGGTGAAGGCCAACTGCCGTGAGCGTGCTCGCTACAATATGGAGCTCGCGAAATACGACTTCATGAATCCAGATCTTCTGAGCACGGAAGACATCGCGGAAATCCTCCCGCAGATTGATGCCCTGGTATCCTGGGCATCCGACGTGAAGGACTTCGCGCTCAAGCATGCGCTAAGTGGTACACACTACGCGGGCTTTAAGCTCGTAGAGGGCCGAAGCACTCGGAAGTACACAGACGATCAGGCCGTGATCGAAGCAGTCGAGAAGGCCGGCTTTGATCCATACGAAAAGAAGCTGAAGGGCGTCACCGCGATGACCTCCGAGCTTGGTAAGAAGAAGTTTAATGAACTCTTAGGTGGTCTTATTTGTAAGCCACCTGGAAAACCCGTCCTCGTTCCTGAAAGCGATAAGCGTAAAGAACTTGCGACGAATGATTTTATGACAGCCGATGAAGGCTAATGAAAAGGAGAATATTTATGAGTACAAAAGTAATTACTGGAAAGAACACCCGCTTCAGCTACCTCCATGTAACGGAGCCACAGGCAATCAATGGCGGAACCCCGAAGTATTCCGTTTCTCTGATCGTCCCGAAGTCCGACAAGGTGACGGTCGAGAAGCTTAAGAAGGCGATCGATGAGGCGTATATGGAGGGCGAGTCAAAGCTTCGCGGCAATGCAAAGTCAGTTCCTCCGCTTAAGGCCATCAAGACTCCTCTTCGCGATGGTGATCTCGAGCGCCCGGATGATCCAGCCTATGAGAATTCCTACTTCCTGAATGCGAACAGCACGACGAAGCCTGGCGTGGTCGATGGAAACAACCAGCCGGTCCTCGATGCCTCTGAGCTTTACTCCGGGATCTATGGCAGAGCGTCCATCTCGTTCTACGCGTTCAACACGAACGGTAACCGCGGCATCGCCTGTGG